>Ga0302289_1000042_pt1 | contig 75020 bp, 70 predicted proteins | sample III_Fen_N1_2_FD_194552 | JGI IMG/M metagenome (GOLD analysis project Ga0302289, IMG submission 194552) | Peat permafrost microbial communities from Stordalen Mire near Abisko, Sweden - III_Fen_N1_2 | ecosystem: Environmental > Terrestrial > Soil > Wetlands > Permafrost | place: Sweden: Abisko... | reverse complement strand
GGGGTTGCCCTTGGGTACAGGAAAGTAGTCCTCGTAGCCGCGCGGAAGACGTTGGACTTGTGTACATTGGCTCCGCGCGCGGCAGCATCAGCCCACAATCCTGTCCACCTGCGGGCGACCCCTCGCGCGCTCCCACCTGCTTGGTTTCATGGCGACAGGGGAAATTCGCTACCCATGGTGGCTTCAGTTCTTGATTAGTATCTATCAACATTTCGATAAGATCCGAAAGTATGCTATCCGTGTAAAACCTTTGCTGCAAGTGTGAAACCAATTCTGTCCTCTCAACCTATGCAGCCCGAATAAAACCTATGTTGCTTGAGTGAAACTAATTCTACTCTGTAAAGCCAGTGCAGCCGCTAAGTGTAGTTTTCTGGTTCAAGCAGGGTAGCCATTTCTTTGTGTCGCTAGAAAACCGGCAGGTAGGGCTGAGAGGGTCGCTCGAAGGAGGACAGGCTTGTCGGTCAGTGCTACCACGCGCGGAGCCTCAAAGGTATGTAAACTTGTATTTTTTCGCGTGGTGGCGCTGGACGACTATCCTGTACTTCAAGAGCGATCCTCTCAGCCCTGCCGTGTAAGATGGCGACACCCGAAGGATGCAGGGGCGAGCGGAAAGCCCCTGCCATGCCCGCAGGCATGTCCCCTCTTGCCAAGCAAAGAAAGCCAAAAAAGGACACCCGAAGGTTTCCAAAGGGCGAGCGGAAAGTCCCGATCGCTTTCGCCTTCGGCGAAGTGCCCACAGGGCACCCACAGGTGCATCCCTGCGGTTCTGCCAGGAGCTACCTGCTAAGGAGTTTATCCTCTGATGACTCCTTTTTTTAAGATAATGCATGCATATAGCGCCCCTTCGCCCGTCTGGATGGTAGCAAATGCGCGGCGGCTGCGCTCATAAAAGGCAAACCGTTCTTCAAACCCGATGGCTGCTTTGGGCTCGTGTTTGGCAACTGTTTTGCGAAACTCCGCCCAGATAGGCGGCTCGCCGTTCGGGATGCTTCCGGGCACCACTTCCATCAGGGTCACAGGGGCCTCTACAAAATCATCCAGCGGCATCAGTTGCAGGATTGCGTCCAACAGAGCATTCGCGCCATGCCCGTCGCATCGCGCACAGCGTTTACCCATGGTGGTCGCGGGGAAGTTGCCGTCGCCAATCACAATCTCATCCCCATGCCCCATTTCGGCAAGAATTTTGAGCAGTTCTGGCGTAAGTATTGAAGGAATCCCTTTAAGCATAAATTTGTGCCTCCCTGATTTGGTTTCTTTAGCCAAATATTTAGTAAATGTTCTGTTCGATCCGTAGACTCCGGTTTCCTGCCACATGCCCGCACAAATTGCGCCTCTTGCGTTCATCCCCGTCATTGCGTACAATAGGGATGATATGTTCCCCTATCGCTTTTCCCGCAGAAAGGATCGCTATGACAGACCAGTTGCAACATAAAATCCGCATGCTGCCCGACAGCCCCGGCTGCTACCTCATGAAAAGTGAGGGACAGATTATCTATGTCGGCAAAGCGAAGAACTTAAAAAATCGTGTGAGACAGTACTTTCACGCGTTTGAAAACCATACGCCCAAGGTTCGCGCCATGGTAAGCCGCGTGGATGATTTCGATATTATCCTGTGTCGCAGCAACTTTGAAGCGCTTACGCTGGAGTGCAACCTCATCAAGCACCATCGTCCTTTTTACAATATCTTGCTCAAGGACGATAAACAGTACCCCTACCTTCGCTATGACCCTAGTGAAGCGTTCCCTCGCCTCACAGTCGCCCGCCAACTGGATCCGCACGACGGGTACAAATATCTTGGCCCCTTCATCGGCGCAACCGCTGTGCGCCAGGTGCTAAACGAACTGGGGAGATATTTCCCCCTGCGCCGCTGCGCACTCAAACTGCCGCTCGGCAAGGCTTACCGCCCGTGCGTGTATCACTCCACGGGGCAGTGCATGGCGCCTTGCGCAGGGTACATCAGCGAGGCGGATTACAAACAAATTCTGCAACGAGCCGTGGATTTTCTCAATGGCGACGCCAAGGAAGTGATCCGCGAACTGACTGCCAAGATGAACGATGCCGCCGCACGTATGGAATACGAACAGGCTGCCGCCTACCGTGACAAAATTTCAGATGTACAATCCATTACCGTTCGGCAGCTCGCGATACAGACCCGTGATGTGGAGCAGGATATCATCGCTGTGGCGATGGACGCAACCGACGCGATCGTACAGTTGCTGCACATCCGCGGAGGTCGCATCGAGGGCGGGCAAGCCTATGTGTTGGAAAACGGGGGCGGCGATTCACCCGCCGAGGTCATCGAAGGGTTTCTTCCCCAACACTATGAGGATGGCCGCTCCATCCCCCGCGAAATCCTGGTGGAATCCATCGGCGAAGATCGGGAAGAACTGGAGCTGTTGCTGCGTGAACGACGCGGCGCGGCAGTCACGCTGCTATCGCCACAGCGGGGCGAGAAGTTCGCGCTGATGGGCATTTGCCAGAAAAACGCATCCGATGCGTTGCTTAAGCGCCAGATGAGCGAAAGCATCCGTCACGCACAAACCGCGCTCGCCATGGAAGAGCTTCAGCATGCGCTGGGTTTGCCCACGCTGCCGGAACGCATCGAAGGTTACGACATTTCCAACACGCAGGGCGTGCTTTCTGTTGCGTCGATGGTGGTTTTCCATGGCGGCATGCCTGCCAAAAAGCAGTACCGACACTTTCGCATCAAGACCGTGGAAGGAGCCAACGACTTTGCCTCCATGGCCGAAGTGATCGGGCGGCGATTTACCCACGGTTTACAGGAAAAACACGAGCGCGATTTAGCAAATCTACCTTTGGAGGAAGGCCGTTTCAGCCTGTTCCCCGACGTGATCTTAATTGATGGCGGCCCCCAGCAGCTGGCTTTTGCTTACCGCGCCATGCTCGATGCCGGTGTGAGTCTGCCGATGTTCGGTTTAGCCAAACGGTTTGAAGAGATTTACCTTCCAGGGCAGGAAAACCCTATCGTGCTGGATAAGCGCAGCAATGCCCTTCATCTGGTGCAACGGGTACGCGATGAGGCGCACCGCTTTGGCATCACCCAGCACCGTGCGCTTCGCGGCAAGGCAGGCATCGCCAGCGAACTGACAGAGATTGATGGCATCGGCGAAAAACGTAAAATCGCCATGTTGCGCGCTTTTAAAAGCCTGCCTGCCATCCTCGCCGCCAGCGTGGAGGAGTTGAAAGCGGTGGACGGTATGAATGAGCGCACGGCGCAGGCAGTGTTTGACTATGCCCGCGCCAAAGAAAAGAAAGCAAACGGAGAAGTATAGTCGAGTATATCCCTTGCTCTACCGCCATGAATGCGAATCTTCCCCATTTCTCAACATCCATGAATAGAATACAATCAGAATTTCCACAAGACGTGCTCGTTCGTTTTGGACACGGCAGAGACGTATGCGCTAAGAGCCCGAATTGCGTTCATTGATCCTTGATTGCGCTTATACTCTCTCCCAACAAGAATATGCCGTTTTCACGCACATCATTCGCCTTGTTTATGTCGCAACTGCAAATTCTACCCCATCGCCTGTTTCTTTTGTAAAATTCGTGTTATACTTTTCTTGTATACATTTTTATCGCACTCATACCCCCAGATCAGTTTTTTCTGCCGTTCAGTCAGGAATGCCGCCACGCGTCGTGCAGCATCCAGCGCCGCCGCCCGCGGTACCATTGAGGCGCCCCCTGCGCCGGAAAGGAACGCTCTTGGCAAAGGACAAAACCCTGTTCGTATGCTCCTCCTGCGGTTATGAAAATCCCCGCTGGCTAGGCTGCTGCCCGGATTGCGGCGAATGGAACACGTTTGAGGAACAACATACATCCTCCACCTCCGCGCCAACCAAAACCGCCGAAAAGGCCGCAAAATACCAGACCACTTCCGCGTCGGCGCTCCTTTTGTCCGATGTGACCGAAATGCAGGAGGTGCGCGTTTCCACCGGCAACGAAGAGCTGGATCGTGTGCTGGGCGGCGGATTGGTCGAAGGCAGCGTTACGCTGCTGGGCGGCGACCCCGGCGTAGGCAAAAGCACGCTGCTGCTTCAGGTAGCCGCCGAGCTCAGCGACGGCCGTAGCGTCCTGTACGTCAGCGGCGAAGAGAGTGTTCGTCAGATCAAGATGCGCGCCAACCGCCTCACCGTGCGACAGGATAAGCTCTATGTGCTGGCGGAAAACAGCGTGGAGAGCATTCTGGCCAAATGCGAAGCCATGCAGCCGGATGTGCTTGTGATCGACAGCATCCAGACCATGGTCAGCGAAGAAAGCGCCAGCGCTCCCGGCAGCGTGTCGCAGGTGCGGCAAAGCGCGTCCGCGCTCATTCGTTATGCTAAAACCAGCGGCACCTCCGTGTTTCTGGTGGGGCATGTTACCAAGGATGGAAGCCTTGCGGGGCCGCGAATTCTCGAACACATGGTGGATACGGTGCTCAGCTTCGAGGGCGACCGCCAGCATGAATACCGTCTCCTGCGCGCTGTGAAGAATCGCTTTGGCAGCGTAAACGAGCTGGGTGTGTTTGAAATGCGGCAGCTGGGTATCTTCCCTGTGAGCAACCCCAGCGAGTCACTTCTTTCGCAACGCGCGCGGGGTGCAAGCGGCAGCGTGGTGTTTTGCGCCATGCAAGGTAGCCGCCCTATCCTGTGCGATTTGCAGGCGTTGGCCGCGCACAGCTTCTACAACATGCCCAGGCGAACAGTCGGCGGTGTGGATTCCAGCCGTGTGGCGCTTCTGTTAGCGGTGATGGAGAAGCGCGCGGGCAAAAAACTGTATGAGCAGGATGTGTATGTGAGCGTCGCGGGCGGTCTGGAATTGGATGACCCCGCCGCCGACCTTGCCGTTTGTCTGGCGGTAGCCTCCAGCCTTGACAACTTTCAGCTTTCCCAATCGCTCTGCGTTATGGGTGAAATCGGTCTGTGCGGTGAGGTACGCCCCATTGCACAGGCGGAGAGACGGCTCGCGGAGTGCATACGCCTCGGCTTTACCGACATTCTCATGCCCAAGCAAAACCTGAAAAACCTCTCCCCGATCACCGGTGCGCATGTCACAGGCGTGGACACGCTTATGCAGGCACTGGCCGTGGTACATTAGCCCAGTAAAGAAGGGACTTTGTGATGCTTAAAAACAAGACGCTCGAGCGGCTGCTCCGGCTACTGATTACGCTGGTAGGCGCAGGACTGGGTGCGGTTGCGTCGGCACTGGCGTTGCCGGTTCTCATCCGCCTTTCTCCCGGCACTTTTGCGTGGCCTTATGGTTTAATCGGGACTTATTTCGTGTTATGTTCCCTCGGTGCGTTCCTGCTGTTTCTGTTATCGCAAAACATTATCAAGCAGGTGATGCAACTGAGTGCCGCCATTGAGCGCCGTTGGTCCAGCATGCCGACTCAGCAGATCGTGCTTTCCAGCATTGGCCTCATTGGAGGTTTGCTGGTAGCCGCATTGCTTAACCAGCTGGTACTGTCCGCCGGAGCTAGCCTGCTCACCATCAGCATGAGTGCCATTATCTATGTGTTGCTGGGTACGCTGGGCATGCAGATTGGCTACCGTCGCTACCATGAAAGCAAGCAGGAGCGCCGCCGTTTCCGCCTGAAACTAAAAAAGAACGGCACGTTTACCAATATGCTGGACGACGCGGCTATGATGCTTGCCAGTGATGAAGACGATGATGAGAGCGATGAACTGGACGACGAACTCGTGTCCCCATGCCCTGCCTTTCCACCAAAGCTGCTGGATACCTCGGTGATCATCGATGGCCGTATCTTTGATATTGCCAAGACCGGCTTTCTGGAAGGTGACATCATCATCCCGCAGTTTGTTCTGGCAGAGCTTCGCCACATTGCGGACAGCGGCGACGGCCTTCGCCGCGCACGCGGTCGCCGCGGGCTGGATGTGCTGGGCAAGCTGCAAACAGAGTTGAAACGCAACGTCATGGTAGATGAAACGGATTATCCCGATATCAGTGAGGTCGATGTAAAGCTTTTACGCCTATGCCGTGATAAAAACGGCGTGGTGGTCACCAACGATTATAATCTCAATAAAGTCGCCGGCGTCAGCGGGATCAGTGTGCTCAACATCAACGATCTTGCCAACGCCGTTAAGCCTATGCTGATGGCAGGCGAAGAACTGACCGTACAGATTGTGCGCGAGGGTAAGGAACCGGGTCAGGGTGTGGCTTACTTGGACGACGGTACTATGATTGTGGTGGATAACGGTCGTCGCTATGTAGGTGAGAGCATGACTGCGGTAGTGACCACCGTATTGCAAACCAGCGCAGGCCGCATGATCTTCACCCGTTTAAAAACGCCTGAGGATAACGGGCACAGTGTATAAACCTTCGTTTGACTTGCGCCATTGACGGGCTATCCCTCGTCAGTTTCTTGAAGGATGTTCTGTTTGTCCCTTTTCCGCAGCCCTCACTCATGAACTGATTCACGAATAACCCTTCCGTCGGGCAACATGCCCGACGGTTTTTTCTCTTATCCGAACCTCTTTTCATGGTTAGCAATGACAGATTTGGTGTGGTGTGCGCTCACCATAGGGTCATCTGATGGAAACTGCAAGGCAGTCCTGTGCTTTTCCTCCATTCGTGCAACCGCATTTCTTTATCTCGCTCCACAGAAAAGAGATTCTTCTGATTCCTCCTGCTGCGCTCAGGCGGCTGTGTTGATCGCCGTGCTGTAAATATCCGCAAACGGCCAATATTCTTATTCTGTTCATGGATCGGTAGTTTACTTTCCTTGTATGCATGTTGTATAATAAGTTTAGCAGATATTGACAACCACATACGGCGAGGGAGTGATGTTATGGACGCTGGAAAGGCTATCATCGCCATCGGACGCGAATACGGGAGCGGCGGCCACGATGTTGGAAAACTGGTAGCCAAGAAACTGGGAGTGCCCTTCTACGACAAAGAAATCCTCACCCTTGCCGCCAAGGAAAGCGGCATCTGCGAAGCGTTGTTTGAAAATCAAGATGAAAAAGCAATCCCCAGCTACCTGTTCTCCTTTATGGGGGGGATGGGTGAATTTCCATCGGTTGAACCCACGGAAATGCCCCTGAACCACCGAATTTTTATGGCGCAGTTTGATGCGATCACCAAGCTGGCCATGCAGGGATCGTGCGTGATTGTTGGGCGTTGCGCAGATTATGTACTCAAGGGGCAGCCCAATCTGGTGAGTGTGTTTCTGTATGCCGATTTAAGTGCGCGCATTGAGCGCATCATGCAAGTGGAGCATCTGCCTTTTGATCAAGCTAAGGATCGGGTGCGCAAAATCAACAAACAGCGGCAGGAATACTATAATTTCTTTGCCGATGGCAACTGGGGGCATCGCAGCAACTATCACCTGATGCTCAACACCACCGGAATCAGCATGGACACAGCGGCTGATACCATCATCACTTACACGAAAGGCAGAAAATAAAAGGCTTTTCCATGCACAAGCTCCGTCCGTCGAGCGCATCGGCGCTCGCGGGCAGACACTGCCTGATGGTCCCTTCCATCTGGAAGGAGCCTCCGATTGTCAAAAAAGTGGGTCAAGGGACGAAATCCCTTGTCAGGACTGCAAAGGATGAAATCCTTTGGTGGGTTTGGGTAAAGCCCAACGCTTTACGCCGTAGCGTTTTGCCAGAAGCGAGCGAACCGCCCGAAGGGCTATGAGGCGAGTGGTAACCACGGTTTGCAGAGGTTTTTTTGACAGCCTGTGGCCTCTTTCCTATGGAAGGGGCCATTTTTTCATCGTTGGGAAACATCGGCAGACACTCTGCGGGGGAATGCCTCTGTAGCCTTACCCATGGATTCCCATTCGTTCTTGCCATCACCTCAGCCAGACGTATGCCGATTCGGAAAACCAGATCATCACGCAAGCATCAAACGTTTCTAATGACAAACGGAAACCGCTTCAAACACCCTGCGGATGTTTCCAAGCCCCACGCTCCCAGGCGCGTTTTCCAAAAATCGATCATAAAACCTCTCCCCTCAAGGAAGAGGTCGAAGCATCGCAGGCTTTAGGCAGTATATACCTTGCTTAGCCCACCTTGGGCGTCGTCAGCTTTGCCGCAGGGTACAGTTCCGCCAAGGCAATCTGAATGGCCTCTGCATTCAGGTAATGCATTGCGACACCGTCCACCACCAACACATCGCTGAAGGCATCCATGGGATAGGCTGCCAGCGTGCGTGTTGCGCCGCCGGTTGTGGTAATGGTCATCTGCCAGCGTGGCGTGCCCGTGGGCGGGTCGGCAGTGCTCAACCTGCCGGATACGGTCATCTGCTTTAATCGGCTCACCAGCGAATCGAACGCATCGGTGGAGATAGCCGTGCCGTTGACCGTCACCGTCACATCATAGACGGTATTGCCATCCTGATCGGTTTCAATCTGGTTGTTCGCCTGCACATGCTCGTTGTAGGTAGCGCGTACATCCAGCGCGCCATTGCCAAGCTGTACGGCGAGGGAAGCAATGTTTGCCGAACCCATATCCGCAGGCGCGCGCGATAGGTACTTTTCCGGATCGGCGTTGATGAGCGTCGTTACCAGAAAGCTGCTCACGCGGTAGCATACGCCCGAATATTCGCAAAAGTAAAAGTACTCTCCGTCTTTTGCGCCAAATTTCAAGTGGATCGTCTGCTCCTCGGTCTGGTAGGATTGCAGCACCCCCTGTGCGTCTATTTTGCTGTTCAGCCCCTTTTGCTGGTGTACATCCACCACCGAGGTTGGCGTATCCAATCCATACTGCGCACGGTTGTCCGCTGTTACCGGGCCAAGCTTGGTGCCCAATCGGAAATTTTTCAGGGCGTTGAGCAGCGCGGTGGTCGCTTCACTGTCCATGGGGTACGTATAGGGCTGTTTGAGGGTACCAAGGTACGCATCGGTGCCATCGGCTACAAAAGTACACTCCATGGTACCGCCTGTTTGCGTGTCGATGGTGAGGCGGTCGATCAGCGCAGGCACCAGCTCAGGCTGCTCCACGGGCATAAGCATGTGCGCCGTGTATTCAAATGCCTCATAAATGCCGCTGTCGCACATATAAACGCCAGTATCCCCCGACCAACGATAGTAGTGGTAAGTGGTGTCGGGCACCTGAGCACCAAGCTGAAGCTCGACTTCCTTGCCGTTGGCATATACCACTTTTACGGTAATCTGCGGTGGCTCCAGACCCATGTCTTTGAGATAGCCACTGACTTCGCTCACATTCTCGGTAACGGTGTCCTCCACGGCAATGTCGGTTGCGGCCTGCACAATCTCGTCGGTGTAGCCTTCATTCACAAGGTCACTGTCACCGTCTTTCCCCTGCAAATAGAGGTTCTGATCGCGGTAAAGGAGGGTGTATTTCTCCCCATCGGTATGGGTTACCGTAATCGAGTCCAGCACGTTCACATCGCCCGTCGCCAGTGTTCTGAAGGTTAGGTCCGCCTGCACGCTCTCAGCAAACTGGGTGGGAAAACGCGCCTTGATGGTGGGCAAAAGCAGCACAAATGCCGCGGCTACGGCTACCGCACCGCCTATGAGTATCATCCACCGCGTGCGCCTTGAAATGCGGCGTTCGCGTGGCAGTTTGTTTCCCTTCTTTTCGGGATGCTCCAATTCATACGCCTCCCTGATGTGAAATTCCGGTCAGCGGTTTCTCCTGGGCAGCAACACAAACACAGCCGCCAGCAGAACCAGCAGTGGTAACCCAACCAGCAGTGCGATGCCTGCCGTCTGGCTGCCCACCGTCAAGCCGGGATGGAATGCCGATTTGGCGATAATATCCAACGATACGGTCTTTTGGGGCAAAAGTTCGCCCATCACCTGTAAAATAAATTCCTGACTGTAGGTGCGCTGGTAGACATACTCGTCCGTGAATACCGTGCTGTTACCAATGGCGAACAGTCGGCTCACATTGCCGTTGGAATGGATGCGACCCGAGAGAATCGCCAGCGTCATTTCGCCCTTGCGATCGCCCTCCTGATAGTCAATGCTTCCGGTGCCATCGTTCGGGTCACGCACATAGGCGTTGGGGCCGGATTTGAGCACCGTAGCGGCAGACAGCGCGCTGTCGGTCTGCGTCGGCGTTTCGAACGCACTTGCACCCGCCAACAGCAATACATCCATGTTGCCGCTGATCAGCGGCTCGGTCATCTCAATCTTGTTAAAGTAAGGCAGCAGATAGATTCGCTCGCCATAGTAACTGCCCGTGTCCTGCTCACCCGCCACCACAACACCCGCGATGGGAGTAACCCCGTAGTTTTTCAGCAAGCTCATGTAGTTTGGCAGGTTGACGGGGTCGGTATAATCCCGCGTCACAAACAGACTGCCTCCCGCCAGCGCAAAGTTTTGGATTGCCGTAATCTCCTCAGGGGTAAAATCCTTCTGCGGATCGGCGATCAGCAGAAGATCCGTTCCCTCCAGCGAATCTCCAGCCAGTAAGTTAACGGTCTTGTGATCGTAATTATTGCTTTGCAAAAAATCTGTCAGGTTTTTGAGGGTATCCTCGCTCAACTCCCCATGCCCCTGCAACACGCCCACCACGGGCACATCTGTCTCGGTAACATAGACCAGCGCCTCTGTCAGCCTTTTTTCATAGGCAAGACCCGCTGTTTCAAACGTTCCCTTTTCCACATTGTAACCCTGCGTGACAAAATCATTATAACTCAGCACTTTGTAGCGCCCCGTAGCCTCACAGCTCACAATCACGCTGTCCGCATCCACTGTGGTCTTCACATCGCTTTGGAAGCGGGTGAGGATACCGGGATTTTTGGCGATGTCGATTGGCTCCACATGGATGAGGTCGCTCAGGCGACCGTAGCGTTCCAGCACGGCATAGAGCTGGCTATCCATATCACCGCTTTGGTAGAGCAGATACAGGTCGATTTTGTCCTTCAGTGTGGCAACAATTTTCTTGGTTTGCTCACCTGTGATCGTGTAGCCGTTAAAGCTGAAATCTGTTCGCCAACCATAGGCAGTTTCAAGGTTTTCCACACCGATGTTGAGCAATACGCACACCGCCAGCAGACCGCCGACCAACGCTGCGCCATAGCTTCCGTGCCGCCATTTAGGCTTACGAAGCTCCAGCGAGAGCCCTTTCCAACCTTTGGAAAACAATCGACCCACCGTGCTTCCAATCCGTGCGAAAAAACGGTCGATCGCAGTAAATGCCTTTTTCATGCGGCACCTCCTTGCGAAAAGCGTCTCGCATCCATCACACGGATGGTTGCCGTAAGGCACAGGGCGATGAACGTAATAAAGTAAATCAGGCTCGCGTAGCTCAGCTGCCCGATGATGAAAGGCTCATACCGCCCATACAGGCTCACAAATTTGAGTGAATCAGCAATGATTGTCACAGAAACCTTATCCGCCAGCAGATCAATCATCCATAACAGGAAATTCGCGCCGAACGCGATGATCGCCGCCGGAACCTGATTTTTCGTAAAGCCGGTCACAAACAAATCCAGCGCCAGAAAGCTCATGCTTTGCAGCGTAAAGCCCAAATAGCCTACAAACCATTCGCCCGGGTAGACTTTGCCGTAGATGGCAATGATGAGCGTACACACGTTGGTGAGCGCAATTGCAATCCACAATACCGCCGAAGCCGCAAAATACTTGCCCAGCACAATACGGGTAAGCGAAATGGGGCTGGTGAGTAGAAGCTGATCGGTGCGACGCTGGCGCTCTTCACACAAAAGTCGCATGGTCAGCACAGGGGTGAGCAACATCACCAGCAGGGTAAGCTGAGAAAGAAAAATCAGCAGTTCACCGGAAAGGGTGGAGAGGTTGCTCAGATAGAAGATAATGCCTGAAAGCGTAGTAAACACGCCGATGAACACATAACCGATCGGTGTGCGGAAATAAGCCATAAATTCGCGTTTAAAAACAATAATCAATTAAAAACCTCCTTGCCGCAAAGCCGAAGCACGGGTGGTAAAGGGGATCAAGCCAACACCCTTGTCCGGTGCCAATCATGAAGCCCTTAGTGGAGCCTAGGGCAGCGCCCCAAAGCTTAATGCCGCAGCATGGTAACTAGCGAGCGAACCGCCTCGAAGCGGCTATAAAGCGAGCGGGTCAGCGACCAAGCATTTCAAGCACACACCGCCGTTCCAACCCCCAAGGGTATGGTTGGGAGCGGATCTCAATCTCTTTCCCAAAGGCGCACCAGCGCCGTCGAGCGAACAGCCGCGAAGCGGCTATGAAGCGAGCGAGTCAGCGATCAAGCATTTCAAGCGCACACCGCCGTTCCCACCCCCAAGGGGATGGTTGGGAAGGGGATCTCAATCCCTTTCCCAAAGGAGGCTTTAGCCGACGTCACTCCGATATCGCCTTCAAAAACACCTGTTCCAGATCATCTTCGCAGCGTGCCATTCGCAGGATCGGAGCACTCATGGCACTGCATAATGTAAACACCTGCTTTTCAGGCATGGCGGTTTTTTCAAATGAAAGCTGGAATGCAACCTCATCCTCACCCGGGTTGGGCTGTACGCTCACGGACCGCACCCCCTCCAGATGGTTCATGGCCGCCACAAGCTTCCGTTCACTGCCCAGCACCGTGCAAAGGATGGTAACCGTGTCGCCCCCGCCCATGTCGCCGATAGGCGCGTCCAGCTTCACTTCGCCCCTGTGCAAAATAACCACATGGTCGCACAGCTGGCGAACCTCGCCCAAAATATGTGAGGAAAAGATGATGGTTTTCCCCGCGCTCAGTTTGCGGATGAGGGCACGGATTTCCGTGATCTGTTTGGGATCAAGCCCCACCGTCGGTTCATCGAGCACCAGCACATCAGGATCGCCACATAGCGCCTGCGCCAGCCCCACACGCTGGCGATAGCCTTTGCTCAGATGGCCAAGCAACCGCTCACGCATTTCCATCAGGCCGGTTTTCTGCATGATCTCTTTCACGTGCGCTGGGATCGCTTTGCCGGTTACGAGTTTAAGCGCCGCAACGAAGCCTAAATATTCCTCGACAGTCATTTCATCATACAAGGGGGGGTGTTCCGGCAGATAGCCCAGTTCCCGTTTGGCGAGCTCCGGCTCCAGCAGCGGGTCGCGACCATCAATCAGTACCCGGCCGGATGTCGGAGCAAGATAGCCTGTCATAATATTGAGAAGCGTGGTCTTGCCTGCGCCGTTTTGACCGAGCAGGCCAAGCACCTTTCCCTTGGGCGCTTTGATCGAAACGTTCTTGAGCGCTTCTACGCTGCCATAGCGTTTGCTTACGCCCAGTACCTCAATCATCCACAAGCCCCCTTTCTTTGTTCTGCCTACCCATTATAGCAAAGCTTGGGGGGCTGGAATGTAAATAGTTTGTGAACAACGGAACAGGGCTATACAAAATAAGGGTTTGCGCGCCAAAGAGGTGAGATTGTGCGCGGATATCACACGGTTTCCTGTTTAGGGTAGCAGAAAGCCGGACACATTACTATCAGGAACTCAATCTAGCAATCCAATCGACAGAAGGAGACGATCTTATGAAAATTATGTATAAAACAACTGCTGTATCGGTAGGCGGTCGTGACGGACAGGTATCCGTGGAAAACGTTCCCATTCGTTTTGAAATGGCGCTTCCCGCTGATATGGGCGGCACAAAGGCCGTGGGTTTAAACCCTGAACAATTGTTTGCGGCCGGTTACTCTGCCTGCTTTGGCAGTGCCATCCAGCATGTCGTAAAGCTCAAGCGACTGAAGCTTGACCCGCCAGAGGTACATACCACTGTTGGCATTGGAAGAAATGATGCAGGCGGTTTTACCCTCGCGGTGGAGATCGTAGCTGTGTTCAAGGGCATCGATCAGGCAGCGGCAGACGAGCTGGTCACGGAGGCACACAAGGTTTGCCCCTACTCCAACGCGACGCGCGGCAACATTGAGGTAACGGTTTCCGCGAAAGTCGAGTAAGTATAACCTGAACAGGATTTGAATCAGGCATGATCTTGCTTGATCCTCCTGTTTTCGAGTGGCTTACTGCTATCGGTCTATGCCGGGTACAACGCGAGATAAAGAACTTGCAGACAATGTCGATTTTCCCCCTCCAAACACAACGCCTCCGAAGGTGCCAGGCGGCTCCTTCGGAGGCGTTTTGCAATCAGGTGAATAACTTTCCGACTTGTGACAAGGCCGTTGTGCTCTTTTCCGTTTCAATCCATCGCCAAGCTTATGCCATCGCCACATTCACGCTCTCTTCGCAGGAGCGCATTGCCAGAATAGTTTTCTCAAACAGATCATTCAAGTCCCAGCCAAGATTCTCCGCGCCTTCCCGAATCACATCACGGGAGCATCCGGCGGCGAATGCCTTGTCCTTGAACTTCTTTTTCACACTGCTGGCTTCCATGTCCATCACACTTTTGGAGGGGCGCATGAGCGCCGTCGCCCCAATGAGGCCAGTAAGTTCGTCTGCCGCAAAAAGCACCTTTTCCATCACATGCTCGGGCTTTACATCGCAACACAAGCCATAACCATGGGAGCAAACGGCATGGATCAGCTCCTCGCTCGCGCCGCCTTCACGAAGCAGTTCCGGAGCTTTCACACAGTGTTGTTCGGGGTACAGTTCAAAATCGATATCGTGCAAAAGGCCTACCATTGCCCAAAAATCGGCGTCGTCGGCAAAGCCCAGGTCATTGGCATACCAGCGCATCACGCCTTCCACCGTCAACGAATGGCGGAGATGGAAAGAATCCTTGTTATACTTTTTCAGAAGCGCGAGGGCTTCTTCCCGTGTCAGATTGCTTTGCATGACGGTACCCCTCCATTGACTTTTTTATTCTTCCCGATCATAGCACAGTTGTGACGTTGGCGCAAAGGATATACGGGAGAAAAAGGGAGAGAATGTGCTTTCTTTTTTATACGTTGTGGGAAATTCTTAGATGGATACAAGGAATGTGTAGTATTCTATTCTACGATAAGCCTACCGAAAGCAATAGGATGTTCCTGCCAATGGAAAAGCCGTCAATCCGCAAGGGTTGACAGCCGAGAGGAGCGAAATTGTAGTTAGCTTCTACACGCTCGATGGCGCTTTTGCATTTTGTGAAGATCCACGTTTCCCTTACTCGATTGGGTGAATCGTCGTGTGTTGCACGCCCGTGCCTCCCACTCGCTAAAACTCTCCCCCGCAGGAAGTTTACTCCTTGGGTAAAAGTGGCCACAGAACACTTGTTAACCGCTGGTGTCAACTTTCCCGCTCAGATATGGAACGGTTTGGATCCGGTATTCTTGACCTTTACTCCGCTTCGACCGCGGTGGCATAGGCCTCGAAAAATTCCGGACAGCTCCATGTGCCGCACGCGCTCAGCGTATCGTCCCCAACCATCAGCTGCATCAGCAATCCGTTATCCAGACCGATCAGAAGGCTCTTTGTATCTCCGGAGCCAACAGACGCGCTCTCATACTCGGCATTGTCGAGCAGTGTTTTCATCAGGTTTTGTGCCGTAGCCGGAACGTCGATCACGCCAGCTCCGGTCAGCTCCATTGCGGTAATGTGCTCCGAGGAAACTAGCGTATCCGTCAGCGTTTCGCTGCCGAGAATGGCGGTGCCCGCAAAACTAACGCGTTGGAACACGCGCAAGCTACCCTTGACGTAGGCCGCCGCCATCGCACCTTTTATGTCCTTCACCGCGTATACGGTATCCCCTGCCGAAACGGTGTTGCTTACGATGCCGCCATTGCTTAGCGCCGGTTCGAGCGTGTACTCGGTGACTGCGCCCAGGCTCTCGCCCAGCAGCTTTTCATTCATGTTTGTGGGACTGATGAGCATGCGGTAGGTAGCGCCGTTCACCATAATGAGCGGGAAATTACCATCACGCTCCGGTGCAAACAGGTTGCGATAACTCCCCGCATCCGCCGTTGAGCCGCCAACGCTGATGCTGCCAGCCGGCACATCCAGCGCGCGGATCATATCTCCCGTAACGGGTTGAATGTCGTCGCCTGCCGCGCGGGTACCCAGCAGCGTGGAAGATGCTTTCATGTTAACAGGCGCCGCAGGGAAGACCGCAGGCCATGCCCACAGGCCGATACACAGGCACAAAGCCAGCGCCACACAGCTAGCCAGCACAGGCCGCCACCCTGCATGCCGCCTTGTCGGCTGGTCTGCCGCTGCCAGCTTAATTTTCCCCATCAGCCGTGCGTCGGCAGTCAAACCACCCAAATGGCGCTCGGCAATCTCCGGCAGGTGTTCCAGCCGATTCATTGCGCATCCCCTCCCTGTAAAATCGATTCCAGTTTCTTGCGGCCACGCGACAGTCTGCTGGAGATGGTGCCTTCGGGCAAGTCCATCATCTGCGCGATCTCGCTGATGCCGTAGTTCTGGTAGTAATGCAACAGAATCACTTCGCGAAATGCCGATGGCAGTTGATGCACAGCCACCATCATGGCTTCCTCATCATCTTTATGGTCGGATTCATCCGGTGCAGGGATCATTTCAAACACCGGGCTACCCAGCACCACGCGCCTTGTCCATGAGCCGCGCCAGAGGTCGCGGCAACGGTTGAGCGCAACCTTCAGTAACCAGGCCTTTTCACGGCCCTCCTCCAGTTGCGGGGTGTTAATCATCAGGCGCACAAACACATCCTGACACACATCCTCCGCCTTTTGGCGGTCTCCCAGATAAAAATAGCATACACGCAACACATCGGTAGCGTACTGTCCATAGAGCTCCTCGAAATTTGGCATGCCAGAGCCTCCATATACCCCCACGCTATAACGCGGAAGCTGATTACGCTCCACTATTGATAACGAGCGATCACTCCCGAATCTTGCAGGAGATGATAAAAAACTTTACAGGATATTTACGATAGGGGTAGTCGGGTAAGTCATATAGCGAAAGCTGGTCGGTACCAACTGTCGCTACACCGGCTTCCCTTCTTTGATTATAACATTACCGTTCATAATGAGCAAACGATAAGAAGGAGTCCTTTTCAAAAACCACATTTCCCTTTTTATATCCTCCTGTAATTCAACAATGTGCCGTCAATCTTTGCTTGGATCATCTCTATATCGCGCGTTGTTATGGGGGGAGAAGGTTTGAAAGTCTTTTTTTCTTGTTGCAACTCAAACTCAAGCATTTGAAAATCCCGAAGCGCTTCGATATCAAGCTCTTCCGAGAGCACAACGCAATTCAAGCCACCCTTTGTTTTAATGAGGTCTCGTTCTTCCGTTTTTTTGGGTGCGATCACTCTGCTATCCCCAAAGTCTGAAGAATTAGCCTGTATACAGTAACAATACAGGTCACGGCAAAGCGCCTCCATTATATATACTCCTAAATATTCAACGTACTGATGCGAAACATCAGCAATTGTGTTATCAGAATATGCTTAAAAAAGCTCCTTCAATAATGGATGCAAGTACATCGCAACCATATTCGGAAAACCAGAACCCGATCAAGTCCAAAAAGAACCTGTTGTAAAAACTGGTCCTCATTTTGTACTCGATCTTCGGCTGTCTCATTATACGGTAAATCTTTGGTTATCACAATCATCGGAAACGCTTGATTGCTCCATGCTCATGGCTTTGTTCAACATATTGCAAGGAAAATTGGACGATTCTTCGATACCGGCATTATCACAGGAGATCAGCCAGACGCCTGCAAAGTATTTATGTGGGTATGTTACACAACGTCTGTAAGGTGTCGGAGAATCGGATGGCGGTGCGTTATAAAAGTTCAAACGATGTCACAATCACGACATTGTTCTTGATGGCCTGCCCCACAGGAGCCATAGCTTCTGCCTGTTGGATCACATGGTCCATGTCCTGGCTCGTAATGTCGCTCGACTTGATCCGTATCATGATATGTATCTCTTTCAGAGCCAAAGGTTGTTCGCTGCGAATTCCTTCCGCAGTTGCTGTATAGGATTCTATCTGCTTGCCAAGCCTACCCAGTAGAAAAACAACGGTCGTGCTGAAACAACCCGCAAAACTCATGAGTAACATTTCTAACCCTGCGAATCCCTGACCATCGCCCATTGGCGGCGCAAAATCAAAGGGAATCGTAAGGTTCGGGTTGGCGCTGGATACACATTCAAAATGTACCTTTTGGTTGGTTCTGTTGATTTCGACGGACAAGTTTGCCATGGGGAATCCTCCTTATGAAAAATCATTTTGGCGCGTTAGTAGCATTAGAACAACTCAAAAAGCAGGGTAAGCCTCTTGTCAATTTCATCGTCTGGAATGTCAACATTCTTCAGGATGATCTGTTCTGTCAGGTTGAGAAAAACATGCATCAGCAAGGCCGTGAAGGTTTCCAACTTAGCAGGATCGCGGATATGCTTTGCCAGAAAATCCTTGCGTCCACCCATAACTTGGAGAATCCATTTTTGCAATTGAGCTTCCACTTCTTCGTCGCCGAGCATATGATACCAACCCTGAATAGCCAGCCTGTAGACTTGCTTTTGATATTCTGTAAAGTGCTTTCGCTTAATGACCGCCTTCACATAAATCTCTTTTGCAGGCAGAGAAGCGTCAACATCATCGATTACTTGATTCATCATCCGCTGAAATTCACCGAGCACAGATTCCTTGAATAATGCCTGTTTATTCTTGAAGTAATAATACAGTGTCGGTTGCGTACACCTGGCCGCATGCATAATCTCACGCATGGATGTGTTGTGATAGCCGTTGTTGCTAAATAGCTTCACAGCTTCCTGAATGATTCTCTGCTGCACCTCGTTCATAGCCCACCTCGTATAACGATCGTTATATAAATTATAGCCCATTTGAAACCAAAGTCAAGAACATCCTTCAAACTTTAAGAAATGCCGTGCAATCGATGCTTTGGAATATCCAGCCAACAGATGTGGCGAAAGAACGGCAAACCATCTTCTTCACCCTGAAGCAAACTTTATTGAATCCAGAAAGCCAGGCATGTCAACCAGATCGTGACGAGTATGGGTTAAGCGCTTGTTCAGTGGGCATCCCTGCTTTTGCCCACTTGAGAACGGGTTCTTGAAAGTGGAATGTCTTCAGGAAGCATTTGTTATTCAATCGGCTGCCGAATCTTTCACGCTTGCGCTCTGTCTGTTGGCTGTCCCTCACAGGAGCGTCCTTTACCCTTCGATATTCGCTCCCTTTCCCCATTGCAAACCGTACCCATCGTGGTACTATATACGTACATCATCATCTGCGCAAAAGGGAGGGGTTCCGATGCCTGGAGAGGACATTTTTCTGGGCAAGTGGATCGCGGTGCTGCACCGCTACCGTAAAAGCTATGTCAACCGCAAACTGGCAGCCTATGACCTTTCAGGCGTACATTTTATTCTGTTGCTGGCGTTATCCCGCCACGACGGTATCAGTCAGGAAAATATGGCCGATCACCTCCGTATGGAAAAGACAGCCATCGCCAAGTCGGTGAAAAAGCTGGAGAAAAGCGGTTACCTCCTGCGTGAAAAAAGCCTTGCGGATGGCCGTGCCTATCAGGTGTTTTTAACCCCCAAGGGGCAGGAACTCATTCCCGTTATCCGTCAAACCGTGCGGGAGTGGGAAGATGAAGTCACCGCAGGGTTGACGCAGGTGGAACGCCTCGCACTGGAAAAGGCACTTCACAGCATGTTCGACCGCGCGGAGGCGCTGCTACGGTAGCGAACACAGCACTTGATTACGCCCTTCTATGGTTAGTCATTTATGATGTCAGTTTCGAACGCAGGATAAGCCAACCGTCAGGATTTGAGATCGTCAACAACCACGATGCCTTCCCGTTGCCTGCTCCAAGAGAATATACCTTCTGCAAGGAAAGTAAATCCTGATGGATTGCACATCAATATTTCAGCCGGTCGTTTTCCCGATTCCAGCACGAAATTTATCCGCAAAAACAGTTGCCTTTTCAACTATTATTGATTATGATGTACGCAAATAACCCGAAAGCAGGCGGCTCAATGCAAATCTACCGGAAATATCTGGATAAATACAAAGCGCTGTTCATCACAGCGGTCAGCTGCGTGGCGCTGGAAGCCCTGTGCGATTTGATGCAGCCCGCCATTATGGCGCGCATCATCGATGATGGAGTGCGTACCGGCAACCTGCCAAGCGTGATCACTTTTGGGGTTTGGATGCTCCTCATTACGCTGTGCGGCGCGGGCTTTGCCGCTGCACGCAATATCCTCGCAAGCCGTGTGTCCCAGCGCATGGGTGCCGATTTGCGTGGCGATCTGTTTGGCAAAATCATGCGGTTTTCCGAAACCAGCGCGGACGCCATTGAAAGCGGTTCCCTGATCACCCGCATGACCAACGATACCTCGCAGGTGACGCAGTTCGTCAACGGCCTGATGCGTATCTACGTCAAAGCCCCGCTCACCTGCCTTGGCAGCATCGCACTGGCTATCGCCCTCAGCGCGCGCCTGAGCCTGATCATGCTGGCCGCCGTGGCGCTGGTGGGCGTATGCATCGTAATCAGCATGAAAATGAGCTATGTGCGCTTTGCCAAGGTGCAAAAGGCCATTGACCACGTGAACACCGTCGTGCAGGAAAACCTTATGGGCGTGCGGTTGGTAAAAGCCTTTGGCCGCCAAAACAGTGAGGAAGCAAAGTTTGAAACCGCCAACGAAACGCTCGCCAGCCGAACCGTTTCCACACAGCTGGTGATCGCATGGTTTTCTCCGTTGATGTCGCTGTCAGTCAACATCGGCATTGTGCTGATCGTCTATTTTGGCAGTATCCTGTTCCGGCAGGGCAATATCGAAGTGGGCAAGGTATCGGCGTTTATCAACTACATGGCACAGATACTGGCCTCGCTGATCATGATTACGAATATTTTCAATACCCTCGTGCGCACCAAAGCCTCCACCGAGCGTATCGAGGAGATTTTAACGAGCGGTGAGGATTTTCCCACCGTCGGGACACCTATTCAAAAGGCTACGGAGGGCGGCCTCTGCTTTGAGCATGTTACTTTCGCCTACCCCAGCGGCAGCGGGCTGCCTGCGCTCAAAGTCCTCTCCTTCGAGGTGGCGCGAGGTAAAACGCTGGCTGTCATCGGCCCCACAGGCTCCGGCAAATCGACGCTAGCTTGGCTGTGCATGCGGTTTTATGATCCTGGCAGCGGCTGTATCCGCTTTGGCGGACAAGATCTGCGCACGCTTGGCACCGATGCGCTTCGCAGCGATATCGCGCTGGCACCCCAAAAAAGTATGCTGTTCAGCGGTACGGTACATGATAACATCGCCTGGGGAAACCCCATGGCCACACGGGAACAGGTTGTTTCCGCCGCGATGGATGCGCAAGCCGACAGTTTTGTGCAGGGTATGCCAAACGGATATGACAGCCAGCTGGAGCAAGGCGCGCTGAACCTGTCCGGCGGGCAAAAGCAGCGTCTGTCCATCGCACGGGCACTCCTAAGCCATGCAAAGCTGTTGATTTTAGACGATTGCACCAGTGCGCTGGATGCGGTAACCGAGGCGAAAGTGCGGCAAGCCATGACCAACCGCGCGAGCAGTGACGGGCGCACCGTGGTGATGATCACCCAGCGCATCGGCACCGCCAGTTGCGCGGATCAGATCCTCGTGCTGCAAAACGGCGAAAAGGTCGGTTTCGGCACCCATGCAGAGCTGCTTTCAAGCTGTATGGAATACAAAGAAATTTACGATTCGCAGATCGGCGATGAGGAGTAAACAATATGGCAGAGCATAAAGGGACGTACGGCGAGGTGCCGACCATCGGGCGCCGCCCGGGTGCGGGCGCGCAGCGCTTCAACCCTGGGGAAAAGCCTAAAAATACCAGGGGGGTACTTCGCAGGCTGTTAACCATGATCATGGTCTTTCGCAAACAGCTCGCGCTCACCGTATCGCTGACGGTTCTTTCCTCCGGTATCGCTGTGCTGGGGCCATTGCTGATCGGCAAGGCCATTAACGCCTTCCAGCCCAAAACCCAGAGCGTGGACGCGGGGCTGTTGCAGGTGATATTGCTTTCACTGGCTGCATGTTACGTGGGCTCGTGGCTCATCGACACCACCGGCGGCGTATTGATGGCGAAGGTGACCCAGCGGTTTGTCAAGGACATCCGTCGTCAGTTTTACCATAAACTCCAGCGCCTGCCGCTCAACTTTTACGATACCCGTTCACATGGCGATACCATGAGCCGCATTACCAACGATGTGGACAACATCAGCGGTACGATTTCACAGGCTACAACCCAGTTGGTAGCAAGCGTGTGCACCATCGGGGGTACGTTTGTGATGATGCTGATCTTAAGCCCCCTCCTCACCGCCGTGGCGATGGTGTCCATCCTGCTGTTTTTCCTGCTTTCCAAAACGATCACCACCAAAAGCCGCAAATATTTTCTGGGGCAACAGCGCAAACTCGGCGCGCTCAACGCCATGGTGGAGGAAAACATTGTAGGTTTGAAAATGGTGAAGGCCTTCAACCGACAAAGCCGCGTGATGGAAGGCTTCGAAACCGTGAATACCCAACTTTGCGACGACAGCACAAAAGCCCAGACATGGGCCGGCTACATGATGCCGTTTATGAACGTCATCAACAACATCAGCTTCGCGCTGATTGCCTGCGTCGGCGGCGTGCTGACCATCCAGAACATGGCGACCGTCGGGCTGGTGGTGAGTTTTTTGACATATTCCAAGCAGTTCGGAATGCCGCTGAACAATCTGGCCGGCATGTTTAACAACATCCAGTCCGCGCTGGCTGGTGCGGAACGGGTGTTTGAGGTTCTCGATGAAGCGGAGGAACCGCGCGACCTTGCAGACGCAAAAGAACTGGCCAACGTGCGCGGCGCAGTTGCATTTGACGATGTGTCCTTTGGCTATAGGCCGGAAAATCTGGTGCTCAGGCATGTGAGCTTTTCTGTTGCGCCCGGCGAGGTAGTCGCGCTGGTGGGTGAAACGGGCGCAGGCAAAACCACCGTCGTGAACCTGCTCACCCGCTTTTATGAACTGACCAGTGGGCAAATTTCTATTGACGGGCAAAACATCGCGGACGTTACGCGCGCATCCCTGCAAAAATGCTTTTCTGTGGTGTTACAGGATACCTGTCTGTTCACGGGCACGATACGGGATAACATCAAGTATTCCCGCCCCGATGCGACCGAAGCGGATGTGTTGCGCGCGGCGCAACTCGCCCATGCGGACGAGTTTATCACAAGGCTTCCCAAGGGGTATGAAACGGTGGTTACCGGCAGCGCCGATAACCTGAGCCTCGGGCAGCGGCAGTTAATCGCCATCGCGCGCGCCATGCTATGCGATGCGCCTATTCTGATTTTGGATGAGGCCACCAGCAGTGTGGACACAAAAACCGAGAAGGAAATCCAGAAGGCGATGCTGACACTGATGCACAACCGCACAAGCTTCCTGATTGCACACCGGCTTTCCACCATACGGGACGCGAACAAGATCATGGTGCTGGATCGCGGGGAGATTGTGGAAATGGGGAGCCACGCGGAACTGATGCACATGCGGGGGATGTATTATGAGATGGTGATGAGCCAAATGGGCGTCAGCGCATAGCATGGGAGTAAATGAAGGGTCACGGACGTAAGCCCTTGTCAGGGGTCGAGGGGATGAAACCTCACGCGGAGCTTAGGATAGCGCCCGAACGTTTCCCCGACGGAGCTGCTAAAGTGAGCGCCTAGCCACGAAGCGGCTATGAGGTGAGCAACTTAATGGGAAACGCACCTATCCCCAGGGGAAGGTTGGGAAGGAGACCTCAGTCCCTTTCCCAAAGGCGCGAATGTGCCGTCATTTCCCCATCAGCTCGACTTCTTCGCCGTTTGGGCCATTAAAGAATGCCAGTGTCACCGTTGGCGCGGGCTTTATCTCTCGCTTGAGGGCGTACCCGTTCACCTCCAGCCGCTCCTTGGCCGCCTCCAGATCGTCCACCTCAAACCCGATGCTGAAGCCCGCATAGGTCACATTGGCATCGGAGGTAATCAGTTCCAGATTCACATCTCCCGCTGTGCCCAGAAACGCCATTTCCCTGCCTGGCCCCATCGAAAGCCTGCGAATCACCGGCATACCCAGTAAATCGTGATAAAACGACAGTGATTTCTCCATGTCCTTGACATACAGAGTGGTTAACGCGAACTTCATCATGGCATTGCGCTCCTTTTAAAATTCAGGTGGATGAGGATAGGGAATAGCCTCATTGCTACACCAACGAACAAAGAGAGTCCACCCACAGTATAGTGAAAAAACCGGCACACAACAAGCAGTTTTGCGAAGCCGTTTTTACCGTTCAAGAAGCATACAGCAAACCGCAGGCAGTCATCATGGCTGCCTGCGGTTCATTCATCGAATATTCGTTGATGGAATGCTTTTCACCCTTACGTTAGCAACCTTGCTTAGCTCGCGGCACCATCCGGCGTAACGGTTTCCGGCGTCTGCTCCGTAGGTTCCGGCTGGGTCGTCACTTCCGGCTGTACTGTCTCCACCTCAGCAACCATTTCCTCCGCAACAACCGTTTCAGTCGGTTCCGGCACCACAACTTCCACCCAGTTCGGGTCGGTTTCCATGGTGTCCTGCAAGGTATCCAGCGATCCTTCCTTATTCAGCGCCGTCATGCCATAGCCTACGCGACTGTCGTTGTAGGGATGCTTTTTGATGTACTCCATCCAACTGTCGGTTTCCTCATCGTACACCATATTGGTAGACCACTGATTACCCGAGCGATCAGCGTTCTGGGTAGCGTACACTACCGGCTGAAAATCGGTCGACACTCCGGACATGTAGATCTGCGCATACAACGTTTTGCCCTGCTGGTACTGAGTGGCGTCCACAACTTCTTCTTCTACCTGCTCCCACGTTCCGCCCAAATCATTGAGCAGCTTGGTGCGGAAAGCGTCGTTGCCCAGCGAGTAGTTGCTGGCTCCCAGTAGCGCCTTCTTTTCTTTGGCAGTAGCGCAGGCATTGTACTGCGAAACCAGTGCTTTCGCCTGTTGCAGCAAACTTTGCGCTACACTGAGCGTAGCAACCGGCGTAGCCGTCGGTGTCGCGGTGGGCGTCGCGGTGGGCGTCGCGGTGGGCGTCGCGGTGGGCGTAGCCGTCGGTGTCGCGGTGGGCGTCGCGGTGGGCGTAGCCGTCGGTGTCGCGGTAGGCGTAGACGTCGGTGTCGCGGTAGGCGTAGACGTCGGTGTCGCGGTAGGCGTAGCCGTCGGTGTCGCAGTAGGCGTCGCGGTAGGTGTCGCAGTAGGCTCCGTGGTCGGCTGATCGGTTACATTTTCGGTTAAACTTGCTCCACCTGTAACCGGTGCCTTCGCAATGATGGGTTCTGAAGAAGGTGTCGCAGTCGGGGTTGCGGTGGGGGTTGCGGAAGGCGTAGCTGTCGGGGTTGCAGTCGCAACCACCTGCTGGCTACGGTTGGAAGCCTGTACCGTATGGGGCGCTTGCGTCGCTGTGTTTGCAAGCGGCATCAGTTGAGGGCCAGCCAACGGCACTTCGCTGTCCGCGATTTCCACGGTACCATATCCATTCACGAAATCGATGAAGCTTGCCTGTTGCGCGTTGCCCAGCACGTCACCCGGAATACTCTGAAAGCCGAACAGCAGGGAGAGGATCAGGATCAGAATGCCATTCATCATGCGTTTACCCTCACTTCATCGTGTTTACAAGCTAAGTATACGCAAATTAGATTACATAGATGGTTACATATCGTTCATGTCCCCCAGGTATTTGGCACACTATTCGAGGAAATATCCTGTTTTCATGTAATCAGTATGTAACTTTTTAAGCATTCGGTCGCACAACACCGTTAAAAAGCCTTGCAGAGATCGCCTTACTCTAAAATCTGTAGCAAATCCCGTCGATTCAGGTATAGCGTCACGGTTTGCCCCACTTCCGGCACACTGACATTCTGGTTGACGGTTTCCAAATGCACAGGCACGCCATTGCAACGCATTCCATAACGGATCACGCTGCCCAGCATCGACACCTGCGTCACCACGCCGGTAACGGTCAGGCAATCGCCACCTTCCGCCGGAGTAAACGCCTCCGGTCGCACGGCCACAACACGGCATGCCGGTGGATCCATATGGAACACTCTCGCAGCATCCTGGGGGGAGAACACATTGTAATGCCCGATAAAGCGCGCCACAAATTCGCTCTGTGGGAAGGCATAAATCGCCTCCGGTGTGCCCGCCTGCGCAATGGCCCCCTCATGCATCACAAACACCCGGTCGGAGATGCTCATCGCCTCCTCCTGATCGTGTGTCACAAAAATCGCGGTGATCTGCATCGTTTGCTGAATTTCCCTTATCTGGGTGCGCAGACTTTGACGAATCTGTGCGTCCAGCGCGGAAAGAGGTTCGTCCAGCAAAAGCGCCTTTGGATTCATGATCAGCGCGCGTGCCAACGCCACGCGCTGTTGCTGCCCGCCGGAAAGCTGGGCGGGACGCTCTCCCTCTTTACCCGTAAGCCCGACTAACGCCAGCATCTCCGCTACACGCCGATCAATTTCTGACTGCGGACGCTTTTGAATCACAAGGCCAAAAGCCACATTCTGCGCAGCGGTCATGTTGGGAAAAAGCGCATAGCTTTGGAACACCATACCGACTTGGCGCTTGCGCACATCCACCTCGGTAATATCCTGCCCGTCCATCCACACGCGACCCGCATCTATGGGTGCCAACCCGGCAATGGCGCGCAAAAGCGTGGACTTTCCACAGCCAGAAGGCCCCAGAAGCGAGATCATCTCCCCCTTGTCCACGCCGAGAGAGATAGCATTGAGTACCGTATTCGCGCCAAAGCGCTTCACGACGTTTTCTATTTCAATGAACCGATTCATGCGCTTTCCTCCGCTCCGCCTGTTTTTGAGCTTGCTTGCCACCGGAAAGTTTGATTACCGCTACGCAGATCAGCGTCATAATCAGCACATAGATCAGCACCAGCGCGCTGGACAGGTGCCCTGTCTGCTTCATGATCTGGTACAGATAGATCTGCACCGTTTCAAAGCTGCCACCGATGAGCATGTTGGCCACCACGAACTCACCAAAGAGCATCGAAAAGCTAAGAAGTGTGCTCACAAGGATGCCCGGCGCAACCCCCGGTACGATAATTTGAAGGAATATCTGAATTGTGGAAGCACCAAGCACACGCGCCGCCTCGCTGACTGGCACAATATCAATGGCGCGCATCGCATTGCTGATGCCGGAGTACATCAGCGGCATGATGAACACAAAGTACGCGCCCGCCAGCACCGCAACCATCGGGATGCCACGACCGCCATACGTTCCCAGCAGCGCCGTCGCGCTGATGACCCCGGGAACGGCATAGGGCATCAGCGTGAGCGCCTTGAGCACTCCGGCAAGTTTTGGCGCAAATGCGATCACGGCATAGGTGAGCGGCGTCATCACCAGCACTGCCAGCCCGACGCCCGCAAAGCTGATGCCGACACTGCGCAGGATTGCCATCCAAAAGCGCTGATCCGCGAACATTTCTCCATAATACTTCAGGGTGTATCCCTCGGGCAACACCGTCACACTCCATTTGGTGGCAAAGGAATACATTGCCGAAATCACAAAGGGTAAAAACAGGTAGATCAATACCAGTGTGAGGATCACCTTGGAACTGCGCGGGGTTTTGGTCATGCCTTCATCCCCCTTTTAGCGGCAAGGCGGCTGGCCCAGTCGCTTAGCAGCATCATCACAATCAGCACGAGCGCCAGTGTCACAGCCAGTGCGCTACCCAGTTCCGGCCGGGTGCGAATGTCGCCGCTGATCAGCGCGCCAATGCGGATGGGAACCAGATTGTAGCTGGAGCTGACCAGCGAATAGGCCGTGGCATAGGCGCCCATTGCGTTGGCAAACAGAAGCGTAAACGTGGAAAACACGCTGGGCAACAGTGTCGGGATGCCGATTTTGAGCCAGAACTGGCGTGAGGACGCGCCAAGGATCGATGCGGCTTCCTTCCAATCCGCCCGTATGGCCTGATAAATGGGATAGAGCAGCATGATGCCCAGCGGCACCTGAAAATAGGTGTAGGCGAGCACCAGCCCCTGCACCGAATAGAGGTTGAACGTGCCCGTGAGGTCAATGCCCATCTGGTTAAGCAAAATAATGAACATACCAGTATTACCCAGCATCAGCGTGAGCGCGAACGCTAACGGCATGCCCGCGAAGTTGCTCGTCATGTTCACCACCACCAGCAGGTTATTGCGCGTTTTCTCGCTGGCGAAACGTGTGAGCGCATAAGAGCACACCAGCGCAATCGCCATGCCGTAGACGCTGGACTGCAACGAAAGGCCCACGCTGTTGAAAAAGCTCATCTGGTAGAGTTTTTTGGTGAAAACCTCCGCGTAATTTGCCAGCGTAAAGCCGCCGTTCTGTGGCGCGCTGAACGATGCCATCACCAGGGTAACGATAGGTATCGCCATGAATGCCGCGATCAACAGCGCGAAAACCCCCATGGCGGTCAGGCTGAAACCGTCCAGTCTCCGTTTGTGCTTCATCCGGAAACCTCCCGTCAGAATTGAGAAAGAATAAGGCCGACAACACTTGCGCGCCATTTGGGAAAGGGACTACCGTCTCTTCCCAACCTTCCCATAGGGAAAGCAGCTTGTCCGCTAAGCCGTTCGCCTCATAGCGTCTGCGGCGCTGTTCGCTCACGCAGGCGCATAACGCGCCTTTTGGGAAAGGGACTGCGGTCCCCTTCCCAACCTTCCCATAGGGAAAGCGCTATCCGCTAAGCCGTTCGCCTCATAGCGCCTGCGGCGCTGTTCACTCACGCAGGCGCACAACGCGCCCTTTGGGAAAGGGACTACCGTCTCTTCCCAACCTTCCCATAGGGAAAGCAGCTTGTCCGTTAAGCCGTTCGCCTCATAGCGCCTGCAGCGCTGTTCGCTCACTTTGTTGTAACCGCTTCGCTGGGAGACGTTGGGCTTCGCCCAAACCCACCAAGGGTTTCACCCTTGGAACCTGACAAGGGATGAAATCCCTTGACCCATCTTTTACTCCCCTATATGCAAAAATCCCCAATGTCCGCTCATCCTACGCATCCCTGCGACGGTGCCGGCGCTTGACTGTTTCCAGCCAGATACCGGAACCGCCTGAAGATCGTATCCTATGGATGGCGTCACCGGGTCGGTTTCCAAGCATAACGTTTGCGGGGCGGGAGATGCCGGACGCAATCTCCATTGGATTGGGAAGGCGGAGCATCATTCCCCTCCACTGACCCAGTGTGCGCACCGTTGGCACGGAGGCGGCACATCGGCATTCACATTGGGTCAGAGGGAGGGAGCGCCGCGGAGCAAACGCGTTACGGTTTGGAAGGAGACATCCTTCTGTTCCTAAGCCTGACGGTCAGGTTTTGCGGTTTCAGCAGAGGGTGAAGCGCCACAAGATGAATCCGACAGGGTTTTGGGACGGTGGACTAGTTCATGTATACGCTAACCTGCTCCTGCCACAAGGTGGGCAGTTGCTCGACTGTGGATGCCCAAGCCGTCTGATCAGCGATCTTGTAGGTGTTGGTATACTGGGAAGCATCGAGGATGTGCGCCTTAGCCTCGTCGCTGAGCACCACGTCTTCGCGGATGGGGCGGGCATAACCCAGCGCAAGGTAGTTCTGGCCGGCGTCACTGAGCATGATCTCACGGGCAAGCATTGCGGCATAGGGGTTCTTGGCATACTTGTTGATCACGCTGGCATAACCGGAGGTAACCGCGCCATCCGTGGGGATGGTGACCGCGAAGCGATCTTTCTGGATTTGGTCGCGGTAGCCCATGGCGTTAAAGTCCCACACGACCGCCACTTCGATTTCGCCGTTTTCCAGGTTTGCCACCTGCGGGTTGGAGGTGTTCAGTCGGCCATCCTTGGCAAGCTTGGCGAAAGCGTCCAGTGCGGGCTGGAGGTTGGTTTCGCTGCCGCCCAGCGCTACCGCGCAGGCCAGCACGCCGTTGTACGCCTGCGAGGCCTTTTCCACATCGCCGATGCAGACTTTGTAGTTGCCTTCCAGCAGTTCTTTCCACGAGGTGGGTGCCTTGTCTACGTTCTCAAGGTCGGTGATGAAGGCGGTGGTGCAGGTGTAGGCTTCAATCCACTTGCCATCGGCCTGCTTGGCCCAGTCGGGGATGGAATCCCAGCTGGTGGTTTTGTACGGCAGCAGCATGTCGTTATCCACCGCGTAGCCCGTCAGTGCAAGGCCGATATCGCCGATATCCGCCTCCGCCTGATCCTTAAGCGCGAAGCGAGCCAGTTCCTCCGCAGAGCTCATATCGGTGTCGGTGGTCTTGATGCCCAAAGATTCGAGCTGTGCCCACAGGTCTTTCCAGTTGGCCCACTCGGGAGGCATCCCTACGCTGGATACCTGACCCTCTTCCTTGGCAGCGGCGAGCAGTTCATCATAGGTCATGGTGGCGGCTTTGGTGGCCTTTTCGACGTTGGCGGCGGCCAGTTCTTCCGCATTGGCGGCCATGGCGAAGGAGCACAGGAGCGTGAGGCACAAAAGAGCGGTAAGCAGTTTCCTCATGTTGTTCATTTCCCCCTTATTCTCATTAACAGATCACAGGTTCGTTCAAAAATGGGCGACGCGCTACCTTGATCCCTTCTGCGGTTTGCATGGTTTTTCGCAGTCTGTATAGCAGCCATCGCGCCTCAGGCCGCGCCCGCAACAGGTGAAAGTGCGTTGTTCCGTACACTTCCGCACGCAGGATCGCCGGATGATCGGCTGGGTGGCGTGCGGGGGAATAACAGAACCCCTGCCATGATAATAGCAGGGGTTTGTAATGGGGTGATGAAGGCGGGGGGAAATCTGGGTTAATAATAGAGCGGAAGACTGTACAAGCTGATCAATCTATATAAATACATGTCTGCTCCGGTTATGTGAATTAACTTTTTCAATCTACCCCCGCACTAGGCGGGTACTGAACCTGATTGTCAAGAACTCTGAGTGCTTCAACGTCTTGATAATAGCGTTCTATGGTCATATTCATGCACGCCTTTCGGTTTTCAGGTGTTCTATCCGAGAGGAATATCCCTGGATAATACAAAGTCATATCATGAATTGTTCCCGCCAGAGCAGAGCACTTTTGACTCCATTCATCAATGTCAATTGGAGATGTCGGAAGCTCAGTTTCTTTGAAGTAAAACTCATTAATTTGTGGCAATAACGGTTGTAAGTCGATAATCAATTCATTCTCAGATACTGTGTTATTTATATATTCGTTGTATATGGCTATCACTTTTTCTGCAAGCATGATCAACGTTGCCATGATCAGTCGTGTGTCTTTGACGGTGGTTTCCTTATCAGCAGTATGATCATTTATGAATGCCTTCAGAGAATCATAATATGAATGTACACTGATATGAGTATTATTTACAATAAAAGAATCTGAACCATTCGCTTTATACCACCATTCTTTATTTTGTGAATCATCTACCCATGTAGTATGGCAAACAAAATTCGAATTGATCATATCTTCTTCATCAAAACCAAAATAACAGAAAATTCGGTTTGCAGATACCCCTCTCCATCGTTTTTGTTGTAAATCGTTGCTATAAATCTCCAGTTCCTTTACTTTCTCAACAATTTTGTGATTTATAGAAGCAATTTCATCAAACGAAAATGCACTTTTAAGAATCACTTTTACCGAATAGCGTTTTGCATTGCTGGAATGCAACGGTTCGACAGAGTGAATAATATAGTTCTGACAATTCTCATACATTTTTAGAGTATTGAAAGGGTGATACTCCTCTATACAAAAATAAATAGTCCCTCCCAAATTGGCTCTATAAATTGGTGTCTGTTGCCGCTTTGGATTTTTCTTGTTCCAAATGTCCATATATAGAAACAGCAACTTCTTTATATCATAGAGCGATCGTTTCCCTTGGCGGACGAAATGTCTATCTGAAATCGCATCCGAGAGAAATGCAGTAAACAAGCTGATTGGCTTTTCTGGATGTCCATACGATGACTGTAATGCTCCACTAGATGCAAATACCGCATATCCTCTCCCAGCAAAACGTTCAACCGTATCATTAATATCAAATATTGCAGATTGGTCGATCTCAAATTTCCCTGATTGGCATGCATCAAGACATATAATCTTATTCTTCGATATTGCTTTTTCCAGAAAATGAATTATCTTATCTGTACCGACAGGTGTGTCACTAAGCATGAGCACATGTTGGTTGTTAACAATCCCGCCATGCCCAGAAAAATAGAAAAAAACCGTGTCATCTTCTGAGCACAATATAGACAGAAGAGTTAAAGCCTTAACAAATTCATCCTCTGATACTGTTCCATCATATCCACATATGATTATATCCTCCGAAATAGCGTTCAGGCCGTTTACAAGCGCATTTTGCATCAATGATATGTCATTCTTGCAAAATGGTAAATCCACAATACTTGTAGAATTATATGAACTCACACCCACTAAAAGTCCTTTTATCTGTCCCATCCCGACCACACCTTGCCTTGTTCATTTATTCTCGTAATGCTTGAATGTTCATTAAGTATCTTCATATACTCTAGTTCGACAAAGAACTGTATTCCCTTTCTAGTTCGGATATATTTTGGTATTTGATCGTGACTTGCCATTTGACGATTGACATCTCAGTTTTATGGGCTTGTCCTCAGAATTTCTCAAAAATGTATGCAAAAGATCGCAGTAGCATTGACCATCATCTCATAATTATGATATAATTACACCATAAATAACGCTACTCTAGGAGGTGTCCCTCATGCCAGCCATTCGCCCCATATCCGACCTGCGCAACAATTCCAACGAAATCAGCGAGTTCTGCCGTGCGACACGGGAGCCGGTGTTTATTACCAAAAACGGCATCGGCGACATGGTGGTGATGAGCATGGAAACCTACGAGCTGCAACAGGCGCGTATTGATCTGTACGCCAAACTTGCGGAAGCCGAGGCGGAAATCGCTTCCGGCGCGGAAGGTGTCGATTTTAAAGACTTTGCCATAAAGCTGAGAGGGCATGTGCATGGGCAAGTGTAATATCCTCATTTACCCCATCGCCCAAAACGATTTGCTGGAGATTGTTGATTATCTCAACACCTTAGCCCCACAATCCGCCCTCGCGTATTACGATCTACTGCTGGAGAGTATAAGTAGCCTCGCCGATATGCCGCAGCGGTGCCCGCTGGCGAGGGATACACAGCTCCGGTTGCGCGGTTACCGGACGCTTGTAGTAAAAAACTATACCGTATTTTACGTGGTGCAAGGGGAAACCGTGGAGATTCGGCGCATCCTGTATGCGAAACGGCAATATGAAGCTCTACTGTAGTCGGAGCATGAAATACCATAACGATAAAAGGGAAGAAACCGCCATTTGGCAGCCTCTTCCCTTTCTTATAGCTTCGGGAACGCTATTCCCGTTTTCCATTCGAGTATCTCCCCATCCCCCGCCTTACATCTCCACCGCGTAATCGCTCCAGTTGGAGGTTACGCCCGCGTTGCTGGTATTGCAGCTCGCATTGTACTGGGAAACCGTCACGGTGTACTGGCTCGTGCCCTGCACGTATACGGTGCCATCAGCACCTACGATGGATACGGCATTGCCGTCCGCATCGACCACTTTACCCGCATTGTTGAGCGTGGTCAGCGTGCTGTTGCCGGTAACCACCCAGCTGGAGTTTGCGTCGATGTAGAGCGTGCAGGTGCCATCGCCGCCGGTTCCGGCGTTGGTTTCATCGTCGAGCACTGCGCCGGTGAGCACGCTGCTCTGCGTGGCATACAGGTTCAGGTTGGAAATGCTATCCCAAATCACATTGCCCGTCATTTGCTGGGCGATGGCGGTAAACTTGCAATCCGCGCCGTTGGCACCGCTGGTGCCCCAACCGCGCTGGTTGCTGTTGCCCGTGCAGCGCAGGAAGTATTCGCTGTCATCCGCAGCAGTAATGGTCACGCCGGAAAGGATAAACTCACTCTGGGTGTTGGTCGTGTAGAACAGGCCGCCATTTTTGGAGGTCAGCGTGCCGCCAACCATCTCGAGCTTGCCTTCGCCCACCGCAGAGTCACCGGACATGCTCTGGTACAGGATCACCGTCCAAGTATTATCGTTCTGCTCCAAATCCTGCATGTTGCCGGTCAGGTCGGAATCGAACAGCCGCGTGGTGTTCATGCCTTCCAGACAAAGCGCCTCGGAGCCGTTGGCAATAAGGGTGGCATCCTTGACGGAGATATCCGCCGTGCAGTAGATGGCCGGGGAGCCGCTGCCGTTGGAGGTGTAAGTACCGCCGTCCACCACCAGGGTTCCGCTGCCACGGTCGCTGCGGATGGCGGCTGCCGAGCCACCGCTGGTGGTTACCGTCAGGTCTTTGGCGTACAGCGTGCCGCCGCCCGCAACATGGATGCCGCCGGAGGTATCCTGCGTGGTGGTAATGGTAGAATCACTGACGTACGCCACGCCGTCGCCATAGGCGAACACGCCCGCGCCGCCTGCCGCATCAGTGGTAATGGTGCTGTCGGTGATCTTCAACGTGCCTCCGGTTACCAGCAACGCCGCGCCTACGCCGTAGAAGCTGGAACTGTCGCCACCGGTGCTGTCCGCCGAGGTGCGGGTGATGGTCGAATCGCTGACGGTCGTGGTACCGGAGGTTACGACGATCGCGTTTTCATCGGTTCCGGTGGAGGCATACGTGCCGTCGGCTAGCGTCGTGTCTTCCGTATAGGTATTGACCGCTGTGTAGCTGGTCGGTTGGCTGCTCTGCCCGCCGGGTGCGCCACCGGGCGCAGACCCACCGGGCGCCGCAGGCGGATTGCCCGCAGGAGCGGTTTGGGTTGTGGTCGTAGCAGCTGCTATAGTCTGGGTATCCGCCAAAGCGGCAAATGAGGTAAAGGTAAGTACCATAACAACCAACATCACAAGGATTTTCTTCATAAAAAGCACCTCCATCTTGTTTCCATGGTTAGGGTAACAAAGCATTCTGTATTTGTGGTGAACCCAATGTGAAAGTTAGGCGCAATTTGTATATTTTTAAGGTTTACCGGTCGTATTCCCACCAAAAGGGGCTTGACAGGTTTAGTTTGTTGAATTATAATGACTTTGCAGTCAATGATTAAGGAGTCAATAAATGATGCGATCCAACCGTCAGCAACAAAAGGAACAGACACGGGAAGCCTTGCTAAAAGCCGCTTACGAGGTGTTCGCGCATAGCGGCATCACGGCCGCCCGCATGTCGGATGTCGCTACGGCGGCAGGCGTATCCCACGGGACGGTGTTCGCGCACTTTGCCACGCAGGAGGCGCTGATCACCGAGGTCATCGATACCTATGGCGGAAAAATCGCCCTGCGGACGCACGAGCTGGCGGGTTCCTGTGAGCAGATGGAGCAGATTTTGCGGGCGCATCTGGCGGGCATTGCCGAATTTGAACCCTTTTACACAAGGCTGGTGATCGAGAACCGCCTTTTACCCCCCGCCGCGCGGGATGTATGGATCGGCATCCAATCCGCCATCTCCTTCCACTTTAGTCAGGTTGCCGCTCGGGATGCGAAAGCGGGCAGGATCATCGCGCATCCGGCGCATCTGCTGTTTAACACGTGGCTGGGGCTGGTGCATTACTACCTCGCCAACGGCGATCTGTTCGCACCGGAGGGCAATGTCATTGGGCGTTATGGAGATACCCTGGTGGAAAGCTATCTAAAACTCATCAGCACGCAACGTGCAAAGGAGGCATGAGCATGGCGGAAAAAGCTTTACAGGTGCTCAAGGGGCGCACCTGTTACGGTCATCTAGGCGGCACGCTCGGGGGTCGGCTGTTTGATCGGATGCTCGCGCTGGGGTGGTTGGAGCGCGAGGGCGACAAGGCGACCGTGTACCGCCTGACCGCCCTTGGTGAGCAGGCGCTGCTGGAATTAGGTGTAGACATCTTTGAAAGGAGATAAAGGCATGGAAAATAAAAACCCATTCGTCACCCTACAGGAGGAAGCGCCACAGGTAGCCGGAGCCTTTAACGGGCTGATTCAGGCTTTATCCTCCACCGATGGGCTGGATGCAAAAACGCGGCAGTTACTCTACATTGGCATCAAAGCTTCGCAGGGCGAAGCGGGGGCGGTAATTGCCCATGTACCCATGGCCAAGGCGCAAGGCGCAACACGGGCAGAAATCCGTGACGCAGTGCTGCTTACACTCACCGTGGCAGGGGTCACGGGCGTTACCCATTGTCTGGTACCCGCGCTGGAAGCATATGACCGCTAAACAGAAAAGAGGTTACCCCTATGAAAATCTGTATCGCCTGCGGTATGCCCATGGAAAAACCCTCGGATTTTCCGCTGGGAGATGAAAGTAAGGACTACTGTATCTATTGCGCCCGACCGGACGGCACCATGCAGACCTATCCGGAAAAGCTGGAAGGCACCATCGAGTTTTTAATGCACACGCAGGGTTTCGACCATGAGGCGGCGCAAGGCGTTGCCGTGCGTTCGCTTGCGAAGCTGCCCGCATGGAAAGACAATTCCGAGGCGTGAGCGCTTCAAACGGCACCTGGGAACAAGTTGCAATTATGTCTTCTTTCCCTGATTCCGCGAGGGTTCCTCTAGCGCGCCAGTCCCAAACGGCTTGGCGCTTTTTAAGTTTAGCGAAGGCAACTCAACATACGCATGTTTGTGATGCTAAACGATATGCTTCCAACCGACAGGATTGGCCACATTCAGCAGGATAGCCCTCCATAACCGGCGATCCGCAAGCACAAAGCATCCCTTTGTCTGAAGAATCGCTTGAGTGCCCATACATTCCGTAGGTTTGCAAGGCATTGTTTTTAATGGATCGTCAACGGTGCTTCACCGCTATCGCGTCTCTTGCTCATGACATGGTAACAAAGATAATGTCCGTTCTCCAGCTTTAGGGTATGGAAGGCCAATGGGGTATATCCCCTGTGAACATACAGCTCATACGCCGGGAGAGACGCATCCAGCGTGATTTCCGGATAGCTGCGAAACACAGTTTTCTCCAACGCGTCCATTAACGCCGTTCCATAACCCTTGCCCTGATGCTCCGATAGCACAAACAGTCTGCCGATTTCAAACCCAAATAGGCTTCCGGTACCCACAAAACGCCCATCAACCTGCAAAAGATATACCGAACCTTTTTCGATAGCCTCACGGATGGTTTCATCGGAATGGTAATGCAGGAAAAATTCAACCGCCCCCGAGGGGTAGTAGTTTGGGTAGACAGTTTCGATGGTACTTTTGATAATGTGACGTACAATTTGAAACTGTGCGTCGGTCGCTTTCGTGATTTCCAAGGTGTGCCTCCGTCTTGGTGTCCCGCTCGAGCTTCTTTCCGTTTGCATGATGCTAGAATTTCGATACCACTGCTTGGATGTTTTGCACAGTGAAATCCAGCCATACGGGGCGTGCCTTCTGCTTCATCTGTTCACAGTACGCATCATAATCATCCTCGGTGACCTCCCGATCCCCGATCCAATAGTGTTCAGGATCGCCGCCATCGGTAGAGCGCATTTCACACACAACCGCCTGTTCCATCTGGTCGGCCTTAAAACGCACCCGATACCATTCGTTATCCGCCGCGCCATTGCTTCCATACAGGTCGCCCTCCAGCGTAATGTCCTCCATGGCACGGTAGGTAAACGGAAAGCCATAGACAATGCCGTTTTCGTAGCGCAACAGCTCAAAGCCAAAATCATCCGAAAGGCTGAGGATCATCTCAGGAAGCCCATCCGCATCCAAATCCGAAATACAGAAGGTAGTATATTTCATGGGCAAGTTGAAATCATACCCATACCATTGGGTAAACCCAGTCGAAAACAGTGCCGTTTGCTCGGTACGGTCAAACAGATTGCATTGGGTATAGGTGCGCTTGCCCAAAAGCACCTCTTGATAGGCGTTCATCCTTTCGCGCGCTGCCGTGACGGCCTGCTCCGCTGTTGTGCTGCCTACCATCCACAACAGCAGACTTACCACCAGCATCAAAGTGACAAAACGAACTGTTTGCTTTTTCATGCTTTTTCCCTCCAGATGGGCCTTCCGTTTGCTTTGAAACCGATCCCGCCCATTGCATTATTATACCACAGCACAAAGCCCGCCAACCGCGAACGGCTGACGGGCTTTGTGCTGTTATTCTTGATTCCGGCTTACTTGAGTGTTTTGCCAAAGAAATCGGCGATGCCCTTCACAACGGTATTGAGCACATCGGTTTTATCGCTATAGAAACCGTAGCTGTGGCCATCGCCTGTGGCTTCCACCACTTCGGCTTTGAGGGTTTCAGCAACAGCGGCGGATACAGAGGGCGAAACGACCGTATCATCCTGCGAATAGATCACCAGCGCGGGGCCGGTGTACTTTTCGGCAGCGGTTTTGGCGGGGTCGGCGACCACCGCCAGATCAGCAAACCATTCCTTGCTCAATTGCTGCTTCTGACCATAGATGGTCGTAAAGTCGACATAACCATCTTTCTCTGCGGTGGCCTTGAGCGTTTCCCAGGCATCCGCGCCGCCAAAAACAGCTTTCAGATCCTCAGTGGAGTTGGCGGGCGCCAGCAGCGCAGCAGCCGCAAAGCTATAGTTGCCTTCGCCCAGCAGTTCCAGCGCGATGCGGCCACCCATGCTGTAGCCGAAGATGCCTACCTTGGCAGGGTCGATTTTATAATTCGCGGTCGCGTAGGTGATGGCGCTCAGCACATCCTGCTTCATGTTGGTGAGGGTGTTCTTCTGGAAGCTCTCGGTGCTTTCACCGCAACCGGGAAAATCCATGCGGATGGAGGCAATGCCTTCGGCCTTCAGCGCATCGGCGATGGCGCCAAAGCCAATGTTTTCATCCTTGCTGCCGCCGTGGCCGTGTGCGAATACCACCAGCGGGAAAGGTCCGTCCCCATCGGGAATTTCCACCGTAGCAGGTACCTGCACATCGCGGGATGCGTAGGTGACGCTCTCCGCCAAGGCGGCCATGCCCAGAGACAGGGTCAGAACAACCGCAACCAGAGCTGATAATACTTTTTTGAACATAGATAGGTCTCCTCCCAAACTGATAGAATCATTACTAATGATAAATAATCATTCGGAGGATGTCAACCTGTATAGCGGCAAAACGGAAAGAAAACGCTGCCTTACGGTATTTTTTGTGTTGGCCTGTAGGGGGCTTTTCTCCCCGTGCGAAGTGATTATGGGCTACCGCCGTTTACGCCTCGGGGGTATCGCGCTTAAACTCCAGAATATCGCCCGGCTGGCAATTGAGCGCATCGCAAATGGCATTCAGGGTTGAAAAGCGGATCGCGCTGATTTTGCCTGTCTTCATGCGGGACAGGTTCACATTCGCCACGCCGACACGCTCACTCAAGTCCAGAAGGGATATTTTCCGGTCGGCCATCACCCGGTCAAGCCGCAAAATAATTGCCATCCTATCACCTCATAGCGTTTCGTCCACCTGGGTTTGCAACTGAGCGCCATACTGGAAAATGAGTGCGAAAGCGAAGATCACAAAGGCAATAACCACACCCAGAATGGTGTTTTCAATGCCGATCACCAGTCCCAACAGAATCGCGAACGCCTTCATGGGCTTTGCCACATCGGCAGTAAAAGGGTTACCGTTTTCGCGGATGCGGGTAAACAGCCGGATCACCATGGAAAGCATCACCTGTGCCATGATAAACGCCGCCAGTTGTCCGGCAAGGTTAAGCCGAAGGGGAGCCAGCGCTTTGGTGACTTCCACGCTGACGCTATCGCCCAGCAGCGTTTTCAACGGCAGCGTCGCATACACCTGCATATCGCCCAGTTTGAAAATTGGCTTATCCCCGGGTACCCATGTGGAAATCAACAGAAAGCTTGTTAATCCCAGCACCACATACAGGATCACGCGCGCCACCTTGGCGAGGGTAAGAATTATTTTACTCTGTTGCGCAATTTTCGCGGTCAACTCATTCATAGAAATGCCTCCTTGTTTTCTGTACTCTGACAGGTGGAAGCATAACATGGTTGTTTACGAATGTCAATAATAAATTAACGTTTATCGTATATTTTTAGACGTAATCATACATCGTCCAATCGCAAAGCAACCGATCAGCACCCCTAGACACGTGGGCAGGGTCTGATCCTACCCGAATCAATCCCTGCGGCGGCGAAAAGCCTCCAATTTCGATTTATTTCTTAAAACATATTGACAAACGTAGATATGAGTTATATTATGATATCGATAAACATAGATGTGAGGTACCTTTATGGAAACTGAGAATGCAAAAAACGCGCGGGTTTTCAAGGCGTTCTGCGATGAAAACCGCCTGACCATTCTCACCCTGCTTTGCACGGGGGAAAAATGTGCCTGCGCGTTGCAGGACGCACTGAGTATCGGGCAATCAACGCTTTCCCATCACATGAAAATCCTGTGTGAATCAGGCGTTGTGACCGCCCGCAAGGAAGGCAAGTGGACGTATTATGCCATCGACAAGGCAGGCGGTGATATGGCCGCGCGATTGCTTTCACAGGTGACCCATGTGGTAAGCGATGAGCGTGCCCCTGCCTGCACCCAGTAAACCGCCGGCTGCGCTGTGCGAAAACCTATCCATTCTGCCGCATGGGCAATGAAAATATCAGAAATGAGGCTACCGTATGGCAACCGAAAAAAAACAGGACATGGGACTTTTCCAACGGTATCTTTCGCTATGGGTACTACTGTGCATGGTTGCAGGGGTGCTCATCGGCAAATTCCTGCCCGGCATTCCCCAGTTTCTCAATCAGTTTGAATATGCAAACGTGTCCATCCCCATCGCTATCCTGATCTGGCTGATGATCTACCCCATGATGCTCAAGGTGGATTTCCAGAGCATTCGCGATGTGGGCAAAAACCCCAAGGGGCTGTATGTGACCTGGGTCACCAACTGGCTCATCAAACCCTTTACCATGTTTGGCATCGCTTGGTTCTTCTTTTATGTCGTATTCCGGTCGCTGATCCCCGCCGACCTTGCCAAGGATTACCTCGCAGGCGCGATTTTACTGGGCGCAGCACCTTGCACGGCCATGGTGTTTGTGTGGAGCCACCTGACCCACGGCAACCCCGCCTACACAGTGGTGCAGGTGGCTACCAACGATCTGATTATTCTGGTGGCGTTCACCCCCATTGTGGCATTTCTGCTGGGCATCGGCGGCGTGCAGATCCCGTGGGATACGCTGCTGCTCTCCGTGGGGCTGTTTGTGGTGATTCCGCTGGTAGGCGGCATCCTGACCCGCACGCAGATGATCCGCCGCAAGGGTGAAGCCTATTTTACCAACACATTTCTACCCAAATGGAACAACATCACAGTGATCGGGCTGCTGCTCACGCTGGTGATCATCTTCTCCTTCCAGGGCAATGTGATTCTCGCCAACCCGCTGCACATTGTGCTGATCGCCGTGCCGCTGACCATTCAGACCTTCCTGATTTTCTTTATCGCTTACTTTGCCAGCCGGGCGCTCAAGCTCCCGTACGATATCGCCGCCCCTGCGGGCATGATCGGCGCCTCCAACTTTTTTGAATTATCCGTAGCCGTAGCCATCTCGCTGTTTGGTGCGAAAAGCCCCGTGGCGCTGGCAACCATCGTCGGTGTACTGGTAGAGGTACCCGTGATGCTTACGCTTGTGAAGATTGCCAACCGCACCCAGCACTGGTTTCCGGCCAGCAACAAGCAATAACCGCTCTCGGTCAGGCTTGCGCAGGGGCGAATGCCAACCGCAAGCCTGACCCATCCCTCGACGATGCTGTGAGCATCTGCCAGAGGAGCACCCCCATAAAGGAGGGCTACCATGCGAATTGTCATCATCGGCGCTGTCGCGGCAGGCACATCCGCCGCCGCCAAGGCACGGCGCAACCGTGAGGACGCTGCAATCACCGTATACGAAAAAGACAGTCACATCTCCTATTCCGGTTGCGGCATGCCCTATTATCTGGGGGGCGAGGTGGAAAACGCCGATGCGCTTTCACCCCGCGACCCCGCTTACTTCAAAAGCAAGTACAATGTGGATATCCGCATCCGTCACGAGGTGCTGGCCATCGACCCCGCCGCGCATACCGTAACGGTGAAACAGCTGGACACGGGCGACGTGTTCACGGACACCTATGACAAACTGGTAATCGCCACCGGCGCGCGAGCCAGCGTACCCCCCATCGCCGGAGCCGACCTGCCCCATGTGTTTATGCTGCGTAGCCTTGGCGATATGTACCGCATTAAGGCGTTTCTGGATCTGCGCAAACCTGGCAGCATTGCCATCATCGGCACGGGCTTCATCGGGCTGGAAGTATGCGAAAACCTGAAGGGGCTGGGTATGGCGGTTACACTGCTGGAAAAGCTCCCACAGGTGACCCCCGGGTTGGACCCCGATATGGCCGCACATGTGCAGGCACATCTGGAGAAAAACAGCGTAACGGTGCACACCGGTGTGTCCATCCAAGCCATCACCGGGGAAGGCGTACAATTGGCCGATGGTCAAACCGTTCGCGCCGATATGGTGCTGGTTTCTACCGGCGTTAGGCCCAACTCTGAACTGGCGGCATCGGCGGGTATATCGCTTGGCGTGGCGAACGCCATCCGAGTAAACACACACATGCAGACGAATGATCCCGACATCTATGCCTGCGGCGATTGCATCGAGCAGACGCATCTGATCACCGGCAAGCCCGTCTACCGCCCGTTGGGTTCCACCGCTAACAAAACAGGCCGCATTGCGGGTGACAGCCTCACCGGAGGCGACCTTTCGTTTCGGGGTATTCTGGGCACAGGCATCTTCCGCGTGTTTGGCATGACCGTCGCTCAAACAGGGCTTAGCGAGCGCGAAGCGCGCGCCGAGTGCTTCGATCCCGTGGTGTGCCACAACATCAAGCCCGACAGGCCGGAATACATGCAAGGACAGGAAATGGTGATCAAAGGCATTGCCGACCGCACGACCGGCCGGATGCTGGGCGCGCAGATTGTGGGCTACCGCGGGGTGGACAAGCGCATCGACGTGCTGGCCACCGCCATCACGTTCGGCGCGAAAGCCGAAGATCTGTTCCACCTCGATTTGGCTTATGCGCCCCCGTTTGCCACCACCAAAGACCCCGTGATGTACACCGGCATGATTTTGGAAAACGCCATCCACCGTGGCCGCCCGCTGATGACCGCGCCCGAGCTGGACGCGCTGATGGCCTCCGACCAAAAGTACACCCTGATCGACGCCCGCGTACCCGCACAGTACGAAAAAGAGCATGTGCCAAAAGCAATCTCCATCCCCCACGAAAAGCTGCGCGAGGCGGCGGCAACGCTCGACCCCGAGGCGGTTACGGTGACGTACTGCAACAAGGGCACCACGGGGAACGCGGCGCAGAACATTTTGCTGGGCAAGGGGTTTAGGAGAGTATTTAATTTATCGGGCGGGGAAAAGGAGTATGATACGGAACACGGGAAGAAGAAGTAGGAGAAATAAACTGAACAACAAAAATAAAATGCCACTGCCGTTTGCGAAATCGGCAGTGGCTATTTTATTTGCTAAGCATCATATTGCTCTATAGGGATATGAACATGAACAATAATATCTCTGTCAATCGGCTGGCAAGCAGTCCGAGTGCTCGTTATACATGATCTAATATAATATGTGGCATCTATTTCCCAGAAGGTTATCGACTAATTTTAGTATCAATAAAGTTATCTATTTAATCCTATGCATACTAATCCATTGAACCAACTCGTCCTCGCATAACGGGACGGCATGCCCCAATTCATATTGTATTGTAACATCAGTGGTTTCAGTCTGACAACTGTGCACGTTCTTAAGTACACGATAAAATCCATCTTGGGTCATGTAAGGAACATTATACGTAGTGCAGATATTGGGGATTTTTTCCGAGTTTGGTTTCGCATCAGATTCGGTAGTCACCACAATCCCACCCATTATTTTTGCTTTAGCAACAAGCATAGCATCCGCTTCAGGGCTACCACTTCGTATGCTTTTTTCTTTCACCCCTTCGCGGTATTTACTGTTTTGGTATATTTCAGCAATAATTTTACCTTCAGCATTGCATGGTTTTTGAAATATAGCACGTATTCCCTTTAACCACTGCCCCTGAACATCATTGTCGCCATATCTTTGTTCTAGTTCGCAGTAAACTTCATCAACAGAAATAATTCTGCCTGTTTCAACCATCGCATTCCAAGGTACCCAAATTTCAGGAAATACATTTACACTCAGATTGTTTAATGATCGTGAGAAAATGTTATTATCTAGCACATAAAGCATCATAGGCTGCTCCATCCCTTCTGCGCAACGATAACGCGAATGGATGGAATCTTCATTTCTAGATACTGTGACAACTGCGTCAAGTTGATTTTTTGTGTATAATATGAACTGAAGGCTAGATTGATATATTGTTTCCCTTTGTAAGATAGTTGTGTGTTGTAGTAATTTCCGCTAGTCTCATTACCCTGCTTTTTTACTTCAATAACTCGTTTATAGTCATTTTGATATTCAAGCTGCTTAATAGCATATTGATCCGACGTTATTCTTCCTCGATCCAGCAGCTTTCGTAAAATCACCTCCCTGCTTACTGAGTATAATTGTGCCCAAGATGCAATGTATTCTTCCGAAACCGCTTTGTTCTGAATTGTATGGGTAAAATCCTCATCAGGCACAAGAAATTCTCCAGCAAATGCGTTACACGATCTTTCAATATCAGCATTTGAGCTTTGGCTATAGAGATTTAAACTAACATCATTCAGTAGATCCACTCCACTTGTATGCTGAATGATGTGAAATATTTCATGAAATAGAGTGAATATTTGCCTTGTGAAAGAGAGAGAATTGTTGACAAATATCACCGGAAATTCTGAATCATATAAGCAAAAACCCGAAACAGCATTATCGTGAAAGGCAGCTTTAAATACATAGATACCAAGAGAAAAAAAGCAATCTCTCCAATGCTCAAAGCTCTCAGTAACCTTGCTCCATCGTTTTTGTTCAGTTAATGAAACCTCACAAAGAATCCTAAGTTCACTAGCAATCGTCTTTATCGCTGACTTTTCAAATCTAATCTTCGTTATCAATTTTCGTGAAGGATTGATGCCATCGTACAGGTCATAGAGATTTAGTTGCATAACACGAGCATCGTCAAAAGCCCTAATAATTTCCTTCGAGAACGACGAGTATATCTCCGTTGGGAGCGTACGGCAGGAAGAAGATATTTCTTTGATATTTGGCGGCACTGGGAAAAAGAAGACAGCAACCGGTTTTCGATACATGTTGGCGAGTTGTTTTAATTGAGCATATGTTGGGTAGTCTTCTCCGTTTTCCCATGATTCTAATGTTTTTCGATCATATTTTAATGTGTTGTCCAAACTAATGTTACTCATTGTTCTTGCCCATTTAAGCATTTCGGGATTGATATAAGTCATTTTTTCGATCATGGGTATTTTCACTCTTTCTTGAATCTGGATAACAATGCTTCAATATATTCACAAGATATCGTCTTGGATAGATTGTACCAAGTTTTACAACAAGATACAATCTCTATTTCGATTCTATGATATCTGTATTGTATTCCAAGTAGCATTCGATCTGAATAGCACTAAAGAGTGAAAGTCGTATAGCATTTAACAGTACTTCTCCACATCACAAACAAAAAGCGACTACGGCAAGGGAATCGCATCTACCTATGCTTCCCCTGCCATGGCCATCCACACCCAACACCCATCAAAAAACGCCGCAACCTCCTTGCGGCGTTTTTGCTTCCCTTTATTCGTTTCTCCCCTCCCCCGCCACATCAATGATCACCTTGCCAGGCGAATGCTCTTTTTCCAGATAGCGCATGGCCTCGGCGGTTTGCGCCAGAGGATAGCGGCGGTCGATCACCGGGGTTATCCGCCCTTCGGCGACCCACGTGGCAACCTGTGCTAAATCTTCCGGAATTGGCTTGGCCGCCAGTAGCTTTACCTTTTTGGAACCGATGGACAGTAGTGGGCCAAAGAACATGGCGCGGAATATCTGCGAAAGCGCCCCACCCACGACCACCAAACGACCTCCGCGATGCAACAGGCGAAGATAAGCCCTCAAAGGTTGGTTGCCGTTGATGGCGACGATCAGGTCGAAACGCTTTACCTCCCGTTTAAAATCAAATGTGCGGTAGTCCATCGCATAGGAAGCTCCAAGCGCTTGCGCCTGCGCGATGTTTTTTTCGCTGCACAGGGCGGTTACCTCCGCCCCCAACAGACGTGCCATCTGGATGGCATAGATGCCAACGCCGCCACTGGCACCGTACACCAACACTTTTTGGCCTGCACTCAATTTTCCTTTATTGCGAAGCGCCTGCAAAGCAGTAGTCGCAGCCACAGGGAGCGCGGCTGCCTGTTCAAACGTAATGGAAGCGGGTTTTCGGGTCAGGATGTTTTCAGGTACGGCGACATATTCCGCCAAGCCACCCAGGCCACAATCGGCAGCATCGCCCATCACTGCATCCCCCACCGCAAACACCTTGGTTCCTGCGCCAACCGCTTCTACAACCCCGGCAATCGCCGCACCAAAAATGCGGCTCTTCGGTAGAGCGCCAATGCTGATGGAGCGATAGTCCAGCGCGTTGAGGGAGGTGCTAACCATGCGCACCAGAACCTGCCCCGATCCGGCAACAGGCTTGAGCGCTTCGCGCAGGTTCAAACATTCCGGATGCGTATGCTTTTCATAGATGATCGCTTTCACTTGGTATCCTCCTGTTCCTCATAGCCAAACACTTCGCCAATGGGTACCCCAAACGCTTCCGCAATACGGAAGGCCAATTCCAGGGAGGGAGAGTATTTCCCGGCCTCCACCGCGATAATCGTCTGTCTGGAAGCGCCGGTCTTTTCCGCCAGTTCCTGCTGTGTCATTTCACCCGCGAAAAAACGCAGCTTGCGGATTTGGTTGGTCACATGCAATTTTTTAGGCATGATAAACGCCTCTGCGGTAATAGTACAGGCTGAGCGCACCTTCTGCCAGCGAACCGACGTTCATGGACAGGAAAAGAACGTTGAGCATCACCGCATTGGGAGCATCGAGCACCACCGCCAGCAGCGCGGCCACCATACCCGCACCCGCGATGATGAACCCAAGCTTCATGGCCTTGAGCTCAATCAGCTTATCCATTTCATCCTCCACGGTCGCGCTCACGATTTCCTTTTCGATGGCTTTGTCATCACAATCTCCTTTGCGAATCGCCACCCCCATGGAAAGAAGAATGTGGAACAAAATCTGAAACACCACAGCGACTGCCACGCCGATGCCGATGAAAACCAACATGACCGTCGCGCAGAACTTCATGTCATCCGGCGCAAACCAGCCCTTGTGATAAGCGTTGAGGATGTAAATGCAGTAGGAAACCAGTACAGCCAAACCGGCAACCATGCTTGTGAGCGTCCGTTTTTCCTGATAAGACATGGGATCACACCTTTCCGTCGTTGTGCTTGGTAAACTATTTCATGCATATTGTATTACCAATAGTACATTATGTCAAGTTTATTTTACATTATGTCAACAACAAACCATCCTGATATCATCTGATGCACAAAAAGGTCCTCCCCTATACCCTAAGACAGCCGCAAGCTCGGAGAGGACGAAACCAAGGCGGCACAGAAGCCTCTCCACGAAAGACTTTCTTGCGTTGCGGCTTGCACCGTATTCGGATATCCGAAAATTCCCGCAGCAGAGGACTGGGAGGCATCAGCGAGCGGTTTAGGCGATACCCTTGACAATGTCACCTCTGTTTTGAGCCGTGCAAAGTGTTTACAATCATTACAACGCGCAAACCGTTACATTTAAAATACTTCTTCTTGCAACCATTTTTAAATGCCTCTATCATGGTTTTCATAGCGATCCTGAATCGCTCACGGAAGAGGTGGCTCGGTATGGACAGAGAGAGAATCAGCGAGTTTGAAAAAATGATCCGCAGCGACTATGGCAACACAGCAGGCGTTGTAATGCTCAAAAACGGTAAAACGGTGTATGAGCAATATTTTAACAGCTACACCCCAGACAAAGCCACGCACGTGTTTTCGGTGACGAAGAGCATCATCTCTGTTCTGATTGGCATCGCGATCAATCAGGGAGCCATTCAAAGCCTTGATCAGAAGGTATTGGCGTTTTTCCCCGATTACACGGTAAAACGGGGTGAAAAAATCATCCAGCGCGTCACCCTTCGGAATCTGATGACCATGACCGCTCCCTATAAGTACAAGTCGGCACCCTACACGAAATATTTCACCAGCGACAGTTGGGTAAAGGCCGCGCTTGATCTGCTTGGCGGCCAGGGTGAGATCGGCTCATTTCGTTACACACCCCTCATCGGGCCGGATATTCTGTCAGGCATCCTGACCCGCGCAACCGGACGCCCGGTGCTTGATTTTGCAGTGGAATACCTGTTCTCACCGCTGGGTATTGAAGTTTCAGAGCATGTGACCTTTCAAACAAAAGAAGAGCAACTGGACATCATGAAACATCACAGCGCGCGCGGCTGGGTAGCCGACCCTCAGGGGATCAACACGGCAGGCTGGGGGCTTTTCCTGTCGCCGACGGACATGGCTAAAATAGGTCAACTGTACCTGAACCATGGCCTATGGAATGGCAAGCAGATCGTTCCCAGTGCATGGATTGAGGAAAGTACAGCGGCGCACAGCCATTGGGACAAGCTGGTTTACGGCTATCTTTGGTGGATCATCGATGAAAATGAGCGCAGTTTTGCCGCTTTGGGAGACGGCGGAAATGTGATCTATGTCAATCCCACCAAAGCCATCGTCGTTGCCATCGCGTCGCTTTTCAAACCGCTCGCCAAGGACAGGATTGCGCTCATCAAAACGTGTGTTGAGCCAATGCTTGAGCGTTGTGAAGACTGAATCCAAATCTTTGTGGGCAGCCATTTTCGCAAAATCCGTCTGCTTCAGCCAGTAAGCACAACGAAGCATAATAAGTGATTGAGGAGAAGGCAAGCGGAGATTCTCTTTTAGCCCGACAAGCAACTCGCATTGCAGCCTTCCATGGATGAATGCCCAGAAAACATAAATAAGAGGATTGCAGCATGAGCAGGATTCTGGTCGTCTACTACTCCTATTCCAACCTCACAAAAGGGTTGGCGGAAGACATCGCACTTTGGACCGATGGAGATATTCGAGCCCTGATCCCGGAAAAACCTTATTCCTTTGCCTACAATGGTGCAACCAAAGAAGCGAGAAGCGAAATAGAGAGGGGCTACTGCCCCAGGTTGATCTCCGGCGATGAGCCGATAGACAGCTATACTTATCTTTTCATCGGTTCGCCGAACTGGTTTACAGCTTTCGCGCCTCCGGTGTTGAGCTTTTTGCGCCATGTCGATGTAAGCGGGAAAATCATCGTTCCCTTTTGCACCCATGGTGGCGGTGGATTCGGACAAATCGAAATCAATCTAGCCAAAGAATGTCCCCATGCAACATTGCTGCCGGGGTTTGCCGCCAGCAGTCCATATGACGAAAAGCAGGTTCGGGAATGGCTTGATGGCATTACATGGTAACCTAACCCGTTTCACGCGCCGTTATCCCAAACAGTAAATGGATCGGATGGTTCGGAGATCGTTCTCAGAATTTCGAGCCCTTTGGGCGGGAAACCCTTGAATCTTGCCTGATTGTTTTCATCCATCCGTTGCAAATAGCATTTGCATGCAGCAAGCCATGGAAATTCCATGGCTTGTTGGCAGGGGAAGCCCGATTCCAATCCGTTATTCCATCAAATTGGCAATCACCGCGGCGCAATCCCGGGCTCCATTTTCCTCTGCGATATGATGACCCAGCAAAGTAGCCTGTTGGATAACCTCAGGAGAGATCGCATCTTCAATGGCTGTCACAAGCGCATCGACCGTCAGTTTCTTGTGGTTCAACGGCTTTGAACCGACACCAAGGTCATGCACACGGTGCGCCCATGCGTATTGATCATTGGAAAAAGGCATGATGATGCTGGGGACTCCCGCCTGAAAACCAGCCGCCGTTGTCCCCGCGCCACCGTGGTGGCACACCGCCGCCATTCGGGGAAACAGCCATGCGTGGGAAATGCTTTGAATGGCGAACAGGTTCGCTGGCAATGGTGCAAATTCACCCATGCCACAGAGGATGCCTCGCTTGCCAACCCGATGCAAGGCTTCCGTGATCATCTGCACAAAACGGTCTCGACCGCTTATGTCAAACACCGAACCAAATCCAAAGTAGATCGGGGGTTCCCCTGCATTTAAAAATGCCATCAGCTCTTCAGGTGGCGTATACGAATGCGGCTCTTCCACAAACCAATAGCCGGACTGATGGATATTCCTGTTCCAATCATCAGGTTTTGGAAAAACGAAATTGCTGCATGAGATCACAGACGGGTGCCGTTCATCAACCCGCTCAAACGGGCAGCGGCACTTGTGCCCCAGATACCCTTCCACGCCCATTCTGGAGGCCATCCAGAGCATTTGTTGCAACAGCCCGTACGTCATGAGGTTGGGAAGCGGGTAACGTCCATACGCGATCACCGATGCAACCGTTTTTGTTCTATGCAGCGGAAAAGGCGATGCCAATACTGACGGAATATTCAACTTTTCCGCCATGAAATATCCGATGGTGCATCCCGGGTGGTAAACCACCACTTCACTGCCTTCACATGCAGCTGCCATCTCGTCCGTCATGTACCTCGCATATCGCTTCATCTTATTGAATGTCAACAGCATTTTCAACGGGTTGTCGGAGGTTTGCGCCGCTTTGAGCATGTCCGTGTCAATCTCTGCGGTCAGGTAATCCGCCGATATCGGGTAAAAATCAATGCCATAGCCACGGATAAACGTCTCAAAACTCTTACCCGCCGTGATGCGTACCTCTTTATTCCATCCCTTGAGCTGCTGTGCCAAGGCAATGTAAGGCTGGATATCGCCGCGAGAACCGGAACATAAAATCGTTATCATCACAACTCTCCTTGTCAAATCCAACAACGTGTTGTATCCTCATTATAAAAACAGCATCGGGTTCCGTCAACCGACAATATGAACCCCGTTGTTGGATCGGGAGGAATGAATATGAATCAGAACGTCGGCACCCGTCAGCGTCTGATCAACGCGTTTTGGGAGCTATACTGCAACCAAAGAATCGAGAAAATCACGGTTCGTGAAATCACTGCGAAGGTTGGGTGTAACCGCGGCACTTTTTACGAGTACTTTCTCGATGTGTATGATGTGCTGGAGCAGATTGAAAATGAGCTGATTCCAGAGATTGATGAGTTGCCCCCTTTGCAGGCATCCTTTCAACAGCCGATGGATACCTTTATCAAGCTCTATGCTCAACACAGCCAGTACTATTCTGTGTTATTGAGCGCCAAAGGTGATCCTGCTTTTGCCTGGAAACTGAAAACAAGCGTTAAGGCAAAGTTGATAGAAGCGTTTGCCACCTCACAACGCGACCCGGCTGTACTGGATTACACCTTGGAGTTTATCCTCTCCGCAATGATTGGTGTACTGACCCACTGGTTTCAAAACGGCGAGGTCATGCCCAAAGAAGCGTTGCTCGCCCTGATGTATCGGTTAATGCCCAAGGAGGCTTTATTGGATTTTGTTTAGGCCACCCCGCATATCCCGCGGTTTCCTCCGGTACCCGTTGGCGAACGGAAATCACGATGAACGTCGATTGAATCCTCGTTATTTACGCTCTATTTTTGTCCGTTTACATTAACGAATCGTCCGCAGGGAATGGAATTTGCCGTCTATCTGGCTACTTAAAACTGGTTCATGCCTCTTTGGATTCTTGAGAAGTCTCTGCACAAAATACATTCTGTATATAGCAAAACCGCCTACCGACAAAGTTTCCTTTATCGGTAGACGGTTAACGCTGTGGTGCGATCGACGGGACTTGAACCCGTACTCTTGCGAACACGCCCCTCAAACGTGCGCGTATGCCAATTCCGCCACGATCGCAAATGCAACGTTAATATTATATTCATAACCAGTGGGAATGTCAACATTTATTTCACGCAAACCACCGGGTTTCAGCAGGTCCCAACGCAGATGGATGAAGCGTTTCGGCCTCGTTCCCCCATACGTCTCAGCCGTATGGGGAAGCCTTCGTGGGCACCTCAAGAACCGATCTCGATATAGTTGCCTTCAGGGTCGGCAAAAAAGAAGTTCCGTTGCCCCCATGAACGTGTTACCGGCTCGCCAGTCAGCGACACAACGCCCAGCGCGGTCAATCGTGCGTATTCCTCATCCACAGCCTCGGGGCTACCCACACATATGCCGATTTCCATCGTTGCGTTATAGCCCTTTGGAGCTAGATAGGGCTGATTCATGGAATCGGCAAACTGTCTACGGTCAAACATGAAGAGTCCACCATCCTGCACGGCGAAACTCGCGAAAGGCCCACCATCCCACACGGCTTCAAAGCCAAGCACATCACGGTAGAAAGCAACCATTCCGGGCAGATCCTGCACAAACAGGCCAGTGTGTACGCTGGGGTAACGGCTAGGCATGGTAATGTCCCTCCCAAAGGTTTTTCATCAATTGCACCGAAACTCAACATCTGTCGTGGTTTCAAGGGTAAAGCGCGGCGGGCGGTGCGTTCATCTAGGAGATAGATGCACCGTGATCGCACGGAAAGCGGGTAAAAAGTATGATACGAAGAAATAAAAAAGCCCGTGTAACCGTTGTCACACAAGCATTTGCACATGGTAGCTCCAAGGGGAATCGAACCCCTGATTTCGCCTTGAGAGGGCGACGTCTTAACCGCTTGACCATGGAGCCAGGTTGGCTGGGGAACTAGGATTCGAACCTAGACAATACGAGTCAGAGTCGTAGGTGCTACCGTTACACAATTCCCCATCGCGTTAGCTGCATCGACAATTATACGCAGCAAGCGTGTCTATGTCAAGCAGTTTTTTGAAATAACGTGATATAATGTATAGAAATTGAATCGTCTCCTTGCAAAATTACTGTTGAGATTTTCCCCAGAATATGGTAGTATTACTGTACAGGCTTATATGCCTCTCGTTTTGCTCGCAGCTCCGGCTGCGGGCGTTTTGATCCCCTCAAGGCACACACCCGACAGTCTGGCGCATCTCCCTTTCTCCCATCCCTGTTTCATGCCGACAAAACTTACATACCCTTCCCAAACCAGAGCACGGAAAGGTGGGCTCATCATGAAGAGGATTCTTTCTTTACTCCTTGTACTGTTGTTGCTGTTACCCGCCGCCGCCTTTGCACAGATCGACTTGAACAGCATGAGCTATGATGAACTGGTTGCATTGAAAGATCAAATCAACAAGGCGATGTGGGAAAGTAAGGAATGGCAGGAGGTCACTGTTCCCCAAGGGATCTATCAAGTCGGTCAGGACATCCCCGAAGGCCATTGGACCATCGCAGCTGCCGACGGGCAAAACATCACCGTGAGTTGGGGCAGTAAGCTTGCCGCAAGCAAGGTGGATATTGAAGCCGATTGGTCGGAAGGCAGTATCTACGAGTATGAAAACCTGATCAGCGAAACATACGCCTATTACGAAAAGGGCAACAAGTCTGAAGTGGATTACGATTTGAAAGCCGGACAATATGTTGTGGTCACCTACGGTGACGCGGTGTTTACACCCTATCAGGGCAAGCCCTCCCTCGGGTTCAAATGAAATAAAACACCCCGCCTTGCTTGCAGGCGGGGTGTTTACATGGAATGAAAATGGGCGGAATCATCACAGGGTGATGATTCTGGGTTCCTTCTGCCCGAAAGAGCTGATGCTCGCCGTCGCGTTTTGCAGGTACAGCACCTCAAACAACCCGTCGTCCGGGGAATAACTGTTGGTCAGCACATCCTCATACTCCTTGAGCATGGCGACGCGCGCCTCGCGGCGTGGGTCGGGTATCGCTTCACCGACGAGGCGCAGCCAGCTTCCTTTATCCGTGCCGCAAATTTCAACCTTCGGGTTTTTGAGTATCTGATGATACACTTTTTTGCGGTTGTTGGTGCAGAGGTATAGCTTACCCTCAAAAACGCATACCGCGCCAAACGGACGCACACGCGGTTGGTCGCCCTCGACGGTGGCAAGGTAGAAGGTTCCACATTTTTTCAAAAAGGCCAGAATTTCATCCATGATAGTTGCTCCTCTCCTAATCCGGTGCCGCTAAGGGCACGGATATAGTATATCGCGTAGCGCACTTTTGTACACTAGGATCTTTTGCTGCCGGTTACAGTGAGGAAATTCCTATGAACCATCCTGATCGGTTCGCGTTTTTCCCCTATCCTGAAGAACCGTTCAGGAAGAGAAATACGATGTGCGGGCAACACATTCCGTGTGGCATCCCACGGAAGAGGAACAAACGGATGCAGATGAGCTGGATTTCGCAGATTCAGGCGTTGACTTTTAAGCCGTCGCATGATATTTTTATTAAGTTAGCCAGCTAAGAAAAGCGTAGAATCCTAACGGGGTTCTACGCTTTTCTTTTTTTGAAAATGGAAGGGGATTGGGATCACGATGGATTTTCACATGCGGTTACCCCGTAACAAGCGTGAGTTCGCGCTGTTTATCGCTATCATCTCCATACTGTCCGTGAACATCATTGCTCCGCTGATAACCTGTTTTGAGCTTGGATTTCACCTGTCTGTTTGGATGGAGGTACTCACCATCCTTCCATTCATTTGGGTAAGCGTGATCGCACTTGTGCTGCTCACTTACCAGCCTGCCGAGTGGCTGACGCATCGGATTGTCAAACCACAGGACAGCTTTTCCGCAACGGTTACCATCAACATTCTTTGTACCGTTTTGCTGATGTCTGTATTCCTGACTGTGATCGGAGCCTGGATCGGAAGCCGACATATCAGTTGGGAACCCATCATTGGTTTTTTCGATAAGTGGCCAAGGAACTTTGCGATCTCCCTGGGTGTGGAGTTGTTGATCGCGCAACCAATCGCGCGGTTGGTGATGTTGAAATTACATCAACGGAAAGATTCCTTGCTGGAAAGGCAATAAGTTAGCGAGCGATTTTGTTACGGTGACGCGGAGCGATGTCGAAGGCATCGTAGGGTTACATCGAGACTGTGCGACGTAGTCACCGTACAAAAGTTAAGAGGAGGGAGGCCGTAAGGCCTACTGGGTAAAGAGATTCCGTAGGAATCGAATGCCGTAGCAGTGGCGTAAATGCGTCGCAGCCAACACGCAGGATCGATGCGTTACCGTTTTGAAATGGCATCAAACCCCCACGGGTTGAAAGAACGCTGCGAATCCGCTATACTGTAAGCAGGATTTTCCGATTCTCCGCAAAGCAAAGGGAGGGCATCGCATGACCTTTGAAGAATTATACCGCAAAATGCTCACAAGCGCCGTGACTGGCGCGCAGGAGAATTTTCGACCGGATGAGATCAACCCCCATCAACTCGATTGTCTGTTGCACCCCGAAACCTGTGCGCCTGTGTGGCAGGTGAACGATTGCCGCTGTAAAGACGAAACCCCCGCCTGCGCCACAGCCTGTCTGTTCAACGCCATCCACCACAAGCCGGATGGAAGTGTCTTTATTGATCCCAGCCAATGTGTAGGATGTTCTTCCTGCATTCAGGCGTGTCAGTCCGGCGCGCTCACCGCCAGCCGGGATGTATTGCCTGCGCTGGCTGCCGTAAAGCATGCCAAAGGGCCGGTATATGCCTTGATCGCGCCTGCTTTTCACGGGCAGTTTTCTGCGGATGTTACCCCCGGAAAGCTTCGCTCCGCATTCAAGGCGCTGGGGTTTCAGGGCATGGTGGAAGTTGCTTTGTTTGCAGATGTGCTCACCCTGAAAGAAGCGCTGGAGTTTGACCGCAACATCCTCACCGAGGAAGATTTTCAGCTCACCAGCTGCTGCTGCCCAATGTGGATTGCCATGCTTAAGAAAGTCTATCATGAGCTGATGCCCCACGTTCCGGGCGCCGTGTCGCCCATGGTGGCGGCAGGCCGTACCATAAAGCACCTGCACCCCGATGCGCTCACCATCTTTGTTGGTCCCTGCATCGCGAAAAAGGCCGAGGCAAAAGAACCTGATCTGTTGGGTGCGGTCGATTATGTGCTCACCTTTCAGGAGGTACGCGATATTTTTGAAGCTGCGGGCATCCAGCCCGAAAGGCTGGAAGATATAGAGCGCGACCATTCCTCCCGTGCAGGGCGCATCTATGCACGGGACGGCGGCGTGAGCGAAGCGGTGCGTGCCACGGTTGAAAAACTCCACCCCAACCGCGGCGTACAAATCCGCACACGTCAGGCGGCAGGTATTCCTGCCTGCCGAGCGATGATCGAGGCTATCCGCGCAGGTGAGCACGATGCAAATTTCTTCGAGGGTATGGGCTGTGTAGGCGGTTGTGTCGGTGGGCCAAAGGCAATTCTGGATCGCAACGCAGGTCGGGAGAATGTAGAGCGCTACGGAGACGAGGCAGAATACGGTACGCCACTGGATAACCCGTATGTGCTGGAGTTGCTCAAACAACTCGGGTTTGAGACAGTAGAAGCGTTTTTGGAGAAAAGTGAGATATTGAACAGGCAGCTATAGCCATTGTTTTCATCATTATGTTCGATTATTATGTTCGATTCCCGATCAATGTATGGCCAATTCATGAAAGCGCATGCTTTTTGCAGATTTCAGATATCCATCAAAACAAATGATGTCCCCGTGCCCATGGATATGTGTTTATGATTGCCTTTTGCGTAAAGGTTGCCATGGTTGGCGATATGCAGCGATTGAACCGCCTCATGAGAGGCGAAACAATGGAGAAGGAAAGGTATGCTTTAAAACAACCACAGAAGCTCTGCGCTACAGCCTACCAATTCGTTGGCTCACAGTTGTTGCCGCAAAGACAATGCCCATCTTACACTGTTTCTGCGCTCAATTTGCACGGAGTATGTTTCAAGTGCAACCAGCAACCATTAAGAAGTGGTTGCTTCTTGAACGACCTCATGGCAAAACCGAGCTCACACCGTTCATACAGGGTATCCAACAAAAAGCGACCCTGTAAGCGTGTACATGGTTTGTCGCACACTCACAGGGCGTTATTGGATACTTTTCTGTTCTTCCGGTTAACACTGCTTGCCTTGTGTTTTTTACTTCATCATGGGCTTTGAGCCGTTCATTGATCGCCTTTCCCGATTATCGGGCAATCAATTCTCCCTTTTGCAACGACATCAGAACATCGTAACCGCTTGCATTGATTTTTCCTGTTGAATGTAACAATGCAGGCTTCTGAATCCGCAGACTTGGTGCGCGAGCATCTTCAGCTCCTAAAACCGCGTATAACGCCTTCACCCTGTGTTTTCCCATTAAAAACCATGTCGGGCTTGCCGGATAAGGAAAGGCCGCAAAGGTTTGATCGTCACCTGGCTTGCCCACCAGGAAGCAAATACCCGTCGCATTTTTGGAAAATAACGCGTATTTGTGATCCTGCTCATATTCCGCCACGTTATCAAAGTCCACCAACACAAGCTTTTGGCCATTGCTATCCAGCTCGTTTTGAATCGCGGCGCAGACATCCTTCGCTGTTCCCATTTCAAATGCCATGTTTACAGCATTTGTCCACTGTGCTGCCCAGTCATCATCCGCTTGCCATACCTGCGGTGTTTGCGGTGTATCCGTTGTTTGAGCCGCATCCTGTCGGGCACACTCCATCGAACCAGACATTTGAACAACTGTCCGAATCTCTGCCAACTGCTGATTCACCTTTTCAAACATCGTAGCCATTTGGGCTTCCATGTGCTGCAAACGGGATAGTATAAGTTGCTCCGGACTCTCGTCATGTACGGGGATACCCTTCGCATCGTCCACTTCCATCCCTCTTTCTATGCTCCAGCCTATCCGATTTTCGTCAAGTATGATATAAGTATATCACAAAATGAAACAAGATAGGTGCATAGATCTTGTAACGAATGGTTTCTCGCTAGAAACTGCTCTTTTGCGTCCTTTCCCCGCACACTAAAGGTATCCTTCAGACACGCCATCACCTGTCCGTTCCGCGATTGAAATGATTCGATAAACCGTGAATTCAACCCGGAAAAAGCGTTCCACAATTCGATGGGTGTGTTGGGCGTTACCAGTTCACATTGGCTTTTCCCATCCCCGATGTTCACCTCACTCAACAGGAGCCCTTCGGCAACTTCCCGTTTCGGCCTGTTGCTGGCAATCACCGTCATGCGAACTTTGCCCTGTTCACAAATCAACGTTTCTATCAAAGTCAAGTCTTCCTTGCGAATCAGGTGAAACAGGTTGGAACCGTTGCCTGCCAGATAAATCGGCAAATCCCTTGTGTTATCTAGGGTGCGCGACCGTATACCAATCAGATAACCAAACCACAGCAGCAAGGTTAATTCAAACAGCAACAACATGTACTGTTCATGAAATTCCTCAGTTTGGAGCACTGCTTGAAACAGATCGGGTCTTAGGCTTACAAAGCGGTCAATACAGAAGGTGAAGTTCTCTTTTTGATTCATCGATTGCGCCGTCAGTTCAGCAAGGAAAGCATCAATGTCCGCTTTTGCATCATGTATTTCACCCTCGGCGATCTGCTTAAGCCCTTCATAAAACCACTTCAGTGCTGTTGGTTTGCTGCCCAGCGCCTGTTTGTTGCACTGATAGGCATATTCCGCCAGCATACGCTGCCCGCCCATATAGTTGGAATAAAATTCGCAAAGATTGCCGGATTCCTTGTTAACCATACAATGAGAATAATCGGTGGTTCCACCGCCAACATCGAGCGTAATAATCCCTTTATCCAGCATAGCCGCCTGTATTATGGGAATGCTTGCAAAGTATGCGCATACCGCCTGCGATTCAGTCTTGATATCCGGCTCAACCACCTCCAAACCGACTTTATCAACAAGCGATGCTAACAGCGCCTTGATCTTTTCACGGAACATCTCCTGTTCTGTCTTCTTAAATGCCAGTGGAAATGCGAAGAGAATTTGCTTTACTTTGGCGCCATTCATTCGGCAGTAAAGCAGATACATTTCCAGCACCTGTTGCAGGAACATGCTGATGTTGTCCTCCGACCAGTCATGCCCTTTATCCAACTCTTTGAGTTTCAAGCCGACATAGCGCTGGTTTCCCATAGGGTTATCATCGTACATGCTGTCAGCGTAATAATAGATATGACCATCTACAAACAACTCCTGTTGCCGTTGGCGATTATTCGGCATTGAGGGCTTTTTGAGCCACGTATCGTCCTCCCGAACTTCCTGCGGCAAGGCTTCTTTATCAGCTGGGAGTTCTTCCCTGGTTTCCTCTTGCGGCGTAAACCGGGCAAACGCTGAGTAGAAGGAACCGGAACCGTTACGCGTGCCGACACGGTTCAACTGGTCGGCAATGAACTGCTTCAAGCTCCACAGGGGGCCGCTATCGCCCATCATTTCCCACTTTAACGTGCTTTGGGCAAACAACGGCGTGCTGATGTGGTCGATCCTGTCTTTATCCAACAGCACCGCGCCTGTCGTGGTGGTGGTACCGAAATCAATCGCAAGCATGGCATCCCGTGTGAAAGCCGGAAAGGTATCTGGCCTCCCAAACATAATGCTGCCAAGGCATTGCCCGTTATCCTCCAACGTGCAAAACGAGGGCGGAACATTGGATGCATGCGTCTGCCAGGAGTAGTGTGTGCCATCTTTGCTTTCAATCTGGATCACGCGTAGCGTATTCTTGGTCATCTTGTTGCCGTTGGCATTATAAACAGCGGAAGTGAAGCGAACCGGAACTTCCTTTTCGTGAAAATGTACGTAAGTATAGTAAATTTTCCATGGCGCGTCACCGTCCCCCACCGTACCGTTTGGCCAGTAACATACAGCCGGCAAATCCAACAGCTCACAAAACTGCGTGTTGTTTTTGTTATATTGGCTTTGCCACACATACTCCACCAGCCCACGCTGCACTCGCAGGGTTGCGCCTATTTTCCCCGTTTCTTTTTCCTGTTCCAATGTCAATATCGGGATATAATGCAATGCCTCGCTATTACGGATGAGAGTAACGCCGCAGGCCGTTACCGGTAGCAGCGCCTTTTTATCCTTGTAAGTATCCTCTGTTGAAAGCACTGTGCCCCATGTATTGTTGCGTTCATACTCGTAAATCCCTTTGTCGGCGCTTGGGAATAGTAGCAGTCTCGAGGTGAAGATATGCCCATCGTCACAGCGGAAACCGACAATCCGTCCGAACATATCGAACGGCATTTTAAGAGCCGTAATCTCACCCTGATGCAACTGTTTCAGCACCGGATTGATAGTATATATTTTGTTATAGTCCACTCCTTCCAGATGTTGCCGCAATTCGGTTCTGAGCTGACCCTGCAGTGTAAAAGAATTCAAGAACAGCGACAACTGCCCAACATAAGCCTGTCGAAGTTCCGGCTGTGCAAGCTGCTTTTGGACGGTTTGCAAAAGCTGCCGATACTCTGCCGATTTCCCAAAATAGCCAGGCGCATAGAGCCATATTCCGCATGTCGTATCTAAAAAGCCAAGGAATTGTTTATTGAGAAAAATCGCATACGAAAACCTCTCCAATATCTCTATCCTTGTATGACGGTGCGCCTCGTCTGCCGGAGCATCCTGCATATCGCGTTTGAAGCGGTATTTCCCCATCTGGTCTTGCACGCTTACAATGTATATGCCGCTGTCGATCAAGTCACGCATCAGCAACGCCTGCAAAACTGTTATCCATACATCCTGATGAGGGTCCTCGGTTCTTAACGTTTGCATGCGTCCCTGTAAAAGGGAACGGTAATCTTCAATCGATTGAAGTGCTTCGGTAATTTCCTTTTTCTTATCGCCAGCATTCCTGTCTTTCCCAGTCGCGTTGCTCCATGCTTTACCGTTTCCTGTTGGTTCCTCTTTGGAATTGCCTGCATTTACGATGTCAATGAATTGTGACATCCATCGGTCAATGTACTCCAACGCCTGCAAGCTCAGCATATCCAGAGGATCTCCGAACTTATGGTCTTCCCCGATCCAGGGAAACACATCGTCGGCAGCTTCGGAATCCTCCAGCGATGCGGAGGGGATCGCCAGCTGTTCTTTTGAGAAATCCAGAAGGGGGATACGTGTTTCGTTGTGTTGCATGGTCAGCAGATGCCAATCAATCTGCTCGTTATGCGTATCGGAAATATTGAGGCTTTGGTATATTGCCTGCCCCAGACGGTCATCCTCTTGATTCAATTCTCTGGCGACAATATGTTGCCAGCACAAACCCGGGCATACTGCCATCACCAGCGGCGAAAGGATGTACGCGCAAAGCGCACCGCGCCACTGCCCATATACATTGGCAATCGCATTGGAGGTGCCGTTATTGATATTGCGCAGCATATACCGAAAGCACAGGTTCTGCGCTCGGATATCCGGAATGCTGTTGCGCGCGTTCGCCTCGCCGACCATGGAACGGACAATAATCTCCATATCTGCCAAAGCTTTGCTTTCATCGTTGCGTCTGATGGCGCTGAATATACCCTTCTGATCGGCAGACAACCCATTGCCTTCCTCGCTGCCCATATTGGATAGAAGCGGAATATAACCAGGCATGGAATCCGGATTTGGCTCTCGTTCCTCTGGTGTCGGTATCCTTCTTGCGCCATCCGGCGTATTGATAATTCTATTTTCAGGCATATCAACAAACCCTTTCCATTTGGTCAATCACTGCAAACATGCTTCTAAGCATATGGGGAATCGCATTTTCTATACTCTGGTCGTCGGTCACCGGATACTCTCTTCCGGCAAATATCCGTCCCATCAACTGATCCGAGGTAGCCTTTTTGTAGACCTTGTTATCAGTAATACAGGGCAACAACACACCAAGGCTTTTTTCCTCATTCTTACCGAAACTATCTTTAAAAACCTGTTCATACAGTTTCAGATACGCCTGTTTATTCTTCTGCTCCGAATTTCCGTCCTCGTAGCCCCGCGGCCAAAATTGCTGACGTAACTTCTCCATAAGGAAAATCGCCATCCGATTGAAAAATTGCTGATAATAGAGCGAGGTCAGGTTGATTTGCTCATTTGGCGTCGCATTGAATCTTTTAAACTTCTGAGCCAGCTCTTCTGTGGAAAGCAGTCGCTGTCTACTGCGGGCATCAACTTCCGGAAACATATTGGCCGGCAAATGGGTCACAATATGATAGAACCACAATACCAACGTAGCGCTATACTGCGAGAATGCGTCCAAACCCAAACGGAGTTTTTCAAACCCCGCCGTAGGCACGTTACGGAAATACATTTCAATATAGTTCTGATTGGTATTGGTGTTTGTGCTGAGCAGACTGTCCATAGACAAGTGAATTTCCGACATAAACAGCCCCACTGCAATCATCAACCGAGTTGCTTTCATGCTGAGGTTGGAAAAGTCCAGTGCCGAAAAGATGGTCCAGTTCCACGGAGCCTGTTCCACCCACGCGGTAAGCACCGCTTTCTCCTTCAACCCTTGCGCGCTTTCCCGCATATAGTGGGCAATTGCGGAACAGGCGAACCAGTCAAAAAACGTCGCGGGGTTTTCCTGATTGCTTTTTCCCGATGCGTAATTGGGAAACAGAATCGGTTTCGGAGAGCCGATCAGGTAGATTTTTTCAAACAGCGGACAAGGTTTTGCATTATAATCATTTTCAGGATAGTATTCCAGTATGTTTTCGGAGATATAGGTGCTCAATACGGTCTTGACACGATCCGGAAATTCATTGCTATCCGGATCAATCGCAAATTCGGAATTTTTCTTCAATGAAAAGCTCGGCAGAATGGAAAGCAGGCTCATAGGTATTTTGCCATCCGTTTTCAGGCGAATATACCGCCCGATCACCGGTATACAGGAAGCTCCCGTGCCGCCATAGCAAGAGCCGATCAGCATGATTCGATCCGCTCCGTTCTGTGGGTTGAGCGCCGCATCAATAAAACCGGTGAGCTCATCCTTGTTGTCAGGATCACGGCTTGCCAGAATCGTCTGCATAAACAGTACCCCGATGTTCGGATGTCCCTTAAATCCGTTATCGATGCTCATTTCCCTTTCCGAATGAGAAAATAGGAATTTGCTTAACATGGTGCTTTTGCTGTTTTCACCCTTTTTGGCCATGTGCAACAGATTGCTGTCCTCCAATGTGGGCATCCATTTGTATAGATGAATCGCCGATGTGAACATGGATTCCTTTGGGTCGATATTCATCATGCGAATGCGCTCATAAAAGCCGATCGTTTTCGATGTGCGATCCTGATTGCCGTTGCCGCCATCCACATCGACTGTTAATACATGGATATCCGCACCTTTCCACGCATCCATCGCTGCCATATGCGTGACTGCTTCCAGTACCTTGCTTCCGCTACCACCCATGCACACCAGAAAAATACTGCTCATCGCGCTACCTCCTGCGGAAAACGGACATTATCAGATGTTTGAGTATAGGCATGCCCGCCCTGAGGCGTAGAGCAGGCAATCGGCCCCGCGTACTTCATAGCGAAGTAGAGAAAGCCAAATAACATCAGCAACACCGCCGGCAGTAAAAAATCAATCGGGGTGCTCAGCATGAAATGACCTGGCACAGCCGTTGCCAAAGGAGCCTTTGATTTGGTCAGCCAGCTCACCACCTTGAGTACAAAGGCCCACACGTTATCCAACCCTTGCAGAAACCAGAAAAACATGATGGGAACTACCAATATCCCAAAGGAAATTGCAAACCCTTTCAGTTTCGTTTGAAGGCTGTTTCGGTTATACAGACCTCCCATTTTTACAATCGCAACATACAGACATTTCACACAGGCGAAAGCAGTTAAGCCGTTGAGAATTGTGCCGCTGATGTTGGGGTTGCCTCGAATGGCGAATAGATTGGACCACACAGCCAGCATCGTCGCAAAAAAGGCGGTGGCAAAAGCGGAACGGCAGTCTTTTCCAAACTCAACATGCGTCTGATAGGGCATCGGAAGCAATCCGGAGAGGGCATATACGCCATACAGTCCCAAAGCAAACACACCCATAAGGACATAGGTATTGTAACAGTTTTGAATGTAAGCCAATTTTTCCTGGCTTCGCATCAGTTGGGTGCTGTCCAACGTAAGGCTCAATGGTTCCCCATTGCTATACCACAACGGCCATGCAACCTGAAATAAGAAATAAAGTATCAACCAATAAGCCAGTGCCATTTCAGCCAACAGCAGCAGAGACGGCCAATAGTACCGCAACCATTTCACTATTCTTTTTAACATGAGCTTGCCTCTCTTTACTTTATGATGAGATCGATCGTCAAACTGGCTACCTGGTATTCTTTTTGACTGCTTTGGCTGGCATCGACTTTGCGGATTTTATCCAGCTGCTCGTAAAGGTTGACTGTTTTGGCGGCAGTTATCTCCTTGGAACGCAGTTTCGGCTTTAAATCAATACTTCTCAGCGACCAATTCTTCACCCAACTGATATCGCTCTGATCCGCTGTCTCTGTTGAATGCCGACAGATCACAGGCAATGTAACACGGTAAAGCCCAGACTCGCTGTCCGTAACATTGATGTTCAAGGTAAAGGTGATACTGTTAGTACCTTTGGTAACTTCAGAGCAGGAAAACCAATGATTTTGATTGTCGGTGCTATCCATCTCAAGTACGATGCGCTTGTCACCGCGAGCCAACAATGTTTTCTCATCTTCATCCAAGTCTTTATCGGTCACCTTATTCTCCAGAATTCTTTGTACTTCTGGTTCAGGTACATCATATTGATCCGATTTTAAGGTTGTATCAATACAAGCCATTTCGGGTGTAACTTGAAAAGTGAGGCTCGCTTTCTGCGTTTTTCCCTCGTCATTTTTGGCAATCGTATATTCCAGCGTGCCCCGATCACTCCAAGGTGAGCCTGCGTCGCGCGTGAGCCCTACCTCTGATGATACGGAAACCGCCGTGTCATCGATGCAATTCAGTGTGGAAGTATTGTCGTTAAGCCAATAATCCACACTCTTGATGTCTATGAAACTATCCATGTTTTCCTTACGTCCATCTAACGTGTTGAGCGTATCGATTCGATCGGTTATGTTCGTTATGCAGCTGCTCTTGTAATTATCCGTCAACGCATCTCGCAGCACTTCACACTGCTCCGCAGTACCCACGATCACAGCGTAGAAGGGTCGGGGTTGGTTATGATTCGGGTAATTTTTTGCGATTTGGACAGCATCCTTGTGGCTGCTGGAATTGATCGCTGTGCCATAGGTGTAATCGATTCCTTCGTTAGTATAGTTGTAAAGCAAGCCCGAAAATGCACTCTTCATCGCCACAACGCTGATGCAGTAACCAGCGTCAAAGATACGTTTCAGTGGCGCCTCATATTGGCTGCTCGGTTGAGTCAGCCCGTCCTCCTCAAAATCAGTCAGGATGACCGCAGGCTCCGATAAGTCCAGCGCATTGAGCACGGAGGGCATCGCAACAGAAGAGCCTCCGCGAACCGGCATGGTCTGGTATTGATCAAAACTCTCCACCAGGGTTGCGCTGGACCGATGCTTACCTTGAGCATCGGTTCGCGCATGATCAGAAAGGTCTGTTTCGGTCAGCGAAAATCTGCTGTTAAACTGATAATAGCCAACCTCCAGCACTCTGCTGATCTTCTGGGCGATTTCGGGCATCGCACGCAGGATTGTCCGATAGGATGAGGGAACACACCCAGATCGGTTGCTATACATGAAACCATACATGGACGGGCTCACATCCACCCAAACCGCCAGTTCCTGCGGGACTGGGTTTGAATGTGCCGAAACAGCCGGAGGCTCAAACCCGGCAAACCCAAGTTGTGCCTGCGCTACATACAGGTCGGAACAGAGCAATGCAATTACCCCAACCAGTGCGAAGGCGATCAATAGTAACAATGGTCGAATAAATACCGGCCCTTTTCTTACCTTTTCTAACAGCTTCATTGTGACGATTCTCCTTATCTAGCAATTGATTGGAGTTTCTCATTGGATGGGTTTGACGATGCCGGAGGTACCTCATGTCCAGAATGGGTATATCAACTCAAGCTACATACTGGGAATCTTTTCCCGAATACTTTGCTTTATTTTATATGGAGAGTACCGCACGTTATGTTTTTGGGATTTACTGGAGAACCATTTTGAGAGATGCCTGATCAGCGCACGCAAATTACAACGATGGCAACTGTGCTTCCATCAGGTTTTTTGATTTCGATGGTAACACCGCATAGTTTTATGCAATGAAATCCATCTTTTTGCTATGCAACCGGGAGAAACCGCCTGCAATGAATGATCCCGTTGTCACCTTCCTTAAGAATGATAGAATTCTGATGATCACTATATCACAACATTATGTCATTGTCACTACATAATCCCATTATGTTGACAAATTTATTTTAATAATACTATAAGTATTATTTTGAGAAACTATTTAATATTCCACAGGCGTTTCATCTGCAAACGCTAATCCTCAATGGGTTTTATATTCGACGTGTTCAGCCGATTCCGGCATAGTCAAACCAAGCGCAGGAACTCATCGGATTCTCTTATACAACGTCGATGCGTTTCTATCCTACACTAACATAAAGGCAGCAACAGTCCCGTATACGATCAATTCAGGCAACCATTGAACACGATGCGACAAAGCGATGATCGTTGCAAACCATCTTTGATTCTCAAGCCAGACGAATCTGGCATCAGAAACGATAGGGTTATCCAAATCCATTGAACAAAAGTTCCGAGGGGTTTTACAAGGTGAATCAGGAATACGCCTGAGCAACTACAAGTACAATGAACACGATCGCGCGATAGAAGGCGCGTCTATTTTTTTCGGTGACCGTTTCCGTATTTCTTTTTCCCTGAAAGGAAGTAACATCCCCTTGCGATTGGGTTCGGTTCCTTGTCTCTTGCAACGCAATGATTATTTGCTATACTCTGCGGTTAGCTCCGCCTGTGCCAGCACCTTACCCTCCAGCGCCTGTCGGAACGCCTTCAATTTAAATCCGTTATCCAACATCAGTGGCTCAGACAGGGCATAGACAGTGATCACATACGTATGCGTACCGGAAGGCGGCGTCGGCCCGCCATAGCCCAGTGTGCCAAAGCTGTTTTTGCCCTGCTCCATTTGTTTGGCAAGGTCGATACTGCTGTTTTTGGGTATTTCCTCCGCCACGGGAACGTTCACCGCGATCCAGTGCACCCAGTCATGTCCGTCCGGGTCGATCATGGCGATGGCAAGCGCTTTGGTAGCCTCCGGCAGGTTAAGAATGCTGATCGGCGGGGAAAGGGTAGGGATGCCTTTGCTCTTCTGCGTGCCCTTTTTGCCGTATTCATCATCCAATACCCCGTTCACAATACCCGCGCTGGACAGCATCATCGCCGTGGATGCCGGTTCAACATCGCATTCGGCCAGCAGATCATCGGGGCTGAACTCCGTTCCCCGGTAAACACGCACACTCATTTTGCCTACCACAATCGCGTTACGCTGTTCCTGGGTGAGCGTTGAGAAATACTCGCTTGTGCCGCCCTTAATGCTGGTAATGCGAAACAACCCCTGCACGGTGGACAAATCCAGGGTGAATTTCGTCGTCTCATCCTGCGTAATTTTCTTGAATTCACCCACGCCAAAAAGTTCAAAGCGTGTGGTATCATTTTCGCTGCAAACGGCAATCCCGGCCACAGCGAGGTTTTCTTGCGGAATATAGCTCCCATTGATGACCATGCCATTGATGAATGCGGATAGCCGCCCCTGCGCGCCGGCAACGGAGGTATACAGCAGCAGGGCAAGCAAAAGCGGCAGGGTGAGCAGAATGGTTCGTTTCATCATCGGGTTCGGCTCCTTTCCACCTGAGGGAATGGGGATGTGTCGTTTTGGGTTGTTTTGTATGCAATCATTTTAGCGCATAAATTCATGTTGTCAACTTTGCACGCAGACAGTTACTCTGACTGCAGGCGAAGAGAGGTGGCATGGGTTGCCTATCGGGTGAACCGGAGCGTTTGCAATCGCCTTGTCCGTTGATGCAGGCACAGCGGGCAATTTCAAAAATGCAATCCGTCGTGTTGCTCAATTCGCGCACCGTGTTGACTGTCTACCGCGTAACAACAGCCAAACGCGGCCGGTATGCGAGATACCTGCCGCGTTGAATAGAGGTCGGGTGGGTTGGGAGTGGCGTAAACACCCATTCCCGTTTATTTGGTTTTAATAGCGCTCGCAGGTTTTGCACAGCTTGTAAATACGCGACTCCAAGGCGATTACTTTCGCCAGAAGGTATCGCATTCAGCCTTCTCCAACCGGTTAAACGCAATGATGTGCTCCAGCAGCGTATCATCCACCGCTTTATCCCACGGGATACGGAACAGCTCTTTCGTTTGGGTGTAGCCTGCCTGTGCAATTTCGTCTGTGAAGCGTTCCATGCCCGCTTTTTCGGGTGCGACCGCCATATGCGCTTTGGCAGCGCTGAACCCGATGATAAAGGTGCCATGGTCGGTGAACATCGGCTGATTCCACGCAATCTTTTTCACAAGTTCGGGGAAACACTCAGTGATATGGACAAAGACTTCCTCCATTCGGGCGCGGTGCTGAGGGATTTCAAGCGTAGCGAGGTAATCCTCGAAGGTTTCCATGGGCGGCACCTCCTTTGCGGCTTCCATCCATCGAAAGGTGTTGAGCTTGGGTATGAATTTGACCTGTCTACTATATTTTCTGAAACGGATATGGAAACAGCAAACCCCAGCCTGCTCTCAAGCTGGTATTCTCCGCGTTTCCGCGCTCAAAGCGAAGTGATACGCATATCCCGTATCATTCCGGCTTCACGCCCTCACCGAATAAACTGATCAATCGCCTGATTCAAACTTTTCAGCGATTGTTCCCGCTCCTGTTCATCGGCATGCACAAGGGCATGCACCACACACTGGTCGATGTGGTCCTTCAGCATGTACTTGCCAAGGCTGTTGAGTGCGGATTGCACCGCCGAAATCTGTACCAGAATATCCGGGCAGTCGCGGTGTTCCTCCATCATGGTTTTAATGGCGCTTGCGTGGCCGATGATGCGGGAGATCCGGTCGATCATCCGTTTATAATCTTCCTGCGAATGGATGTGATTGTGCTTCATTTCACTCATGGTGCATCCTCCCCCGGTATGGCGCCGTCGCGCCCGTTGCCCTTATCATAAACGATGCACGCCTCCCGTGCAATAGAGATTGACGATTTTCCACATCCTGCTATAATGATGCCGACGGAAGGGGGGCGGGGGCATGGACAAGGAGGCCGCAGCCGGAGTTTGTTTACCTGATGGGCTGGTCGGGTTTTTAACTGCGTTGATCAACATTGACACCACCCGCACCGCACGCAACGAAACTGCTGCCGCACGTTGCCTGATGCAATTTTTGGAAGCAGGCGGCGTACGCTGCACTTTGTTTATGCCGCCATCCGGTCAGGGCAGCATCGTGGCGGAAATCCCCGGGCGCACGCGTGAAGCTGTGCTGCTGCTGTGCCATCTGGATACTGAAATTGAGCACGCACCCAACGGTTTTACTCCGGCAAACGCGGTGGTCACCCGCAAGGGGATCACGGGTCGCGGCGCTTTGGATTGCAAAGCCAACGCTGCAGTCTTCGCCTGCGTGATGCGCGATCTGCTGGCGGAGTCCATACCGCCGGAGAAGACGCTGCTGCTGGCTGCCACCGCCGGTGAAGAAGATGGCGGCGCTGAAGGTGTCGGTTGGCTGCTTTCGCATACCGACGTACTAAGCGGGGTGACGCTCGTGCTGGGGGAGGGCGGCGGTTACCCTGTGCCCCTTGGCAACGAGTGGCTGTTTACGTTGCAAACCGGCGAACGATCCGGCATAAGCGACGGGGAGGCATCTGTGATTTCTCCCCAACAGACCGATGCGCTGCTTACACAAGCAGTTGAGCTGGGCTATTACAGTGATGCTACACTGCGTTACCTGCGGCAGTTGCCAAATCCTCCGCGCGGCAGACATATCCCAAAAGAACATTTTACAGTTGGGTTGAACGAACTGCTTCAAAACCCGATATCCCCCACCAAGGGTTGGACAGAGGAAAGGCATGCGCATGCGGCAATCTTTGAGGAAGCTTTGCAGCAAGCGGATTCACACTACCACATCCTGCCTTTTGTAACCCCAGGCGATAGCGACAACCGTTATTTTCGAAACCGTGGTATCGAAACGTGGGGCTTTTTCCCGCTGCATCCAGCCAACCGGCTGGGGGGGATCCATGGTGCGAACGAAGCCGTGACCTTCGATTCTCTGCGGTTAGCCTATCGGTGCATAGCCCATATCGTGCGTCGGCTGGCAGATAAATAGTAGCGGTCTCCTATGGGGTATGACACAACCAACTGGCCGTGGCGTATACAGCAAATGCGTCACGCTCTGCCTGTATGGGTTCGCAGCTTTATATCCATATCAGAACTGAATTTCAACGGAGAGCTAACCCGCGCCCATTGGCAGCACCGCCAATCTTCGGCGCGTTTAATGTATCCTGTGCAACCCACGAACATGCCGGGATTTCACGCAACCACCGCATTGCTCCCTGACGCTTCTGTTGCCGATCAGGCCCCGCGGTGCAGAGCCCTATCCTGAAGGCAAAATTTGAAACTGACTGGGTATGAATCAACATCCTGTCCCTGTCTTGACAGCAATACTTCCTTGCCCTATACTATGCCTATATCCCTATGGGGGGGATATGGATATGATCCTCTGGAGGAGGTTGAGCAGGGTGAAACAAACACAGGCTGCCGAGAGCGCAACGCATTCCATGAAGGTTAGCCATGGTAAAGCAGGCAACGTTTCTGCGGGAAGCGCTCCAGACACCGGTACTTCCCATAGAAATTCTTCTTTTGACTTTAAGGTTTTCCTGCTGCCGGCGGCACTGTTGCTGCTGATCCTCCTAGCCGTGCTGCTGGATTACGTCTGGCCCGGCACACTACCCTTCTCCTTTGCGATTGTGCCACTGCTCCTCGGCGGCTACGTCGTCATAAAATCCGCCCTACAGGCGGCGATTGCCAAAAAGAAAATCACAGCGGGAATGCTGGTGGTGCTGGCGCTCATTGGAACGGCCACCGTTGGCGAATACCTTTCCGGCGCGGTTGTGGCGTTTATGATGATCTTTGGCGAGTTTTTGGAAGACCTGACCATGGAAAAAACCAAGAACGCCGTTCGCGAACTAATTCGCCTTGTGCCGCCTACCTGTCGCATTCTGGTGGACGGAGTGTTTACCGAGATCCCGCTGAAATCGCTTCGGCGCGGTCACACGCTGCAAGTGCGCCCTGGCGAACAGATCGCTGCGGATGGTATCATCCTGCGCGGACAGGCAGCCATCAACGAGGCCTCTATTACAGGAGAATCCATGCCTGTGGATAAAAAGGCGGGCGACCCCGTGTTCGTGGGCACGCACAACGAAAACGGCGTGATCGAAGTGCGGGTGGACAAACTTGGCAACGATACCTTGCTGGGCAAGATCATCCAGACCGTGAAAGCCGCACAGGAAAACAAGGGTCACGCGCAAAAGACAGCGGACGTTTTCGCCCAGTACTTTCTGCCGATCATCCTCGGCATCTGCATCATCACCTACCTTATCACATGGGACATTCTGCGTGTGATGACCATTCTGGTAATCGCCTGCCCCTGCGCGCTAGTCCTCGCCACGCCAACAGCGGTAGTCGCCAGCGTTGGCAACCGCGCCAAAAAGGGAGTACTGATCAAGGGCGGAGCGACCATTGAGACCTGCGCCCGTGTAACCGCCCTCTGCCTTGATAAAACCGGTACGCTGACCACAGGGGAACCCTGCGTTGTGGCGCAATCCCTGCCCGACGCCACCGACGGCGAAGCCTTTCTGTACACACTGGCCATCGCGGAAAAGAACTCCGGCCACCCGATTGCCAAAGCAATCCTGCGCCATCTGAGAGAGGATAAAGGGTTCGACCTCACAGGCGTGCCCGACGGAATGTTTGAAATGCTGTTTGGGCGCGGCGTTCGCGTGACGCAGGATGGAACTGTGTACGAGGTATCCAACAAAGAAGCGCTCATCGATGTGGCTCATGGAGCGCAGGCACTGCTGCCGTTTATCAGAGAACAGGAAGCCAAGGGGCGCACCGTGCTCATCGCCCTACGCAACAACCGCGCGCTGGGTGCAGTTGCCGTAGCAGATACGCTCCGTCCGGTAGCACGTGAAGCCATCCGGCAGTTTCAGCAGATTGGCATCCAGCGTATAATCATGCTCACAGGCGATAACGAATTTTCCGCGCAAGCCATTTGCGAGGAGGCGGGTATTCCGGAGTATCGCACGAACCTGCTACCGGAACAAAAGCTGGACGCAATCCGCGCCTTGCAGGCGGAGGGCGAAGTGGTTGCCATGGTGGGTGATGGCGTAAACGATGCCCCCGCATTGGTGATATCCGACGTGGGCATCGCCATGGGGGAGGCAGGCACAGCCGTAGCCGTGGAAGTCTCCGATATAACGCTGATGTCGGATCATCTCACGTTGCTGCCTCCCGTGTTTCTATTGTGTCGGCGGACGCTCGCCATCATCCACCAGAATATCTGGGTATTTGCGGTGTGCGTGAACATTGCAGGCATCGCGCTTTCTGGGTTGGGCATTTTAAACCCGATTCTAGCCGCGTTGATACATAACGCATCGTCCATCTTTGTGGTGCTCAACTCTTCCCGACTGCTGAGCTGGAAATATGCGGGCGAAAGCCGGAGGTAACAGGACATGTCCAAAAAAGGAATTCTGGTTTTGCAAAAAAACGGAGTAGATAAAGCCTGTTACTGCCACCGTAACGCGCAGTTGCGCGCGCTGGGCAACCGCGTGGTACGGTTTTGCCGGGAGCAAACGCCGGAGGAGATCAGCGCGCTTTATGATGGCATCACGCTGGTGGACGAAGCCGATCCCATGACCCCCGAACAACAGTCTGCTTACCGTCGCTATATGCCCGAAGAAACCTGGAAAGATGACTTCGACTGGCCCTACGCGCTGCGTTACACACGCAATATCGTAGACCCTATCCGCGATGGCTTCCCCTACATGGTGGATTATCAGACGTTCATCCCCGGATGGCGGTGCCGGTGGCAATACTACATCAATCTGGATCACGAAACGTTTACCATTTACAAGCACGGGCTGGAAATTCTATGCGCTGAAACCGACGAAATTTCCACTGACAAGAGCATCTACCCTGCGGATATCCAACGTGTGGAAGTGGGCTGCTTTTCCCTGACGGACATCCCCGAGGATTGGCTGGAGATTTGCGAGCGCACCTACTGCAGCAAGCGGTTGGTGCTAATAGAGAATGCATAACCAAAAAAACGAAAGGAGGTGACACGCATGCACGAAGGCAAGCACGGCATTTTGGACGGACTAGACGATATGGACGCTTTGTTTGGCAATGGCGAGGACGATGCGGATGGGGACACAAAGAAGCCGGACGCTCACCACGACCATAACCACGATCATGGGCATGATCACAAACATGATCAGGCGCACGGGGATCAAGCCGACAAGGTGCCGGATGGAAAATAGCACAGTATCAATCAGATGGATAAAAGAAAGCCTGCGCGGCCTCGAAAGAGGGACGCAGGCTTTCTTCATTAATAACGGGATTTTGTAGCGTTGATAAGCCTTTGCGTCATGGAATGAAATGGAGTGGATGAAGGAAAATTTTAGGATTCAATCGAGCAGCAAACCGCGTGCCTTTTCCCTGCAACGCTATTGCATTTTGCTTATTTGATTGAATCGAACTTCTGTATCAACGCCACAGGTTTCCGTTTCACATAAGTATTTCTATTTCTGTTCTGTGATTGGAAAGGTTTCCTTGACTTTGATTTGTATTCTGATAAAATGTAACCATAGATCATGCGTATCGAACCGATGCCCAAGTTCATATTTTAGTTAACGGAGGTATGTAACAATGCCAAGAAAGTGGTTTGCGTTGTTTCTTGTGTTACTTCTCATGCTGCCATCCCTGGCCACCGCATGCACCACCGTTGTGGTTGGGCGCGAGGTAAGCGCTGATGGTTCCTTCATCTTTGGACGTACGGATGATACGCATACCATCGGCAAAGTGCAAATCATCAGCGTACCCGCACAAACCGCAAGCGCGCCGAATGTGTTTGTGGATGAATACAATGGCTTCACCATGGAGTTGCCCGCGCAGAGTTATCAATACGTCATGACGCCACGCGCGCCGAGCGTGCATACAGGCATTTGGGCAGAAAGCGCTCTCAACGAATACAACGTGGCCATTTCCGCGACCGAAACGCTAGTCCCCAAACCGGAGGCGTTGAAGGCTGACCCTTATGTGCTTAACGGCATTGCGGAGTCCAACATCCCGACGCTGGTGATCCCCTACGTGAAGACCGCTTTGGAGGGTATCAAACGGCTCGGCGCGCTGGTTACCCAATACGGCAGCGCGGAAAGTAACGGCGTGATCATTGCGGACGCTAAGGAAGCATGGTATATCGAGATCTATACCGGGCACCAGTGGCTAGCCATCAAACTCCCGCAGGACAAGGTTGCCGTGATTCCCAATGCGGCGGTCATCGGCTGTGCGGACATAGAGGACCACGAGAATGTGCTCGCCTCTCCGACCCTGTGGAGTTTAGCCGAAACAAACCATTTTCTGGTCAAGAGCGATGGCAAGCCCCACGCCGCGATGACCTACGGCATCGATCGGTATGATGACAAATACCTGAAAGGTTGCCAATATCGCTTTTGGGGCGCACGGCATTTTCTGGCGCCCTCTCAGACCGGTGATATCGACATGACCCAGTATTATGACGCCTTCTTTGTACCGGATCAGAAAGTTTCCATTGCCGATTGCATGGAGCTCGTGCGTTACCGGTATGAAGATACCCCGAACAACTCCAACATCAACAAACAATGCCGACCCATCGGCGTCAATTACACGGATGAAGCTCACCTTTTCTGGCTGCGACCGAATCGTCCCATTGTGGAATGGATCGCTCTGGCTAATCCCGAATTCAGCGTGTTTATGCCGCTATACGGCAACCTGACCTCAACCCCCGAAGCCTACACCAAGGATTCGCTGATGTACAGCAATGAGATTGCATATGACTGCTTCCGCGGCCTGTCCAACTTATGCGTGGAAGATCGTCAGCGTTATGGAACCGATGTGCGCAAGTTCTGGAAAGCGACTGAAACCACGCTGATCTCCAAAATCACCGAGATGGATCAAATCTATCTGAGTTCTGGATGCAGCGGCGACACGGCTGCAAGCCTGTTTGCAGGCATCGCGCAGGATGCGCTGAGTAATGCCCAGCGGCTCTTCAATCAGGTGATGGAGCAGCGAATCAAGCGTATGTCCTACACCG
>Ga0302289_1000041_pt1 | contig 76117 bp, 59 predicted proteins | sample III_Fen_N1_2_FD_194552 | JGI IMG/M metagenome (GOLD analysis project Ga0302289, IMG submission 194552) | Peat permafrost microbial communities from Stordalen Mire near Abisko, Sweden - III_Fen_N1_2 | ecosystem: Environmental > Terrestrial > Soil > Wetlands > Permafrost | place: Sweden: Abisko... | reverse complement strand
TGACCGGCCTTTACGGTCAGAAATGTACGCTGAAAGATACGCTGAACACCATTTGGTTGGTCGTCAACAAGACCCGTTCGTCCACCTCCATCGTTTGGTCGGGCAAGAGCACCAACTGGGATTTCCTGACCACCTCGAACTGGTTGAGCTCCAACCTGCCTGAAGTCTTTGCCTTGGGCGACTCCGTCGTGTTCAACAGTACGGGCAACGCCCAACGCATCGTCAACTTGGTCGGCGACCTGCCCATCGGACAAATGACTGTGGAAACCGCCACCAACGATTACACATTTGGCGGAACCGGCACCATATCAGGAGCAGGCGGCATTACCAAAAACGGCATCGGTGCATTGAAAATATTGAACGCCACCAATACGTATACCGGGAAAACCATCATCAATGGCGGAACTGTAGAAATAGCTTCCTTGGGTTTGATCGGTGAGAAAAGCTCGCTGGGCGCCACCACGAATGCCACTTCCCCCTACCTTTCATTGACGAATTCGAAACTCAGCTACAAGGGAGCGAACAATTCAACCTCCGACCGCGGATTCACCCTAACTGGTCAAGATACCCTGGATATTGTGACGTCTGGCAAGGGCTTGACGCTTTCGGGCGCCATCGCCGGTGCTGGTAAACTGGTTAAAACCGGTGTTGGCAACTTGGCGCTTATGGGAACCAACAGCTATTCCGGCGGAACCGTGGCCAAAATCGGCAACATCGATTTGGGCGGCAACAGTTTCGGAACCGGTCTTGTCACGTTCGAAGGCGGAACGGTCACCGTCGGTGCCTCCGGATACACCAACTGGAACATGACCGTGGCTTCAGGCAACATCGGGCAAATCAATACTCCGGACCGGTGCTATTTCAGCGGAACGCTGACCGGCAGTGGCACCTTGGGCATCAAAGTGCCCTGGATCCGTGAAGAGTTCGGCGGCGATTGGTCGGCCTTCACCGGCACCATCAACCTGACTACCGACGCCGACGGAGGCGAATGCCGCTTGAGCAACACCAAGGGCTATGCCGGCACCACGTTCAATTTGGCTCAAGCCGGAGTGCATCTGTTCTTCAACCCTGCCTCCCAAACCAACAACGGAGCGCAAACGGTCAATCTGGGCGCATTGTCCGGCGTGGCGAATTCAGCACTGTATGACGAAAACTGGGTGGTGGGCTACAAAAATACCGATGCCATCTTCAGTGGAAAAATCTACAGCAATGCGTTGGCAAAAGTCGGAACGGGAACCTTGACGCTCAACGACACGTGCTTCTATTTGAACAGCACCAACATCACCGGCGGAAAGCTGTCGTTGGGAGCCACCGCCTGCATCAAAGGCCCGGTAGGCGTCTATACCGGCGCGACCCTCATGGGTGCAGGTAACGTTCAGGGTGTCACCACCATTTTTAGTGGCGGAACGCTAGCCCCAGGCATCAACACGATTGGGAAATTGACCTTCAGCAGTAACGTGACCCTGGCTGCCGGAAGCAACACCCTAATAGAACTGCGCAAAATACTGAATGCCAACGATGTGGTTTCCACGACTGGAACCTTGACGTATAACGGAACCCTCAACGTCACCAACATCGGCGTGACACCCTATGCCGTAGGTGATACCTTCCAGGTTTTCAAGGCTGCCAAGTACGCAGGCTCCTTCACCAGCATTTTCCCAGCAACCCCCGGCGACGGCTTGGCTTGGGACCTCAGTTCCTTGAACATGAACGGTGTGATCAAAATCGCCACGGCCGTATCCATTAAAACCTTGACCGAAATGGGCATGGAAATCGCACCGAATCCCGTGAAGGACAACCTTCGCATTTCATTCGGAATGGCTGAACCCAATACGCAAGTGGACCTCTATACCCTGAACGGCACCCTGCTGCACAGCCAAAAAACCGACAACGAACAATTGGTCGTACCGATGGGCAAGTTCCAATCGGGCACCTATGTGTTGAAAGTGACGACTGCTGAGGGTACCGCTATTGGTAAAATCTTAAAACGATAACGCTGTTGCTGGACATCTTCCTTTCATACCTCAAATTAGGGTTTCAGCACATTGTCGACATCAATGGGTTCGACCACCTGCTGTTTGTCATCACCTTGTGTGCGGTCTACCAGTTGAAGGAGTGGCGTAAAATCGTCATTGTCATCACTGCGTTCACGTTGGGGCATTCCATCACCTTGGTGCTGGCCTCGCTCAAGATCATCATCCCCAACCGCCACATCATCGAGTTGCTCATCCCGCTGACCATCCTCATCAGCGCCGTGTTCAACCTCATCGCCGAGAAATACGAACTGAAGTCTGCCAAATTATGGGTCAAGTACGCGTTCGCCCTATTTTTCGGGCTCATTCACGGCATGTCGTTCTCCAGTTTTTTCACCGACATCATGGGGGATGCCACCGGAATCGTCTTACCTTTGTTTTCGTTCAACGTCGGAATTGAAGTCGGGCAGTTTTTCGTCATTTCCCTGTATTACTTCCTGATCTATCTCATTTACAAGCTTTTCAAAACGTCCTACAAACGTTTCGCCTGGTTCTTCTCCGTATTGGGCATCATCGTTTCCATCGTGTTGATATACAAAAGATTCTAAAGATGAACGTTCGTAGAATAGTAATCCTCGCTGCTTTTTCCCTGCTTTTCATGCTGCAGGAGCTGAACGCGCACCCCTTGGGCTTGACGGTGACCAACCTGAGGTACAACAAGGAAACCCTCACGCTTTCCACCCGCATTTTCTACGGCGACTTCTACGCCGAGTTCCAAAATTACACCAAAGTGAAAAGGAAAGATTACGTCAAGACCGGCCTGGATGCGAACGACCGTAAGGACTTCATCGCCTATTTCAAAAAAAACATCCGGCTTTGGATCAATCGTTCTGAAATCCATTTCAAGACCATCAAGATCAATTTTGAGCCGCACGAAGAGGACGCCTACATCCTGCTCATTGACCTCACCTACGAGGCGGACATCCTGCCCGGTGCCAAAATCAAGTTGCGGGATACTGTCTTACTCAACACCATTGTCGGGCAGAAACACATGGTCAACGTCTACCTGAAAGACCCCACCATGCCCTCGCACGGCATCTTGACCCTTGACAAAGGCACGCCCGAATGTGTTTTTATCAATGACTGAACACCATAGTCATTTAACCTTCGGTCATTCAGCCTTCATTTCCAACAGTTCCTCCTTGCCGCTCAAGGCTTGCATGCAAAGTTTGACGGAATCGCCGATGGCGGCGTCGATGTCATCCTCGGTAACACCCAACTCATCACGGATGAGAGCCTTGTCAATATAGGTTTCAGCCGTCTGAATATCGGCCAGGTACACCATGTCCAAGCCGGTTTCGATGCCTCGTGCTTCAAAATCCTTTTTTAGTTTTCGTCCGTAAAGCCTGAAAAGCAAAGTCGGAATGGTCCAGACGCTTCGGTTCGGCAAGCCCATGTTCTGGTGAAAAACTGCCAGCATTTCCTTCCAGGTTTTGTTGTACCAACCCACCGGGTAACAGGTACCACCCTTGCCTTGCTCCTGTGCTCCCGCCACTGCTTGAGCCACCTGATGAACGGTCACCATGGTCGTGCCGCCTTTGGTGTAGTAGGTCGCCCCCTTCATGCCTAGAATCATCTCGACCAGGAACGTCCAGACGGGTTTGCGACCGGGCTGCGTTCCGAAAATGTAGGGGAGCTCCAACACCATCACGTCCATATCCTTGTCGTTGAATGTCAAGGCGGTAACTTCCTGAAGCAGGCGTGCCCGAATGTAGGGGTGGTGCTCAGCAAGTTGGAGTTCAGGCCAACGTTTGGCAAAATAGCTAAAGTACGAACCCATGATGACGGCGCGCTTCACACCGGCTTGCTTGCCAAGCCGCAACAGGCGCTCCACGGGTGCCACGTTGTACTTGAGGTATTGTTCGAACACCGGTTTTGGGAATTCAACGCGCTCGTCCACCCCCGCGGCGAAAACCAGGCTGTCGCAACCACTCAGCTGCTTGATCAATTCTTCATCGCTCATAGTCAGGTAATTGCCGAAAACCAGCTCCATTTCTGCGGGCAGAACGGCATTTTTGGGTAAAGGCGGCAGCGCCACCGAGCGAACGGAATGACCCCGACGGATGAGTTCCGCCGCGCTTGCTGAACCTAATAGGCCGGTTCCGCCGATGAGGAATGTTTTCATAATTTGCATACTTGAGCTAAAAATGGATTGTGTTTCGCTTCTTTTTCGTAGATCCATGGTGCAGGCAGGCAGTGTGGGCACCAATGGCCACCCAGGAGCACCAGTTTGGGACTTGCCTCGAACGAGTGGCCGAAGGCGCATTCCCAGTTTAATTTCGTAGTCTGGTCGCCTTTGGTCATCTCTATTGACAAGCATTTGCCGCCTCTGAACGCAGCGGCTTGCTGCAGGTCGTCGAGTTCGAGCTCCGACCAGGGCTTGCTCTCGTCAAAGCCGTGGTTCAGGCGAATCGGTGTTGTGGAAGGCCTGACAGGCTCGAAATGCCGCCAATTTGGAATCTCCTGCCAACTTCGCAACGTGCCGAAAAAAGCCTTGATTCGTGCAGACTCGCCCTTTTTGATCCAATGCATGGTTCCCAACGCTTTGTTGGCCACCGGCTTGAATACCAGGTGTTTCATCAAGAAGGTCGGAATAAACCTTGCCAACTTCAACTTGGAGGGGATGTTTTTTTTCAAATCGTCGATAAAATCGTTCAAACTGCCCTGCCGAAAGTGCAGGTAGTTTTCCAGAATTTCCGAATCTTCGTACCACTGGCCGTGAAAGTTTCTGGTGGCGAACCACTTGCGTTCCACCACTTTGGTGAAATTCCGAATGCCCAGTGCCCGGAAGCTCATTTGAAGGAAGTCGGCGTTGACGGTCCTAAAGGCCGGGCCTCCACCGACGTTGTAGATGCGGCGCCAAAATTCCTCCGGCACGTCCGCCTCGCAAACGTTGGCCAGCATTCTACCCGAGTCGACATCCGTCACCCATTCGAAGACACCGTCCAAGGGTTGGTGGAACATGATGGGGTCCAAGCTGCCCACAATCTTGCCGTACAAGATGCCGGTCTGTCGGAGCGAGACCCAGTATTTGAGCCCTGATTCGATGACCTCGCGTTCAGCCATGGTCTTGGAAATGGCATAATGGTCGAAGGCGCTGATGTAGATGGGGTCGCCGATTCGGCCCCAATGGAGCGGTGCGTTGCGGTCGCCCGTCTGTGCGACGGAGCCGATGTAGACCAATTTGACGGCGTTCGGATCGGGTTGAGCATGAATGGCCCTGAGGATGTTTCGGATGGCGCCGACATTGACTTCCATGGTTCGTTTTGGATGATAATCGGCTAGGGGAGAGACCATGCCGCCTACATGCAACACATAATCCGCGCCGGTGACACAAAACAGCACATCGTCGTAATTCGTAAGGTCGCCCCAGACGATGTGGAGGCCGGGAGTGCCAATGTAGGCATTCATCAGGGCCTTGTCCTTTTTGGTGGGCTGCACCAGCACGACCACGTTGAATCGGTCAGACCTGTCGAGCAATTGTTTCAGGCCTTGCCTACCCATTGTACCGGTTGCGCCGGTCAGGAAGATTGTCTTTTTGTAACGCATGGATTTCCGTAGGGTTTCAAAATCTAAATGTACGAACCAAATCGCATGATTCCAATGGGTTGGTTATAATTTTGCGCTTCCATATATGTCAAATTTTAAAGATGTTTCAAAAAAATATGCTGTAGATTTGCGCCACAAAACGCTTAAACAGTCAATACCTTTATGAAAAAATATGCCTCTTTTTTATTGGCACTTTTCTTGATGTTGCCCCTTACCAATCTTTCCGCCCAACGACAGATGGAAAAGCTGAACCGTGGGTTGGTGGCCGTCCGGACTTCAACCAGTTCGGTTTTTTTATCCTGGCGCGTATTGGGAACCGATCCGGACAACATCGCCTTCAACCTCTATCGTGACGGCGTCAAGATCACGCCGACGCCCATCACCGTCAATTCCAATTTCACGGATGCTTCGTCCACCGGCACTACCTACACCGTCAAACCGGTGTTGAACGGTGTGGAAAACGGCGAGTCGAATTCAGCCGCCATCTGGAGCGGTTATCTGAACGTGCCCCTGAGCATCCCTGCCGCCATGACCATGCCCGATGCCACCACCTGCACCTATTCACCCAACGATTGCAGCGTGGGTGATGTGGACGGCGACGGAGAGTACGAAATCGTGGTGAAGTGGGAACCCTCCAACGCACAGGACAATTCCACCAGCGGTTATACGGGTGATGTCTATTTGGATGTGGTCAAATTGAACGGAACCCGACTCTGCCGCATCGATTTGGGCAAGAACATCCGTGCAGGCGCGCACTACACGCAGTTTCAAGTGGGCGACTACGATGGGGACGGCAAGGCTGAAATCGTTTGCAAAACAGCACCCGGCACCAAGGACGGCTTGGGCAACTACTTGTCCAAAGGCCCTGCTGCCAGCGATGTGGACGCAACCGACTACCGGAATTCCAGCGGCTACATTCTGACCGGACCCGAATACCTTACTGTGTTCAGCGGCAAGACTGGCGAGGAATTGGCTACGGTGAATTACGTTCCTGCCCGTGGCACCGTTTCCTCTTGGGGCGACACGTACGGCAACCGCGTGGACCGTTTCCTAGCCTGTACCGCTTATCTGGACGGCTTGCATCCCAGCATCGTGATGTGCCGAGGTTACTACACCCGCGCCGTGTTGGCTGCCTGGGATTATAAGAACGGTGCGCTCACCCAACGCTGGGTGTACGACTCGAACGCGCCAGTCGGTCCGAGCGCGGCCGGACAAGGCAACCACAATCTGAGCGTTGGCGATGTGGACAACGACGGAAAAGACGAGATCATCTACGGTGCTTCCGCCTTTGACGACAACGGCAAATGCATGTACGTGACTGGTTTGGGTCACGGCGACGCCATGCACCTTTCCGATTTGAATCCCGACCGCAAGGGTATGGAAGTTTGGGAAGTGCACGAAGACGGCAACACGCAGTCTTCCGAAATGCACGATGCCAAGACAGGTGAAATCCTTTGGTATTATCCCTATCCTGGTGCGGATGTGGGTAGAGGCTTGACAGCCGACATCATCCCTTCAACCAAAGGCTATGAATGTTGGTCCTCCGTCACCGACGGCTTCTACAGCTGCACCGGAACGCATTTGAGCACCACCGTGCCCTCCTACAATTTCGTCATCAACTGGGACGCCGATTTGTCCACAGAACTGCTGGATAAGACCTCCATTACCGATTTTACCAACGGAACCCTCTTGTCGGCATCCGATTGCTCCTCCAACAACAGCACGAAATCCACACCCAACCTTTCGGCCGATATTCTGGGCGATTGGCGCGAAGAGGTCATTTTCCGCACCTCCGACAATACCAAATTGCGCATCTACACCACCACCATTCCAACCAACAACAAGCTATACACGTTGATGCACGATGCCACGTATCGCAACAGCATCGCCTGGCAGAACACCGCCTACAACCAACCGCCCTATACTGGTTTCTACTTGGGTGAAGGCATGGATCCCGAACCCGTATCGAGCATGTACGACAATGAAAAACGTTGGAAATCGGGCACGACCTGGGACAACAACGTTTCCACTTCGTTTGCAGACAGTCTCGGTTTGGTTTCAGCCTTTAAAAACGGCGATAAAGTGCTGTTCGACATTTCAGCAGGAGCGAGCGCATCCGTTGCCATTACTGGCGATTTGACCCCTAAAAGGCTGAAAGTGAACTCGCCCTATAGCGTTTTCCTTTCCGGAACCGGTACGTTGAACGGCGACATGGACCTCAAGAAAATCGGTTCAGGCAGCCTGACATTGAACAACACCAACAACTTTACCGGAACGACCACCATCTGGGAAGGCAATTTCTTCAACAATGGTTTGCTCGCCAACAGCGATGTCACTGCCTATTCCTTCGTAAAAATTGCCGGAAAAGGCATCTATGGCGGCAATGTGACCTTGGGTCTGAGCAACACCCTGAATCCAGGTCCTGCCGGGAGTTCAGCTTCCAAAATTACTTTCCTGAAAGGGCTGAAGGAAACCGGCCCCGTTACCTACACGTTCGACATGGTGGTCAACGGCAGTGCCGTCACCAACGACACCATCGTGGTGGGCGGCGAATGGACCCTGTTCGGAAAAAGCATCTGGAATCTGAGCATCACCGGTGGTTCTTTGCCCGTCGGAAATTACTACTTGGCCACCGTGGGTTCCATCAACGGGGACCTGTCCAAAATCAGGATAATTGGTATTCCCACGAATTTAAGCTATGGACTGTCGTACGAAAATGGTTCGATTATCCTGAAAGTGACCAAGCCAACCAAATTGACTTGGAATGGAACGGTAAATGCCCAATGGGACATCAATAAGACCTCCAACTGGCTGAATGCTGGTCAATCACAAACGTTTCTGGCCAACGACACCGTATTTTTCACAGACGATGCCGCCCAAAAGACTGTAACAGTAAGCGACAGCATATTTTCATCCAACATCACCGTTGAATCATCGTCGAACTACACGTTCAACGGCTCCGGTACCATCAGTGGACCTGCCAGTCTCCTAAAATCCGGTACCGGCACCTTGGCCCAATACATCAACGGCACCTTCACCGGCAAGACCATTATCAATGGCGGAACCCTGGAAGTGGACCAGTTGGCCAATGGAGGAGTGCCCTCCAAGATTGGAGCCTCGGACAAAGCATCCGCCAATTTGGTCATCAATGGAGGAACGCTGAACTATACCGGCAGTTCCATTTCGACCGACCGCGGTTTGACCCTTGGCCCCAACAGCGCCACCCTTTCCGTATTCAAAGCTGAAACCAACCTAGCCGTCAATGGCATGCTGACCGGGACAGGAGCCCTCATCAAAGATGGATCGGGTCAGCTCACGCTTTCAGTCACCAACGATTACAAGGGAGGAACGCTCATCAAAGCAGGCACGCTCAACCTGGCTACCGACGAGGCCAATTCTTATGGACTCAGCAACACCGATACCATCACGATTCAGGGCGGAACGCTTTCCATGTTCGACAGCAACACGACCGCCAACACCTCGGTTTGGAACTTGAAGATTCCCGCAGGCAATCCCTCCAACCTGAAAACAGACGGCATGTCCACCATTTCGGGTACCCTGACCGGCAGTGGCACGTTGAATTACAACATCAATTTCACCGGAAACGTGCTGAGCTCCGATGCATCGGCCTATACGGGAACCCTTAATGTCACGACCGATGCTGGTGGCGGCTATTTCGTCATCAACAATCCGATAGGTTTTCCACAGGCCAAAATCAACCTGAACGATCTGGATACGATGCTCTACAAGACCAGTTCCTACGTGACCATTCCTATCGGTGAACTCAACGGTTCCACCGCATCGGTCTTGGGCGCAGGTGGTACGGGCGTTTGCAAGATCACTTGGGAAATTGGAGGCCGCAATTCCAGCCCCATCTTTGCCGGTAAAATCACCAACAACCAAGTATCGGGCACCGGTGCGGTAGCCGCTCTTAAAAAAGTCGGAACGGGCACGCTCACTTTGACCAACGCCAGCACGTATACCGGCGGAACCACCATCAACGGAGGTATCCTGAAAGTGAACAACACCACCGGCAGCGGCCTTGGCACTGGCACCGTCACCATCAATTCAGGCGGCATTCTGGCTGGAACAGGCATCATCTCGGGTGCCGTCACGGTGAACGACGGCGGAACGCTTTCGCCCGGAGGGGGCATCGGAACCCTCACGTTGAACGGAGCCGTCTCAGTCTTGCCCGGTGCGACCTTGCTCATCGACATTGACAAATCCCGTCCAAAAACCGATATCCTGAATCTGACTGGCTCCATGACCATGGGCGGAAAACTTCAGTTGAATCCCTTGAACGGAACAACCTACGCGGTGGGCGACACCTTCAAGATCATCGTGGGAACCGTCACCGGTTTGCCTACCGAAGTCATTCCGGCAGTTCCTGGTCCAGGTTTGGCATGGGATTTGACGCGATTCGCCTCCAATGGTGTGTTAAAAGTGGTACTGGGCACCAGTTTGTCCGATTCCAAGCTACTCCGTGGCCTATATCCGAACCCCTTCCAGAATGACTTGCACGTGCAGTTCGGACAGCAAGTGAATGAGGCGCAGGTTTCAGTTTGTTCGCTGACTGGAGCGGTTTTATACCAATTGGATTCGAAAAATACCGATCAAGCCGACCTGAAGCTTGAACACTTGCAAAAAGGCATTTATCTACTGCAAGTTAAAGTTGGCGATGAGGTTACGGTTCAGAAAATCGTGAAGGAATAAGCATAAAAAAAGGGAACTCCAATCGTTGGGGTTCCCTCCTTTATTTTGAAAGATTGCTACTCCTTAGGAGTGTTCTTTAGTTCAACAATGAACGCCACCATCAACCCCAATCCACCGAACAACAGCGTGCAGGCTCCATAAACCACAGCCAGGATATCCCGAATGACGTAATCGTTGTAGCTCGCATTGGTAAAATAATATTGGCTGATAAAGAAGCCAATCAGCAATCCAAGGCCGACGCCAAGCAACAAGCATGCAATTTTCAATGTACCATACAGGGAGCCGTTTGTTTTGACTTTAGGGAAGGAGAACTTGTTCTCAAACATGGTCGCATCAAACTTCTCACCAATTTTTTCAATCATTGCCAACCGTTCCTTACGGCGAGCAAAGAGTTCAAACAATCTGTAAATGCCCAGTGTGATGATGCCCACAACCAAAGGAATCGTAATAAAATCCATCATAATGTATCGTTTTTAAAGGGTGAATAATTTTTGTTCTTTGTGGAGTTTGACGCAGGTCTATTAAAATGGTTACATTCGTAGGAAATTATTTTCTGAATTGTAACCGATCCCTTGTGCGCGCGTCTAACGTATCATGGAAAACCTCAGTGAACAGGACCTCATCCAATCCATCCTCGATGGCGACACCCTAGCTTTCTCGGTGTTGTTGAAGCGGCATCAGCGTCCCATTCACGCTTTGATCCGGCAAATCGTAACCAACCGGGAGGATGCTGAGGAACTGACGCAGGACGTGTTCATCAAAGCGTTCAGCAAATTAAGCACCTTCAAAGGCAGCAGCAGCCTCTCCACTTGGCTTTACCGCATTGCCTGGAACACCGCGGTTTCGGCCACCCGGAAAAAACGGATTGTTTATCCAGAATTCGACGAAAGCCAGTTTGCCAATTTGCCGGATTCCACGGTGGACGAGGTGCTCCAAAAAGAAACCGATGAGGCTCAACTCCAACGCCTCGAAAAGGCCATCGAACAATTGAAACCCGACGAAAAAGCCCTCATCACCTTATATTACACCGAAAACAAACCCATGGCTGAAGTGGCGGTCATCTTAAACCTCACCGCGGAAAATGCCAAGGTGAAACTGCACCGAACGCGAAAAAAAATGGTACTTTTACTTAACAACGAACAACGATGAAAACCGATAACGCCCTCAAAAAAGCTTTGTTACGCAAAACCGACGAACTTCCGTATGGATTCGAAGACCGTGTGATGCGCCGTGTCATGTTGGAAGTAGAACGAAAAGGTCGACTCTCATACTACCGTGCCTTGGGTTTGGTTTCGTTCGTATCGTTGGTATTGATTGCCGGCGTCATCTTTGTACTAAACACTTATTTTCACATCAACTTTTTGGATTTGTTCGCCAGCGTTCAACTGCCGTCCGTCGCCCCGAGCAGTTTTTTGAACGACCAGACGCGCCCCATTATTGCGTTCAGCATCTATATTGGAATATTGATGTTGTTTTTGCTGGGGATGGATTATTTGTTTAGGCAGCGGATACGGAAGACCAGAAAAAACTAGTAATTGGATGGTCCTTTAAACAACAAAAGTGGATCATCGGCAGTTCAAACATCCAATAAAGAGTGGATAGGTTACCATTCGAGGTAAACTTTGCTTGACCCTCGATCAATTCCTTTTAAATAGTATTTTCAAACAGGCAGGATGGCGTTGAGAAATCATGGTATTAACAGTTTAACACGATGGAAAAAGTAAAAGTTCAAATTGTTTGGAATAAGAATGACGGAACTGCCTTGGATTTGTTACCTGGTTGCGTCGCTGTCGTGAAGACGGAGATGAAGTACCCGCTCAGGCTTAAGTAAGTTGACAGGAATCAATTAAAAGCAGATGGGACATTATGCACAGGGTGTGCGAAATCCCCGACCAGCACAACGGGCGAAAATTATACAAGGATTCCATCGTAAGGCTAAGGAATTGTTGGATGTCGAATAAGTTCATTCCATCATCAACTTTCTCTGCTCCAATCCTTTCTTCGAAGTAACCCGAATGACATACATTCCTTTTTTCAATCCTGATAAAGACAGCCGGTCGTTGACTGATCGACTTAGCAGGCTACGACCTTGCAAGTCGAAAACCTGCACCTTGGCTTGATTCATCCCAGTTTTAAAAAGCAAGGTTTTGGTAGCTGGTTCGTACAGCCAATCTGGAACATCCGTTTTCATTGAAGTTGCACCCATCACTTCCATGGGTGAATAGTGAAAAGTAACAAAGGCCAAAACCACACTCGTGTCCAAGGCCGGGAATGCCCAAGTAAGGCGCATACCGGTAATTTGGTTGAACGTAGGCAAATCTTCCGGCAGGAACGGCCATACCATATCCTCGGTGCGTACATCCAGATTGTGCTGGTAATCCGTAATTGTTTTCATCCACCAAGATTGATCATCCTGCACATTGGAGAAAGTGGTATTGCTCAGCATGTTTCCAAAGAGGTCATAACTCCATTCTTCCCTAGAGATGGGCTCCCAGGTATTTGTTCCGGTATTCATTCCAAAACGAGCTGCCAGAATACGATAACCTTGGGCATCGTACGCGTAGACATCCTTTCCGTTATCATACCATTCCGAAGTTGACTCGTTCCAATTTGTATTGAGTCGCTCCAACAAACGACCACCGGCATCGTATCGGTTCAGACCCCTGCTTGCCAATGCCCAGCGGGTTTGGAGCGGATAATAGTTGTACGACAGATCCATGGTATCCTTATGTAACGTGTCGTAGAAGTAATCCCTTTTGTCCAACCCAATCCAGTCGTTGCTATTCTGATCCCAGTAGTATTGGATTTCGGACTGAAGGTAATCGGATGCATCATAGTTGAAATCCTTTTTTCGGGCAACGGTCCAATTATCATTGCCCGAAAGGATGGACGACACTTGTCGGGACAACTTGCCATGCTCGTTGAATTCATACTCCTCACCGCTATCACCTGTCCAGGATGCAAATTCATTTTTTCTGGATTTGCTTCGTTTCATCAACAATACACCCATGGACGAAAATCGGTACTGAACGACGTTTCGAAGAAACAGTTGTGTATCGTCTTCGGAGCGTTCGAAGGTGGAATCCGCTGTCATATTTCCAAAGGAATCATACACATAAACCGACCGTTCATAGGGAACAGGATTTCCAATACTGTCTTCAGCCCAAAAATGGTCATTTGAGGTCATCAGACCATATTGATTGTAATGAAAAATCATTTTATTGAATTGGACGACCATGCCCGCCTCGTTTGACCCTTCCTTGAACGTCATTGAATCCAACCGCAATTTCTGTACCGAAGCGTTCCGCAATAGACTCCTAGTGGCATTGGTTTCCGTTCGTTTCATCATCGACTCAATCCACTTGTTCACCAACACTTGGCGGTCCATAGTCTCGGCGTTGATTGCCGTTACAATGAATAGAACGAAAGCAACGCATCCGAAACGCATCCAGTTATTCATGGTTGAAAGGTATTGGTTGATTCTTCTGAAAATATCCTTGGATACCTCAAAAGTAAGGAAAGAAACCGAACTTGGTTATTAAAAACGTTTTTTTTTGTTGATGTGAAATTCAGATAGCTTTTTATCGCATTTCGATGCTTTGCGCCGTACTCTCATTGTGGCACCGATCCACCGCCGTCACCACGAACACCGGTTTGTTTTTAGTCCCGGCTGAAACCTCTACGGAAGGTTCCCGCGTAATCTTGACGATGTTGCGAGGGTCGTTCAGGTCCTGTTCAGCCCCTTTCTTGAAGCGATACACCACGAAATAGGCGGCATTGTCGAACTCCGTCACGGCAGGGGGAGCTTGCCAATTCAAAACGGTCTTGCCGGCCGCGTTCTTGCCCCAGCTGAGGTCCGAAACGGGTTTTGGCGGAACTTGGTCGTAGGTGTTTTGGGCAGGTATCAGGGCAGGGTATTTGAAGTAATTCCGTTGCAGACTGTCACAAATGTGCCCGGCATTGTTTTCCAGCTCGTAAGCCGGCCACCAACATTGCCCGCTGATGCGCGAATCGATGGTGGCCAAATGCATTTTTCGCTGAAGCTGCGGTTTCCCGGAGGAATCAACCTTCATTGTTCGAAGCACATCTTGCCCGATGTACAAAGGCACGCCGTAAGTGTGGTCGGCCCACCAGTTCAGCAATGTCGTGTAATCGGCTACTTTGTGACCGATTTCCCAATAAAGTTGCGGGATGTTGTAGTCCACCCAGCCGTTTTTGAGCCAAGTGAGCACATCGGCGTAGAGGCCGTCGTAATTGGTGAACCCGTTGGTGTCACTGCCTTCGGGGTTGTTCTTCTTGTTTTGCCAGATGCCGAAGGGGCTGACGCCGAAGCGTACCCAAGGTTTGATCTCATGCACCAACGCGTGCAGGTCGCGAATCAGAATATTGACGTTTTCCCGCCGCCAATCAGCTTTTCGATCCGGTGTGAAACCCATGGCGAAGCCGTAGATGCGAAAACTGTTGTCATCCCCGAAAGGTTTGCCAGCCACCGGATAGGGGTAGAAATAATCGTCCATGTGCACGGCATCGATGTCGTAGTGCCGTACCAAGTCGCGTACCACGTTCTCGATGAACGAGCGGCATTCTGGATTGCCCGGGTCGAACCAAGTCAGGTCGCCATAGGGGATGAACCAATCGGGGTGTTTGTAAAAGATGTGGCCGGGAGCGTACGGCTTGGAATTCGTGGCGCGGGCGCGGTACGGGTTCAGCCATGCATGCAGTTCCATGTTGCGTTTGTGGCATTCGTCGATGAGGAAGGCCAGGGGGTCCCAGCCTGGATCCTTGCCTGCGGTGCCGGTGATGTAGCGGCTCCATGGTTCGTACGAAGATTTGTACCAGGCATCACCTTCGGGACGAACTTGAAAAAGAATGGCGTTGATTCCGGTGTGTTGCAAGCTGTCCAAAAGGTTAACAAAATAGGCCTGCATGGTCGCTTGGTTCATGGTCGCGTATTGGGATTGGCCGACGGTGTGCACCCAGGCAGCCCTGAATTCGCGCTTGGGCGGAACCTGCGCGTGCATTTGAGTGGAAAAAAGGAAAAGGAGGAATATTATTTTTAAAATACGCATGCGTGGAACGGAAAAGTTAATGGTCTACAAAGATAGCTTTTTCGGGCATAAATCCGTATTTTTGCGAGTTCATAACGCAACAGATGGCAGTAGAGAAATACATCGAAATAAAGGGGGCCAGGGTCAACAACCTCAAAAATGTGGACGTCCGCATTCCCCGCAATCAATTGGTCGTCATCACCGGCCTTTCCGGCTCCGGAAAATCATCGCTCGCTTTTGACACGCTTTACGCCGAAGGGCAGCGGCGCTACGTGGAAAGCCTATCCTCGTACGCCCGCCAGTTTCTCGGCCGCATCGACAAGCCGGAGGTGGATTTCATCAAAGGCATTCCTCCCGCCATCGCCATCGAGCAGAAGGTCAACACCCGAAACCCGCGTTCCACCGTGGGCACATCGACGGAAATATACGATTACCTCCGCATGCTCTATGCCCGCATCGGCAAAACGTATTCTCCCATTTCAGGCGACTTGGTGCAGAAACATCAGGTGGAGGATGTGCTGAACTATCTGTTCGGCTTTCCCGAAGATTGCCGCTTCTACGTGCTTTGCCCCGTCATCGTGCCCGAGGGCCGCAGCCTGGCTTTCCAATTGGAGATGCTTTTAAAGCAAGGTTTCACCAGGGTCGAAGCCAATGGTGAACTGCACCGCATCGAAGACCTCATTCCCGAAGGCGCCAACAACGACCCTTTGGCTCAAACCACTTCGGAAATCCTTAAAAACTGCCCTGCCGAAGACCTGTTCCTGCTCATCGACCGCATGAGCATTCCCAACGACAAGGCCGGACGCAGCCGCGTGACCGATTCCATCGAGACCGCCTTTTACGAAGGGCAAAACAGTTGTTTCATACGAGTTTTTGACGAGCAGGGCGGTTCCGAATTAAAACCGTTTTCCAAGCAATTCGAGGCCGATGGCATGCTTTTTGATGAGCCCACCGACGACCTGTTCAACTTCAATTCTCCCATGGGCGCCTGCCCGGTGTGCGAAGGTTACGGCAAAGTCATCGGCATCGACGAGGACCTCGTGGTGCCCAACAAATCGCTTTCCATCTACGACGAAGCCATCTTTTGCTGGCGCGGCGAAAAAATGAGCGAGTGGAAGGACGAACTGGTGCACAACGCCATCAAGTTCGACTTCCCAGTGTTCCGCCCCTGGTACCAACTCACGCCGGAGGAACGCAAGCTTGTGTGGACCGGCAACAAACATTTCCACGGCCTGAACGAATTCTTCCAAATGCTGGAAGACAACCAGTACAAAATCCAATACCGCGTCATGCAGGCCCGTTACCGCGGCAAGACCATCTGCCCCGAATGCAACGGCACCCGCCTCAAAAAACCGGCTTCCTACGTCAAAGTCGGAAATATTGCCATCGCTGAACTCGTGGATTTACCCATTTCAAGGCTCAAATCCTTTTTCGAAACGCTCGAACTCAACGAAACAGACACGCTGGTTTCCAAGCGCTTGCTGCTCGAAATCACCAGCCGCATCCAATTCCTGTTGGACGTCGGCTTGGGCTACCTTACGCTGAACCGCTTGTCCGCCTCCCTTTCGGGCGGTGAAAGCCAACGCATCAACCTGGCTACTTCTTTGGGCAGCAGCCTGGTCGGCTCCCTTTATATTTTGGACGAACCCAGCATCGGGCTGCATTCCCGCGATACCCACCTGTTGGTCAAAGTGCTCCGGCAGCTTCAAGCCCTCGGGAATACTGTGGTCGTGGTGGAACACGACGAAGAAATCATGCGCGCCTCGGACTACATCATCGACATCGGCCCAGACGCCGGCCGCCTAGGAGGCGAAGTGGTCTACCAAGGCGCCATCGCCGACTTGCTCAACGCCAAGGACGACGCCTTGAACGCCCGCAGCTATACCCTCAAATATCTTACTGGCCAGGAAAAAATCCCGGTGCCCAAGACCCGCCGCAGCTGGAACAGCTACATCGAAGTGTTGGCCGCCAATCAGAACAACCTCAAGGGCATCGACGTGAAATTCCCTTTGCACGTGCTCACCGTCGTCACCGGCGTGAGCGGCTCGGGCAAATCCTCGCTGGTGCGCGACATATTCTACGCCGCCGTCAAGCGCTATTACGGCGGAAACGTAGACAAAGCCGGTTCCTTCGGTGAACTTCGAGGTGATCTGCAAATGGCTAAGGAAATCGAATTCGTCGACCAAAACCCCATCGGCAAGTCCTCACGTTCCAACCCCGTGACCTACCTCAAAGCCTTCGACGAAATCCGCAAACTCTTTTCCGATCAGGCATTGGCCAAACAAATGGGCTACAGCGCCTCTTACTTCTCGTTTAACGTGGCCGGCGGCCGCTGCGACGAATGCCAGGGCGAAGGCACCATCACGGTGGAAATGCAATTCATGGCCGACCTAATCCTGCCCTGCGACGCCTGCCACGGCAAACGCTTCAAGCAAGACATCCTCGACGTTCACTACCGCGAGAAAAGCATAGCCGACGTGTTGGACATGACCGTGAATCAAGCCATGGAATTCTTCGGCGAGCATACCGGCTCCACCGAGAAAAAAATAATCAAGCGGCTCAAACCGTTGCAGGACGTCGGCCTGGGCTACATCAAACTCGGGCAGTCGTCGTCCACGCTTTCAGGCGGTGAAAGCCAGCGCGTCAAGCTCGCGTTTTTCCTGAGCGCCGACCACATCGACCCTGCCATCTACGTCTTTGACGAACCCACCACCGGGCTGCACTTTCACGACATCCGCATCCTCATGGATGCCTTCAACGCGTTGATAGCCAAGGGGCACACTGTCATCATCATCGAGCACAACATCGAAGTCATTAAGAACGCCGACCATGTGATCGACCTCGGTCCCGAAGGCGGCGACAAAGGCGGGTTCATCGTCTTCGAAGGCACGCCCGAGGATTTGGTGAAGTGTGCTGAAAGCTATACGGGGCAGTTTTTGAAGGCTCATCTTTAAATTTACAACCATGAAACTTGCCAAATGCCTTTTTGTTTGTTCCTTGACATTGCTGTTATTCGGATTCGCCCCCGAAAAGAAAATCACCATCTTCACCATAGGCGATTCCACTTGTGCCAACAAACCGCTTGCCAACCAAGCCCTGGAACGGGGGTGGGGGCAGGCGCTCTCCAGCTTCTTTGACGAACGCTATGTCGTGGTGGACAACCACGCCGTGAACGGCCGAAGCAGCTTGAGTTTTTTGAACGAAGGCCGTTGGAAACCCATTCTGGACAAGATGCAGAAGGGCGACTACGTGTTCATCCAGTTCGGCCACAACGACGAAAAACCCGATTCAACCTTGCATACCGACCCGCAAACCACCTACAAGGCTTTGCTCAAGAAATACATCACCGAAACCCGCGAGAAAGGCGGCATTCCCGTGTTGCTCACTTCCATCGTCCGCCGCAAATTCGACGAACAAGGCCAATTGGTCGAAACCCACGGCGATTATCCCAAAGCAGTAAGGGAATTGGCTGCTGAACTCCACGTCATCCTCATCGATCATAATATGTCCAGCAAGGCGCTCGTCCAAAGTCTGGGCCCAGACAGCTCCAAATCCCTGTTCATGTGGGTGGAAAAGGGCACCAATCCTGCCGCTCCCGAGGGCAAACAAGACGACACGCACCTTCGTGCCAGCGGTGCCAGAGCCATGGCCAGACTCGTGGTGAATGAGCTTTCCGAAAAAATACCCGACCTGAAAAAATACGTGCTCCACTACGATTTCGTGGTGGCTCAAGACGGCAGCGGCGATTTCATGACCGTGCAGGATGCCGTCAACGCCGTGCCCGTGAACCGCAAGGCCCGCACCACCATCTTCATCCGCAGGGGCATTTACAAGGAACGGGTGGTCATTCCCGAGACACAATCCAACATCTCCTTCATCGGCGAAAGCGAAACAGAAACCGTCCTCACCTTCGATAATTTCGCCAACCGGAAAACCGTGATGGGCGAGAATATGGGGACCTCGGGTTCAGCCAGCCTTTACATTTATGCACAGGGATTTGAGGCTGAAAACATGACCTTTGAGAACAGCGCCGGGAATGTGGGCCAGGCGGTCGCCGTCTTTGTTGCTGCCGACCAGGTCGCGTTCAGACATTGCCGATTCTTGGGTAATCAGGACACCTTATATACTTGGGGCAAAGTTAGCCGCCAGTATTATGACGAGTGCTACATCGAAGGCACCGTCGATTTTATCTTTGGAAGCTCCACGTGCGTGTTCGACCGATGTGAAATCCATGCCAAGCGGAGCGGAGGGTATCTCACTGCCGCCTCCACTCCTCAGGACCAAGCTTTTGGCTATGTGTTTGTGGACTGCAAGCTCACCGCGGACGAAGGCGTCAAGGACGTTGTGTTGGGCAGGCCTTGGCGACCCAATGCCAAAACGGTATACCTGAATTGCGAACTTGGCGGCCATATCAAACCGGAAGGTTGGTTCAACTGGGGAAAGCCCGAAGCCGAGAAAGCTTCCTTTTATGGCGAATACGCTTCCACCGGTGTCGGTGCCAATCCAACCGCTCGCGTGGCATGGTCGCACCAATTGACCAAGAAGGAAGCAGCGAACTACGACATCAAAACCATACTTGCGGCCCGGGATGGCTGGAATCCTCTGAAATAAATGAAGACCTTCGCCGCCATTGACTTTGAAACCGCCAACAACAGCCGCTCCAGCGTCTGCAGCGTGGGCATCGTGATTGTTCGGGACGGCGTCATCGAGGAGTCGTTCTACAGTTTGATCAAACCGGTCCCCAATTACTACACGTATTGGACCACGCAGGTGCACGGCCTTACCGCCCTGGATACCAATGAGGCTCCGGAGTTTCCGGAAGTCTGGGCAAAAATCGCCTCAAAACTGGAGGGAATGATTCTGGTGGCGCACAACAGCCCCTTCGACGAGGGCTGCCTCAAGGCCGTGCATGCCTGGTACGAATTGGCCTATCCCAACTATGAGTTCCGATGCACCTGCAGGGCTTCGCGCAAGGCGTTTCCGCACTTGGTCAATCATCAATTGCATACGGTTTCGGGACATTGCGGGTTCGATTTGCAACGGCACCATCATGCCTTGGCCGATGCGGAGGCGGCGGCACACATTGCATTGATGGTCTTTTGAACATCGGGTTCCAGGCAAAAGGAGAAGGTGCTGCCTTTGCCGACTTCGCTTTCAACCCAAATTTGTCCGCCATGTTTATCGACGAATTCTTTGCAAATCATCAGCCCCAAACCCGTGCTGTTTTCGCCGGATGTCCCTTTGCGCATGTTGTGCGCACCAAAGTCAAACAGGCTTTCCATCAAATTCATGTCCATTCCGATACCGTTGTCGACTATCGAAAAAATGATTTTTCCGTCGTCCGACATGCTTGAAATCAATCGGATGGTTCCATTGGCCGGTGTGAACTTGATGGCGTTGGCCAAAAGATTCCTGAATACGGACTGAATCATTTTGACGTCGGCTGTCAGCGGGGTTGTAGAAGGTATCTCGTCAATGATGGTGATGTTTTTGCTGGCGGCTTGTATTAACAGTGGAGGCATCACCGTTGCCATCAATTCTCCATAGGTGGTTTGCTCCTGAACAAAAGATTTCAGCCCCCGCTGCAAGCTGGCCCAATCCAGGAGGTTGTCCAGCAGAACATTGGTGGAATGGACCGTTTTCTTCATGGCGAATGCCATTTCCTGCATCAGCTTCTCGCCCAGTTCCGATTTCTCATCGGCCATCAAATCCACCAGTCCCATAATGGTGGTCAATGGGCCTCTCAGGTCGTGGGCCAGGATGGAAAAGAACTTGTCTTTTTCCTGATTGGTGGCTTCCAACGCTTCCGTCTTGATCTTAAGTTCGCCGTGCAATTTCTGATTCACCAGCAGTATGACGCCCTGTGTCCAAACTACACCCAGGCAAAGGCTGAACAACATCGTGGCGCTTTGCATGATGTTGTTGTTGAAGAAATCGTTACTGGCACACGGATTGAAAATGGTAAATACGGCACGGCACAACAACAAAAATCCAATCAAGATAAACATCCCGGACAAGATCAACGCGGAAGATTTGAAAGTGTCGCTCCGATGTTGAATCAATAGTTGGGCATTCCGTAACAAAATGAGACCCATCATGATGGAAAATAAAATGATACGAACATTCAACCGGTCGTCCGCAAAAATGAAATACGCGGTGGTCAACATATAGGATAACGACCAAATCAAAGCGGGGATAATTTTGATGGGTAATTTCAGGAACTTTTTGGTGCCGTAATAAAAGCAAAGAAGTGCCGTGATGGAAACGACATTGGAGCTGAGAATCATCCAATCGGTATGAAATTGAATGCCTCGCAAATAAAGTGAAATGAAGTTCAAAGCCAACAAAAGGCAACCAATGGCCCACAACCGCAAACCTCTGTACGCATTGATGAATTGCGTCATCAGGATGAAAAGCAGAGCTTGCAGTGTGAATGTGATGATCAGAGCAATGACCAATGTCCGTAAATCAAGCATCCAGGTGTCACGATTAGAGATTGAATCTGTCTATATGAATCATTCAAATATAGGTTTTAATCTTAATAAAACAAACTTTTTGCGTTGGATTTCGTATATTTGCAGGGCATTGGTTCACGAAGCCTTTCGGTGTAGTGATTAAAAGGGAATCCGGTGAGAATCCGGAGCAGTCCCGCTGCTGTAAGCTCCATTGCAAGGTTTCCGAAATACTTATGCCACTGTTGGTTAGCGATCTATTCGCACGACGGGAAGGCCTCGGAAACTGGAGCGAGTCAGAAGACCTGCCAGGTGCTAGAACCGAGGAGTTATGAAATTTTGTATGCCCCATTTTGTGAAATTGGCGTTGGCCGGCGTTTTTGCGTTGGTACTGGCTGTCTCGGCTCAAAACCGACCTTCGCCTGACATTTCATTGACCACCGATTCCATGCCGGCCTACCGCATCGGTGAGGTCACCGTACTCGCTGCCGACAAGACTTCAGCCAATACGGCAGTTAGTCCGTTTCAAGTGTTAAACAGGAACAACCTCCAAAGCCTCTCGGCTGAAATGGTGGGTGATGCCGCCAAGTTCTTTTCGGGCGCGTTGGTGAAAGATTACGGCGGCATGGGTGGCATGAAGACGCTTTCCGTCCGCAGCATGGGCGCCCAGCATACGGCCGTTTCGTACGACGGCATCGTTTTGACCGACTGCCAGACCGGCCAGACCGATCTGAGCCGCTTTTCCATCGAAAATGTTGATTTGATTTCACTTAGCATTGGCGACGGGAATAGTATTTTCCAGCCTGCAAGGGTATTCGCATCTTCGGGCGTATTGACCATCCGTACCCGACGGCCCTATTTTGAAGGAAAGGAGCGGCTGAACGGTAAAGTCGGCTTCAAGTACGGTTCTTACGGCCAAAAAGAAATCAATGCCTTTGGCGCCTACAAGCTTTCGGAAAACTGGTCGGTGAGCCTGTCGGCCCTATCGCAACAATCCAAAGGTGATTACGATTATCGGTTGTATTACGGGGGCGGTGAGAATGCTTACGACATCGTGCCCCGCAGCAACAACGCGGTGCGGAACCTGCGTCTGGAGTCGACCTTGTTCGGGCAATTCAGCGGCGCACGTACGTTGGAAGTCAAGGCCTATTATTACGATTCAGACCGTGGTTTGCCCGGTGCGGTGATATTGTACAATACTGCTTCCTCCCAGCATCTGTGGGACAAAAGCGCCTTTGTACAGGCACATTACGAGCAACAACTTGGAAAGCAGTTCGATCTGCAGCTCAACGGCAAGCTCAATCAAACCCGCCAACATTACCTGAACCCCGACTATCTGGGTTCGTCCGGTGCCGAGGACTTTTCCTACCGTCAGGAGGAAGCCTATCTTTCGGCAGCCCTGCTGTATAAACCATTGGCCGGCTTGTCTTTCGCCTTGGCCACGGACGGAGCCTTAGCCGGAATGTCCTGCAATCTCCAGGATTTTTCGGAACCAACCCGATACAGCCTGCTCACCAACCTTTCGGCCAAATATGTGAACGATTGGCTGCTGGCCACCGCCAGCATCTTGGCCACCGGCATTCGGGAAACCACCGTGACAGGCCCGTCGGCCAAGTCCATCGGAAGGCTTTCACCCGCCATGAACATTTCCGTTCAACCCCTTCGTTCGTTCGACAATCTACGCATCCGAGCTTTTTGGAAATCCTCGTTCAGGGAACCAAGCTTTAATGACTTGTATTATTCCGCCATCGGAAATACGGCACTCAAGCCAGAAAACAGCGAGCAAGCCGATCTTGGTCTCACTTGTGCCTTGCCCTGGAAGGCCAAACAACTGACTTTCCAGATTTCTGCGGATGCCTTCGACAACCGCATCACCGACAAAATCATGGCCGTTCCAACCCGCAACATGTTCATTTGGAGCATGGTGAATCTGGGCAAAGTCAACATCACCGGCGTGGACCTCAACCTGGAAGCCACCAAGAAATGGTCCAAAAAAACGGAACTGTTGGCCGCTTGGACGCATTCCTACCAACGCGCCTTGGATAGGACCGACCCCACTTCCAAAACCTACAACCAGCAGATAGCCTATGCACCACGCATTTACGGCTCGGGCAGGGTTCAGCTATCATTGTCTGAATTCAAACTGGGGTATTCCATGCTGTATTCGGGACACCGCTATGTGGCCGGTCAGAACATCAATTCCAACAACCTGCACGGCTACCTGAATCAATCTTTAATGGCTGAACTCGCCCTTCCGCGAGCCTTCGGTCAAGTCGTCATTCGGGGCGAACTCCAGAACCTGGGCAATGAGAATTACGAACTAGTACGCAACTTTCCCATGCCCGGCCGCACGTTCCGGGTGTCGGTCCGATTTGAATTTTAGAGGATGAAAGCAACGATGAAATCAATTTTTTGGGTGTTGTTCTCGGCTATGCTGCTGGTCGCCTGCGACGACTTGAAATCCCTCGACAACAACAACCAAGACCAAGTCGCCGGAACTGGTGCGCTCTACATTCTCTGTGATGGAAATTACTCGCTGAACAACAGCACGTTGGGTCAATATTGCTTTTCGGCTAAAGCCTACAATCGCGATTTCTTTCAATTCATGAACGGCCGCAAGCTTGGGGATACGGGCAACGACATGCAGCGTTACGGCTCCAAGCTTTACGTGGTGATGAACGGATCCAGCCAGTTGGAGGTAATGGATGCCCGCACCGGCAAGTCGTTGAAGCAAATGCCCTTTTTTGATGGTTCCACCGCCAGGCAACCGCGCTCCATCGCTTTCTGGAAAAACAAGGCCTACGTCTGTTCCTTCGATGGAACGGTGGCCCGCATCGATACGGCCAACCTCGAGGTGGACGCACTCGTCACCGTGGGCCGAAATCCGGACGGCATCGCCGCCTCCAACGGTAAATTGTATGTGAGCAACTCGGGTGGCTTGGACTACGGTTCCAACCTGGGTTACGACAACAGTGTGTCCGTGATTTCAGCCGAGACGTTTACGGTGGATAAGACCATTGTCGTGGGACTCAACCCTGGTCGCATCAAGGCCGACAATTTCGGCTACGTCTATGTTTCCGTGCGGGGCGATTACAAGAACGAAGCCAGCCGTTGGGTTTGCATCGATGCCCAAACAGACGTGGTGGATGCCACCTACGATTTTGCAGTGACCAATTTCGACCTGAGCGGCGACAAAGCCTATTTCTACAGTTACGACGACGCCACCAAGGCAAGCAACATCGGCGTGTTCAACCTGAAGACGCGCACCCTTGAGACTACCGCGTTCATTCAAGACGGCACGGTGGTGAAAACGCCCTACGGCATTACGGCCGACCCGGAAAGCGGTTCGGTCTACATCACAGATGCAGGCGATTACATCTCGTCCGGTGATGTGTATTGCTTCTCCCAAAGTGGCCTGCTGGCCTACAAGTTGTCCAATGTGGGTGTCAATCCGAACACGGTGCTGCCCGTCAGCGATTTCTGGTCCATAAACGGTGCGGGTGAGGACACCACCTCGGTAAACGGCATCGAACATGTGTTCGACTACACCCCGGCTCCCGGTCAGTTCGTGGGTATCTATCCTGCCTTCACAACCGGCGAAACGGTGGAACAAATGCGTGCCAAGGCTGAATCCAAGCTCAAGTCCGGCGGGCTTGTATCCTTGGGCCGCTATGGAGGAAGCCTCACCTTTGGGTTCCGTTCGGCCGTGAACAATGCCACCGGTACCGATTTCAGCATCCTAGGAAACGCCTTTTCAAACTCGGCTGAACCCGGGGTCGTGGAAGTCTCGGAAGATGTCAACGACAACGGCTTGCCCGACGACGCTTGGTACGAACTGGCAGGGTCCGAATACGCGAAGGCCACCACCACGCACGGCTTTCGGATCACGTACTACAAGCCGTTGCAAAAAAGCGACAGTGTTTTATATGCGGACAATGCAAACGGGGTTGGTTTTGTCAATGCATATTATCCTTTCTGGCAGGGGGATTCCATCGTTTGCGATGGGACGCTGCTGCCACCCAACGCATACAAGAACGTGCAAGGTTTCTGGACGTCGAACAGTCTGCCTTGGGGCTACGCCGACAACCAGCCGAACAACTCAGGCTTGAATCAGTTCGACTTGGACTGGGCGGTGGACAGCAACGGTTTGCCCGTTGTTTTAAGCAAAATCCACTTCATCCGCGTCTACACCGCCGTCAATCAAAATGTCGGTTGGATGGGCGAAATGTCAACTGAAATCGTCGGTGCGGTCAATCTGCACCCCTGATCATTCCGGTTTCAGCACCACGCCTTTATTAAGCTTTCCATCCGTTTTGATGACGATGGGCTTGTCGAACCGGATGTGCCGCACAAACTCGTTCTCAAACAGACTTGGTTGCGCATTTAAATACTCAAAATCGCACCAACTGTCGGTCGTCTGCTTGCCCACGGTGTAGTAATTCACCCCGAACGAGGTCAAGTTCTGGAAAAAATGCGTGCCTTGGCTCGGATCGATGGGGTATTTGGACAAATCGGCCTCCACAATGAGTCTGGCTGAAGCGATTTGAGGCCATTTCACAGGTATGCCCAGGCAGGGATCGCTGGAACCCCAACGCCCTGGGCCGATGAGCACGTAACCGCGGCCTTCTTCGGTGAGCTTCTTGTTGAGCTTTTCCACTTCATACACCGTTTGTTGGTTCTTGCTGGACGTGAACGATTCCGGCTTGACGTAGATCAGATCGAAAACGTCATTTTCCACACCGTGACCCAATGCATTCTTGGTCTTCATCAGCAACCGTTCCCTCGGAATCACATCCAAGTCTTCGTCCAATAGGACTTTGGTGTCCACAATGGGCCTGATTTGCAGCATGTAAAAAGTACGGTCACCGGCTTCGTCGGGTTTCATCTCCACGGCGAATTCAATTTCCACCGGCCTGCCCATTTCTTTCTGACCTTGTTCCAAAATGCGATCCAAAATCTTAGCCAACGGAAAGGTTTCATTTTGCAGGATGTGTGCAAAGGAAATGATTTTCCGGCCCTTTCCCCAGACGCCGTCCCGCAACATCTGGTCGGCGGGGTCATACGTCGAAGCCACATGGGTAAGCGTTCCGTCCACTTCCGCTGCCTGAACACTATTTTTGAGTAGGTTCTGGCCATCATCCGTGCTCAGGTGGTAGTTCCGGTTACTCAGGTCCAAGCTCAGGAAGGTCGTCTGCGTTTCCTTAAGCGCATAGTCCAACGAACTCATCTGCAGGATGCTGTGCGGATGTTTCGGAGAGAACCGCAGGGTGACGCCACCGTCTACGATGTGCTTGCCCAGGCCGAGCGCCACATTGGCGATGCCGTCTTCGGGCAGTTCGTGCCCGATGGGGTAATAGTTCAACGAACGAGCCACCCCGGAAATGGTCGGATAGTGTCTGGTTCCGTAGCTGTTTCCGCAGACTTCCTCCAAAATGATGGCCATCTTTTCCTGATCGATGATGTTGGAGGTGGCCTTCATGTAGGCTTTGCTGTTTTCAAAAAAGACCGACGCGTATACCCCCTTGATGGCGTTCTTCAACATAAGAAGCACCTTCTCGATATCATCGTCGAAAGGTATCATATAGGTGGAGTATATGCCTGCAAACGGCTGGTAATGAGCGTCTTCCAACAAACTGGATGAACGGATGGCTATGGGTTTGCGCACCACCGAAAGGAAAGCCCTCAGGTTCAGATTGAACCCGTCCGGAAGGTGCGAATTCATGAACGTTTCCAGAATGTCTTCATCCGAAGCGTCCGACAAAGCGATGGGGTATAGGTCGTTGCTCTCCATGAACTCGTCGAAAATCTCCGTACAGAGCACCAATGTCTTGGGAATACACACGTTGACCCCTTCGAAATCGTTCAGGTCCACATTGCGCTTGATCATGGAATCGATGAAAGCCAATCCGCGTCCTTTTCCACCCAGCGAACCCTCGCCGAAACGCACGAAATTGGAATATTTGTCAAAGCGGTCCCGCTTGAACTCGGCAATAATGCCCATGTTCTTGGTGCGGCGGTACATCACGATGGCGTTGAATATAATCTTCCGGATTTCGTCAATGTTCTTGAAATCGTCCATGTGGATGTCTTCCAGAAACTTAGCCAGTGGAAACATGGCACGCGAATAAAGCCAACGCGAAATGTGGTTGCGTTCCAAGTGGAAGCGCAGCAAGTTTTCGGGGATGGTGTCAATTTGTTCTTGCAATTCCTTGAGGTTCCGAATGCGAATCACTTCTTGATTCGTTTCCGGATCCATGAAGACAAAATCGCCGAAACCGAAATTGTCGGTAAGCAACTGCCTCAGCTCCTGTGGAAACGTCTTGGAGGCCTTATCGATGAACCCGGCACCGAGTTCCTCCGCCCACTGAATGTTGCTGGAATCCGAGGAGTCCAGAATAATTGGCAACACCGGATCCGTGTTTCGAACCCGACGACAAAACCGCAACCCAGCTTCCTTGTCCTTAACTCCTTCTCGGCTGAAACTCATGTCGGAGACTATCCCGAGCATGTCCTTCTGATGTTTCCGAAACAGCGTCTTGGCTTCCTCGTAGGTCCTGGCCAACAGAATCTTGGGCCGACCGCGCATCCGAAGCATCTGTTGGTGCCCGTTCAAGGCTTCCGTCGCGAAATTCCTGGATTGTTCCAATACGAATTTGTACAGGTTGGGTAGAATCGACGAATAGAACCGGACCGAATCTTCCACCAGCAAAATGACCCGCACCCCGACCGACTCCACGTCCTGATCCACATTCATCTTGTCCTCGATGAGTTTGATGATGGCCAGCAGCAGGTCGGCGTTTCCCAACCAGCTGAACACATAATCTACGGAAGATAAATCGGCTTGAGCGATGTATTTGGAAACCTCCCTCGAAAACGGGGTGAGCACCACCAGTGGGAGGTCCGGAAATTTATCCTTAATGATGGATGGAATCTTGAAATTGATGTCCTGCTTGTCGCTTGGCATGCAGATGACCAGCTCGTAGTTGTTGTTCTTGAGTTCCTCCATGGCCTCCTTCTGGGTGGTGACCTGGGTGAACCGCGGCGGGTAACGCAGGTTCAGCGAAACGTACTCATTGAAGATCAGTTCGTCCACACGGCCGTCGTCTTCCAACACGAAAGCATCGTACTTGCTGGCTATCAGCAAAATGTTGTAGATGCGCTTGGTCATCAGTTTGGCAAACGAGGTGTCTTTGAAGTATAGTTTGCGGAAAGATAGATTGCTGTTCATGGCTAATCGTCAAATGGTACAAAAAAAAATGCGAGGAATACAAATGTAACGAAATCGGAATGCAAATTCATGCATTATACGTATATTTGATATACTAAATCATAACTTTTCAACGAAATACCGTATGGACATCAATCAATTCATGAATGCGCTCGAAGCCAAGCACCCGGGCGAAAAAGAGTATCTGCAGGCCGTAGACGAAGTACTGCTCAGTGTGGAATCCATCTACAACCAGCATCCTGAGTTTGAACGGGCCAGAATATTGGAACGTTTGGTCGAACCCGATCGCATCCTCACCTTCAAAGTGCCCTGGATAGACGATGCCGGCAAGATTCAGGTGAACCTGGGTTACCGCGTGCAGTTCAACAACGCCATCGGCCCCTACAAGGGCGGGTTGCGCTTCCATGCTTCCGTGAACCTTTCCATATTGAAATTCCTAGGTTTCGAACAAACTTTCAAAAACGCATTGACTACACTGCCGATGGGCGGTGCCAAGGGCGGTTCCGATTTCAGCACCCGCGGAAAATCCGATGCCGAAATTGAACGGTTCTGTCACAGCTTCATGCTGGAACTCTGGCAAAACATCGGTCCCAACACCGACGTTCCCGCCGGCGACATCGGCGTAGGTGCCCGTGAAATTGGTTACTTATATGGCATGTACAAGAAATTGGCTCGGCAGAACACGGGTGTGCTTACCGGAAAAAGCCTTGAATTCGGAGGATCCTTGGTCCGTCCCGAAGCCACCGGTTTCGGCGGCCTGTATTTTGTCCGCCAGATGCTATCCACGCAGGGCAGAGGCATCGAAGGCAAGACCATCGCCATCTCTGGTTTCGGCAACGTCGCCTGGGGTGCCGCCTTGAAAGCCACTGAAATGGGTGCCAAAGTGGTCACGCTTTCAGGCCCGGACGGATACGTGTACGATCCCGAAGGCCTCACCGACGAGAAAATAACCTATATGCTGGAACTACGCGACAGCAACAACGACGTGATTGAACCCTACGCAGCCAAGTTCAACGCTCAATTTTTTGCCGGCAAACGCCCCTGGGAACAGAAAGTGGACATTGCACTGCCTTGCGCCACACAGAACGAACTGAACGGCGACGACGCCCGCATGTTGATTGCCAACGGTGTCCTTTGCGTCGGCGAAATTTCCAACATGGGTTGTACGCCAGACGCCATCGATGCCTTCATCGCGGCCCGTGTGATGTACGGTCCCGGCAAGGCCGTGAATGCTGGTGGAGTAGCCACCTCAGGTCTGGAAATGACGCAAAACGCCATGCATTTGTCTTGGCCCGCCGAGGAAGTCGATGCCCGCCTGCACCAGATCATGTCCGACATCCACGACCAATGCCTGCAATACGGCAAGGAAGCAGACGGCTACATCAATTATATGAAGGGTGCCAACGTGGCCGGGTTCATGAAGGTCGCTAAAGCGATGTTGGAGCAAGGTTATTTGGGCTAGCTGGGATTTTCACTACCTTTGGCATTGTGGAAACCATAATGCCAACTCTTGAAGAAAAAGCATTCGTACAGGAACATCTGCGCGACGACGTTTCCGCTCTGGCCTTGAGGCTGGGGCGGTTTCCGCATCTGAATGCCAGCGTTGTGCTGCGGCAGGTGGCTGGTTATCAGGCGTTGATGAAAAAAGTGCCTTCCTGGGCTTCCAATCCCGATTTGATTTTTTCCGATTCTCTGCCGCTGGAGCAATGCTCTTCAGAGGCTACGGCGCGGTACAAAGCCAGCATCCTACCCGCAAACGTTTGCAGTTTGGCAGACCTGACAGGTGGGCTGGGAGTGGACTTCGCCTTCCTAGCCGCCGGTAAAACCAACGCGCTGTATGTGGAGCGCCGTGAAGACTTGGCATCCATAGCCTCCGAAAATTTTAATGCCCTGGGATTGATTCATGCTCGCGTCTTGCACGGTGACGGACCCTCTTACTTGGCTGAACCCTTCGATCTACTGTATCTCGACCCCGCCCGCCGAGACGCCAAAGGCAGCAAGGTTGTCGCACTCAGCGATTGCGAGCCCGACATCGCCTCCATCAAATCCACCCTGTTCACGAAAGCCCCGCTGCTGCTCGTCAAGCTTTCTCCCATGCTGGACATCACCCTCGCACTCAAGCAACTACCCGAAACCACGGAGGTCCACATTGTCTCCGTCGATGGCGAATGCAAGGAACTCCTATTTTTGCTCTCGGCTGAAAACGTGGTTCCAGAGCCACGCATTGTATGCGTGAACCTGCGCGGAAATGCCCCAACACAATCCTTCGAATTCACTAAGAGCCAGGAACAATCCTCGCAATGCCGCCTGGCTTCAGAACCCATGCATTACCTCTACGAACCCAATGCCTCCCTCCTCAAAGCCGGTGCCTTCTCGATTTTGACCCACGCCTTCAGCCTCTACAAACTCCACCCCAACAGCCATTTGTACACGTCCGAAAGCCTGGTTGAGGATTTTCCGGGTCGCACCTTTGTACTGGAAAATCAATTGCCGGCACAACAAAAAGCGTTGAAGTCAGCACTGTCGCATCTCCCAAAAGCCAACATTACTGTACGAAACTTCCCGGAAACGGTGGAACAGATCCGGAAGCGAACCGGTCTGAAGGAGGGTGGTGATGTGTATCTGTTTGCTACCACCTTGGCGGAGGAACGCAAAGTCGTTTTGCAATGTCGGAAAATTAGCACTTTAGTATCTTAAAATAGTCTGATATTGCTAAAATAATGTATATTTGGATGTTCAACGTAACATCATCGGATCATGAAAAATGCATGTTTTCTGCTGCGTATTTTCTTGTTTTCTGCCATTCTTTCAACTTTCTCGGCTGAACTGTATGCAGGTCCCACTGCTGCAAATGAAGATTCCAACCTGGCTCAAAAGGCTTTTGTAACAACATCCAAAATCAGTAACTGGGAAAGGTTGTCCTCCGTAAACGACGGCTTCGAACCCTTAAGTTCGACCGACCGTACACACGGCATCTATGGAAATTGGGACGGTGAGTCCGAATACGGTGTATTGAATTGGGTTCAATACGAGTGGCCTTCTGTCGTTACATTGAGCAGTGCCTCTGTTTACTGGTATAGTGACGGCGGTGGTATCTTACAACCGAAAATCGCCTATATGGAGCATTGGGTGGATGGTGCTTGGAAACGAACAGGAACCATGGGCGTTGTTTTGGACAAATGGAATTCGTTGGCCCTGAATGGTTTGCAAACAACCAAAATCCGTTTGAACATGCAGAGTTCAACGGCAACCGGTATCGCAGAGTTCAAAGTGATGGGCGTGCAGGGAGTTGTCGATCAAGGCAATGCATTGGAATGCAAACGTCAGATACAGTGCCTTTTGGATTCGATTTCATGGATCAACCTAGGCGAATTGCCCAGGGGTTATTTCAGTACGGTTTCAACCTATTGGAGTGATGCAAAATTTCGGATCACAGCGGTGGACACCTTGGCGAGGATAACTGCTTGCCTATCGACTCTCAGCAGTTTCCATCAGGAGCTTAAACACGCCAAAATTGCATGGTTGAGACTATCAGCTTGCGTTGATTCGGCTCGAATCTTGTTGGCCGATGCAAAGTTGAAAAACCGAGAAAATCTGCAAAATGCCTGCAATGTGGCCTATGCTACTCAGTATTCCAGCAATGCCTTCCTTATCGATGTCACTAGGGAGTATCAGAGCTTGTCAAAGATTCTATCGGACTATTACTTCAACCCGTACCCATACAATTTGGCCACCGTTGCCACTGTGTCAACCAGTTACAAGGCTCCCTGGGAAACGCTTTCAGCACTTAACGACGGCCTTTTCTCGACCACTTCGGAGGGAATCGGAGTCTTGCGTTACACCAACTGGAATGGTGAAGCAGACTGGGGCTTGACCAATTGGGTGCAATACGACTGGAATTCCGACAAGGCTGTTCGAACCGTTTCCGTGTACTGGTACACGGATGGTCAAGGTGTTACACTACCCGATTCTGCCGTCGTGGAATACTGGAAAGACGACCAATGGCATTTGTCCGGACGTATTGGCGTCTTGGCCGATACATTCAACGTCCTGCCGGTCGATGCAATAACCTCCCGATTGCGTTTGGCTATGAAAAGCAAGACTGCAACCGGTATCATCGAATTTAGTGCTGAAGGGTACGAAACTGCCGCAGCACCGAAGTCGACTGGTTTAAAGCAAGTGGATACTCAGAAAGACAATACGCTCGGATTGTTTTGTTCCGAATCGGACAGTCAACCTTGGAGCCTATCAAATCCAACCTGCAGAAAACTTTCAGTTACCTTGTACGATGCTTACGGCCGAACGGTTTATACTGTAATCAGCGATTTGCAAACCCTCGTTCTGCCGACTAGCGCTCTTTCCGGAAAAGGTTTGTACCTGGTCCGTGTTGCGGCTGTAGATGGAAACATCTTGATGGTCAACAAGATACTAGTCCAATAAGTATTTTTTAAACGTTCTGAACTTATTGATTCGTTCTATGTAGTCATTGTGGTATTCGATAGAATTCCTTGTTTATTCTTGGTTATCTTTACACTCATAAAAAATCAACCTAAGATAAAAGTGCAAGCTATGAATTCTAAAAATATACATTTCTTTCTTTTTCTGTTTTTATTCACTTCAAGCCTGTCTTTCGCCCAGAAAGGCACCATCAAAGGGCGCATCTTCAACGCCAAAACCAACGAGCCCCTCGAATTCTGCACCGTGTTCGTTCAAGGCAGCACCATCGGTTCCACTTCCGACTTGGACGGGAACTACCTCTTTGCCGGCATCAAGCCTGGCTTTTACCGCCTGGTTACCAGTTCAGTCGGCTTTGAACCCTCTGTTTCACCTGAAATCCAAGTGGCAGGCAACCAAACGGTGTTCGTGGACATTCCCGTCACCGAGAAATCTCAGGAGTTAAAAGAGGTGGTGGTGAATCAACCCCTAACGCTGCGCAAGCTCGCCAGCCCGGTTTCCCTCCTCACCATCGGCGTGCAGGATATTGAAAAGAGCGCTGGCGTGAACCGTGACGTCTCCAAAGTCTTGCAATCCCTTCCCGGAGTAGGCTCCACCAGTCCCCAACGCAACGATCTGATCGTGCGTGGGGGCGGACCTTCCGAAAACGTATTCTACCTGGATGGCGTGGAAATCCCTGTGATCAACCACTTTGCCACACAGGGTTCCTCCGGCGGAACCGTTGGGGTCATCAATCCCGATTTTGTCCGTGAGATCAACTTTTACTCGGGTGCTTTTCCAGCCAACCGAAGCAATGCCTTGAGTTCAGTCATGGACATCCAACAACGGGATGGGAGTACCGACCGAATTCATACCACAGCGACCTTTGGCGCCTCGGATGCCGGTGTGACGCTGGATGGTCCCATCAACAAGAATGCCACCTTCATCGTTTCGGCCCGCCAATCGTACCTGCAATACTTATTCAAGGCCATCGGATTGCCGTTTTTGCCCACCTACACCGATTATCAGTTCAAAACAAAGTTCCGCTTTGGCGTACATGATGAACTCACATTGTTGGGCATTGGTGCGGTCGACGATTTTAAGCTGAACACGGGCATCAAAAATCCGACCGAGAGCCAAAACTATATTTTGGCCTACCTGCCGGTTTATAAACAATGGAATTATACCGTGGGTGCTGTCTACAAACACTTCAGCGAGCATTACAACGATACGTGGGTGCTTAGCAGAAACATGCTGCGCAACGCCAATTTCAAATATCAGGACAACGATGAGACTAAGCCAAAAACGCAGAACTACCTTTCGGACGAAGCCGAGAACAAGCTTCGTTTCGAACGCAACTACCCGGACCTGCCCATCAAACTCTTGGTCGGTGGAGGCTTGAAATACGCCCATTATACGAACGAGACTTACCGTCAGGTGCTCATCGCCGGCACACCGACCGCGCTGAATTACAGCACCAACCTGAACGTACTCGGCTATCAGGCCTTTTTGCAAGCTTCGAACACGTATTTTGACGAAAGCCTCCGATTGTCCTTCGGCCTGAATTTGAGCGGGAACAATTACAACAAAAACATGGCCAATCCGCTCAATCAATTTTCACCACGGTTTTCAGCCTCCTATGCGCTCACCGACAAGCTGAATCTGAATGCCAATATTGGCCGCTACGTGATGCAACCCTCGTACACCAGCCTCGGCTTCCGCAATGTGACGGGCACGTTGGCCAACCAAAACGAAAACGTCCGTTTCACTGGCTCCAATCAGGCGGTGCTTGGGCTGGAATACAAACCCTCCGAAAAGGTGCGCTTCACCATGGAAGGTTTCTATAAGGCCTACGACCATTACGCCATGTCCGTGGCCGAAGGCATCAGTATGGCCAGTAAGGGCACCGAATACGGCCAAGTAGGCGATGAACAAATCCTTTCCAACGGCAAAGGCCGAGCATATGGGGTTGAGTTTTTGGCTAAGATTTGGGAGCTGAACGGATTGAACGTGAGCTCCACGCTGACCTTGTTCAAAAGCGAATTCACCAATGTTGCAGGCACGTACCTGCCAAGCTCTTGGGATGTGGGCCGACTTTTCAACCTGCTGGCCAGTTACAAGTTCGGCAAAAGCTGGAACATTGCCGGCCGTTGGCATTATTCCGGTGGATCGCCCTACACGCCCATCGACGAACCGCTTTCCAGCCTCAAAACCGTCTGGGACAGCCAACACCTGCCGTATATCGATTATTCGCGTTACAATTCCCAACGCCTCGGACTCACGCATCAACTTGACCTAAGGCTCGATAAGGAGTTCTATTTCCAGAAATGGATGTTGGACCTCTACATGGATGTTCAGAACGTCTACGCTTTCCAAAGCGAATCCGCACCGATTTATACCAATCTGGATGTCAATGGGATACCCGTCACAAATTCCGGCGACCCCAGTCGTTATGTGTTGCGACAAATTCCTAACTTTGGTGGAACGGTTTTGCCCACCATCGGTATCATGGTCAAATTTTAATGCCTGCTGAAATGAAAACGAAACTTTTACTCGCAGCCTGTCTGTTGATTTCCGTCCTCACGTTCGCTACTAAAAAGCCCGAAGCGATTACGTTCTATACCGTAGGCGCCGCAAAAACCGGAACGGCCCTGAAGCTCACGTTCGAAAAGGGCAAGCAGCACAATCATCCCTTGTTCGCTGTCTGGTTGGCCGATATGAACGGTACGTTCCTTGAAACATTGTACGTTTCAGAAAGCATCGGCAAGGGTGTTTTTCCCAGAGTGGACCGTCAGAAAGGTGCTTGGTTGGCAGGACCCATCCAACGTCCTGCAGCCCTGCCGTACTGGGCGCATCAGCGGAACATCCTCAACGAGTTCGGCAGTTACAATCCGACTCCGGCACATCCGGAACTCGATGGCAATACGGGTGCAACCCCTCAGTCTTCGTTTATTTTGAATTTAAAATCTTCGAAAGAGCTCAGTGGCAGTTACTTGGTGTTTGTTGAATTGAACCAGTCTTGGGATTGGAATGAATTCTGGTACAACGACCGTTTTCCAGGGAACAAAGAATACATGACTTCGAGCCAACCGGCTTTGGTCTATTCCGTATTGATTGATACCCGTCAGAAAACGGCTTGCCAGCTAAAACCTGTAGGCTACAGCAGTTACGACGGTTCTGACGGAAGTCTGAACCCAGACTTGAAAACGTTGACGACAGCCCTGCACATTGCGAAAAGCATCACTGTATCGGTTCCTTAAACGATTTTTTTTGGATTTTTGGCAATGTAATCCTTCCAACTCGTAAACGACTTGTTCGTTTGCGGTCGGTTGGTTTGCATGTAATGGCAGAGCGCGGCGGCGAGTCCGTCCGTGGCATCGAGTTGCGGCAGCATGGTCTCCTTGGGGATCTTCAAGATACGCTGCAGCATGTCCGAAACCTGCTCCTTGGAAGCTCGTCCGTTGCCGGTAATGGCCATCTTGATTTTAAGTGGCGCATATTCGAAAATGGGCAAATCCCTCGATAAAGCGGCAGCAATGGCCGTACCCTGCGCGCGGCCCAATTTGAGCATGGATTGTACGTTCTTGCCGAAAAAAGGCGCCTCGATGGCCAATTCATCCGGTAGATACTCTTCGATGAGGCCGAGCGTGCGGTCAAATATCTTGCGCAACCGCAAATAATGGTCTTCGTACTTGTTCAATTGCAGAATGCCCATGGCAAGCATCTCCGGCTTGTTGTTGGTAATCTTAAGCAGACCGTAGCCCATTACATTCGTACCTGGGTCAATGCCCAAGATGATGCGGTCTTTGACGACCTTCGGGACGGCTTTGAGGGTGGTTTCGTTCATAAAACGCTTTCCATCATGGTGGTGAATCCCATGACCTTTTCCTGAAACCGATTGCTCATGGTCGTTTGCATTTCGGAACCATAACGCATGAACCAATTTTCCAACGAATCCAGGCTTTCAACCTCAAACTGAAGGGCATAACTGACGTTGCCCGGTTCGTTCTCCACCAATAATCGGAAGAAGCGGGGATTCACCAGCATGTCGGTTTTGGTCACTTCGGGAATGTATTCGTGTTTGACCCAAAAGATCCAATCGTTCTGGATATCTTCGGAAACTTGGTAGGTGGTGTTAACGATGAGCATGTTCAAAAAATTTCAGTGTTTACGGCAAAAAGTGTACCTCAAAGATAGTAAAATTAAAAACTTCATGTATCTTTGCACCCGCTTTAAACAACCTCACGGGGCATTAGCTCATCTGGCTAGAGCGCGACACTGGCAGTGTCGAGGTGAGCGGTTCGAGTCCGCTATGCTCCACTAAACAAAAATACCAGCCCGAAAGGCTGGTATTTTTGTTTAGTGGAGCAGGCCGTGTTTTAGTAAGATGCTCAGACGGGCAAAACTCTTCTGACATCTATTTGGATTATTTTTTTGGTGCTACATTTCCTTTTTCTTTATACTTGCATAAAAATACTCCTATGGAAGATCGAAGAACGTTCATCAAAAAGGTTACTTGCCTCACTGGAGCCTGTTTATGTGGCTTTCCCTCCTTGGTGCAAGCCGCTTCAGCAGTCGAAAATCAACCAACTCCTAATCCCAATGAATCCCTCATGCAAGATTGGATTTCGAACCTACTCCTCAGCATTGATCAAAAGGCAGACAAGGCCACACACCGCACCATCATGAAATCTTGCGCCATCAGCCATTTCGAACACCTCCAGATGGATCAGTTCCTGAGCCCCTATATTGGTAAAGTGGAGGAATTCAATCAGTTTCTCGAAAAAGAATGGGGCTGGAAAGTACAGTATCAAAAAGAAACGGGAGTAATCACTGCCGACGAAAACAAGGCTGCATGTGTCTGCCCGATGGTCAACAAAGTCAAAGGAGTCAAATCATCCATCTTATGCTATTGTTCCGAAGGTTTTGCCGAATTGATGTTCTCCAAAGTCGCCGGTCACCCAGTCAAGGCTGAAGTCATCCGATCCATTCATCGCGGGGCCGCAACCTGTGCCTATCAAATCGATTTGAAAAGTTGAAATCCAATGAAAGCAATCACCTACATCCAACCGGAAAGTGATTTGCCCTTTTCAATTTCAAAACGAACTCATTCTGAATGACCCCATCCTGAATGACGGTGTCATCGGTTTGTTGTAATCACTCTTTCCAAGGTCTGAACCCTGGAGCCGAGTACCGACGAAACGATTTGGTAAAGCTCTTCGTGAAATAGGTGCGTACGGACGGAATCTTCATCGACCAGCGGAACACAGCGTCAAAGGGTACCAGCGACACCCAAACAGCCAGGTACATGGCCAGTAATACCAGTGGAATGTCCACCAACGCCTTCAGCCAAGGATGGCCGACGATGAGGAGCGAGGCATAATCCAACACCGCTTTGATGAACCAAACCGAAAGGAACAGGTTCAATACAATTTGAAGCAACATCAGCGGTAAGGATACCTGAATGGCCTTTTCAGGGCAGATGTTGATGCAGCGGTTGCAGTCCTCGCATTTGGATTTCCATCGAGGCAACTTGCGGTGCATCACGATGGTCTGCGCGGGGCAGGTCTTGGCGCAAATGCCACAACCAGTGCAGTGCTCATCGGCAATGTAAAACGTTCCCAGTAGCCGGCGGCCAATCCTTCCGAATCCGCCAGAAACCAACCACGACCAAGTGGTGTTGAACGCCCCGCAGCGGTAAAGTTCGCGTTCCTCCGATAAGAATTTGTGAATGAAGGCCCGAACTTGGTCTTCGCCTTGGGGAATAATGACTTTCAAACCTTCTTCGTCGCAGGGATTGGTCATTTGCGTCCAGTTGTCGGGGAAGGAGGCGTTTCCGGTGAGGAACACGTCCATTTTTTTCCGCTTTAAGATTCGTTCCGCTTCTTCCAAAGCCTGCCCGGTGTAGCCGGCTATCAGTTTGCCATTACTGAGCAAAGCACCGTTGATGGCCAAGATGGCTACCTTCGTACCGTTCAGCCGAGGCATTTTTTTAAGGTAGCGGCTCATCATGACGGGTGGTGCCCAACTGAGTACCGGAAAGGCAACGATGTGGAAGTCGAAGGTGTCTTTAGGCGGCACGGCTCCGAACCGGACTTGAACGATGGAAATCTCGTGACCGGCTGCTTTTAGAGCTGCTGAAATCATCTTGACGGCATGTGCGGTGTTGCCCGTCCCAGTAAAATAGTGGATGAGTGTGGTCGGCATGTAAAAGGTGTTTTTCGGTGCTAATATAGTATAAAAACAAAGTGATTGCTTGAATTATTTTAAATCATGCAGCATCAATTGCCAAATACAGCGCTATATTTGACTATAATCCTTTTAAATTAAACCTCATGAAACATCTCCTAGCACTTGTTTTCAGTATAATTACTGCCGTTTGGACGGTAAAAAGTCAGGAATCGGTCGTTCCAACCGGCCCCATCGACATGACCAAAACGTATCAGATCGAACTGATGGACGGGACTGAGTTCATCGGTACTATTTTGTCCAAAGATTCAGCCGTGCTGGAAATCAGTACATCCTCCATCCCGAAAATCCAGATTTATGTGGAAACCATCAAAAAGATGAAGACCGTTGACACCAAAATGGTTTTCAAAGGTGCCACCGCCATCCCCAATCCAAATCCGACACGGTATTTATTCGCACCTTCGGCCTTCAATCTGAAAAAAGGCGAAGGTTACTACCAAAATACTTATCTGTTGCTGAACTCAGTCAATTATGGCATTACCGACCACTTTTCCATTGGAGGTGGCATCGAGTTGATTTCTACATTCAGCACCATCGGCACAGGCTGGTCACCCATTTGGCTGTTTACTCCCAAGGTTGGCTATGAAGTAGCCAAAAATGTGAACGTCGGAGCAGGCCTGCTTGTTGCAAACATGGGTTTCAAGGGCGGTTTCCAACTGGCCTATGGACTAGTGACGTACGGAAATCCGGAAAATAATGTGACTCTCGCCGTCAGCACAGGTTGGGCAAATGGTACTTATTTAAAAAATCCGCCCATTACCTTGAACGGTATGTTCCGAATGGGTCGCCGTACGTCATTCATTACCGAAAACTGGATTGTGCCCAGTATCGGAACGTTGTATTCCTATGGAGTCCGCTTTTTTGGCAGCAAGATATCGGTCGATTTAGGCTTCCTCAACAACAAAGACATCATGAAAAGTATCCTGATTGGTGTTCCGTATGTGGATTTTGTCGTGAAATTTTAGTGGTATAATAATTATCAGTTGTTTATATAAATGTATATTTGGTGCTTCAAAGACCATTTATCATGAAGCAATTGATTTTTATTATTATTATCATCACCGCATACATCACTCCAAGTCAAAGTCAATCCGAAAATTTTAGAAACGCCAACCCGACACGGTACATTGTCGGAGGAACAGCGTACAATCTACATCAAGGAACCTTCCTTTATAAAAATACCAATTTGGTGCTGAATACACTCACCTACGGTATTTCGAACAATTTCTCCCTGGGGGTCGGTACTGAGCTGTTAACACCCTTGTTATCGCATAGTAGCAATCGCATGCCCAGCCTTTTTATCATTGCTCCCAAGATTTCAAACAAAATGTTGACTAACGTATACATTTCAACCGGCTGTGAAGTTGCCTGTTTTCCCAAAGGAATTGGTGAAGACAATACCGATGATAGAATTAATGCCTTGATTTCAGGTTATGCCCTAACTACCTTCGGCACCGCAAACAACAATCTGACAGTTGGGATCTATACCATGGGCGATGATTTGGAATCAATGGATGACGTGTTTATTTACAACCTCGGCGGAACGATAAGATTTGGTCGATCGTTCTCAATCATAGCTGAATGTTTTTATTTACCGGGTAATTTTGCCATTCTTGATACCGGCATGCGTCTTTTTGGAAGACATTCCACGGTTGATTTTGGTATGATGTCCTATTCGGATTTTCCCCTATCCATTCCGGTCGTGGACTTTGCTTGGAAATTTTAAATGGCCGAATTGAAAAACAGGTCATGAATAGTTCCATAACCTGTTTTCAAATAAAGATTCAAACTTTAAAAGTTTAGGAATTCCTTGGGTTTCAAATTGTTTTCCATCGACCAGAAATGTGCTTGTCCGTGGCCGATTCTAAAAAGTGTCAGTTTGGGACTGTTTTCCGTAATGCCGAAACTCTTCAAAAAAGGCCTGTCGGTCAACGCTTTTTCCTTGTAAAACGGTTCGTCCAGGAATTCCACCTCGCCCGAAACACGCAGCATCGTACCGATCATGCCTTCATGATGATAAAAACAAACCTCTGTTTTGGGGTTGGCCTTCAATTGTCCCGGAATTTCCTTGATGGTGCTGGTTTGAAAGTAGAAGCCAGTTTCGTCGGCAAACCAAAATCCGAGAATGCGCACCCGGGGCTGGTCGTTTTCGACGGTAGCCAAGGAACACAACGGATTCGCATTGGCAAAATCAATACATTCTTGAAAGTTCATGGTCGTTTGTTTTTGAGTGGTTTGTAATTGCAAGCGCCATTTACGGCAAATTCAATCTTGAACTCGTCGAGCAGCTTGCTGATGATTTTGGCTGTTTCATCCTCCTTCAAACCAAGGCTTTCACCCAGTTCGATTTCCGACCGACGACCCTTGTCCTCCATCATCGCATTTAAATACATTTGTTTGATTTCCATATATGTTTTTTTTAAAGTAAATGACTGAACCATCCACTCTGGAGCGGATGCGCGATTTCATATATGGCTGCTTACTTTTTGATGGAACAAATATACATCCAATTTGCATAAAAAACAGAAGCTGCACCAAAAAATGATGCAGCCCCTGACATATACGTGGTGAGTAAAAATGACCTTGACTCCCTAGTTCGTTTTTACAAGTCTTTGCCGTGGCATTGTTTGAACTTCTTCCCACTCCCGCAAGGACAAGGATCATTCCGGCCTACCTTTTGTTCAGCCCGTATCGGTTCCATGTGCCGTTCAGCCGCTGGCGCATTCGGCGCCTGAGTGCCGGTCGAACCCGGACCGTCCTTTTCAGTGCGGTATTTGCTGTAGTCCTGGCGCTTTTCGGGAGCGGCCTGTCGGACGGCTTCCGGTTCGCGGAACGGAATCTGGGCGCGCATCAGCACGGAAGTGGACTTCTTGTTCATGGTGTCCACCATGCTCTTGAACAGGCCGTACGATTCCAGTTTGTAGATCAACAGCGGGTCTTTCTGTTCATAGCTGGCGTTCTGAACCGAATGGCGCAGTTCGTCCAGTTCGCGGAGGTTTTCCTTCCAAGCTTCGTCGATGGTGTGCAACAGGATGGCTTTCTCAAAACTGCGGACCACTTCCTTGGAATGCGTTTCGGCAGCGGTTTTGAGGTGTACCGGAATGTTGTAGTTGCGCTTTCCGTCGGTAATTGGAATCAGAATATTCTCATATTGAGCACCTTGCGTTTCGTAAACCTGTTGAACCACTGGATCTGCGATGGTGGCCATGCGTTCCTTCCGCTTGTTGAAGTGGTCCAAGGCGATGTCGAATATTTCGTCTACGTTCAAGTCGGTCTTGCGGTTGAAGAAGGTTTCACGGTCGTAGGGCACATCCATGGCGTAGTAGCTGCGCACGTCCATGACCAACTGTTCGTAATCCTTGTTGCTTTCGGCGGCGTCCACCAGAGAAACAGCCAGATCGTACATCGTGTTCAGTATGTCCATGCTCACGCGTTCGCCCATCAAAGCGTGACGGCGTTTGGTGTAGATAACTTCACGCTGGTTGTTCATCACGTCATCGTATTCGAGCAGGCGCTTACGGATGCCGAAGTTGTTTTCTTCGACCTTCTTTTGGGCGCGTTCGATGGATTTGGAAATCATGCTGTGCTCAATCATCTCGCCTTCCTCAAAGCCCATCTTGTCCATGATGCCGGTGATGCGTTCGGAACCGAACAGGCGCATGAGGTTGTCTTCGAGGGAAACGTAGAACACTGAGGAGCCCGGGTCGCCCTGACGTCCGGCACGACCACGCAACTGGCGGTCCACACGGCGGGATTCATGGCGTTCGGTACCGATGATGGCCAAACCGCCTGCCACTTTGACTTCAGCCGATAGCTTGATGTCGGTACCACGACCGGCCATGTTGGTGGCGATGGTCACGGAGGAACTCAACCCGGCGGTCGCCACGATGTCGGCTTCCCGTTGGTGCAGCTTGGCATTCAGCACGTTGTGCTTTATTTTACGCATGGTGAGCATCTTGCTCAGCAATTCGGAGATTTCGACTGAAGTCGTCCCGACCAGCACCGGGCGGCCGGCTTCCACCAGTTTCACGATTTCCTCAATGACGGCCTGATATTTTTCGCGTTTGGTCTTGAACACGCGGTCCTCCATGTCGTTACGGGTGATGGGTCGGTTGGTGGGAATCACCACCACATCGAGTTTGTAGATGTCCCAGAGTTCACCGGCCTCGGTTTCAGCCGTACCGGTCATCCCGGAGAGCTTGTGGTACATGCGGAAGTAGTTCTGCAGGGTGATGGTGGCAAACGTCTGCGTGGCGGCTTCCACCGTGACACGCTCCTTGGCTTCGATGGCCTGGTGCAGCCCGTCGGAATAGCGGCGGCCCTCCATGATACGGCCGGTCTGCTCGTCCACGATCTTGACTTTGTTGTCAATCACCACGTATTCCGTGTCCAACTCGAACATGCAATAGGCGCGGAGCAACTGGTTGATGGTATGCACGCGTTCGGACTTGACAGCATAGTTCAGCATCAATTCGTCCTTGCGGATGTCCTTTTCCTCATCGTTGAGTCCAAGAGTCTCGATTTCGGCCAATTGGGCAGCGATGTCGGGAAGTACGAAGAAATGCGGATCCTCGGTGTCGCCGGTAATGTAGTCAATCCCCTTATCGGTGAGTTCCACCGAGTTGTTTTGTTCGTCGATGACGAAATACATCGGATCGGTGGCTTCGGGCATCAAGCGGTTATTGTCGGCCATATAGATTTCCTCGGTCTTGAGCAAAGCGGCTTTGGTGCCCTGTTCACTGAGGTATTTGATGAGCGGTTTGTTCTTGGGCAGTGCCTTATGTGCTCTGAACAAAGACAATGCGCCTTCCTTCTGCTCGTCCTTGTTGTCTGAAACCATCAATCGCTTGGCTTCGGTCAGGAACTTGGTCGCCAGTGTCTTTTGGGCGTTCACCACGCGTTCCACCTTGGGGCGTAGCTCGTCAAACAGCTGGTCCTCGCCTCTAGGCACCGGGCCTGAGATAATGAGGGGCGTACGGGCATCATCAATAAGCACCGAGTCCACTTCATCCACGATGGCGTAGTTGTGCTTGCGCTGCACCAGGTCCATCGGGCTGTTGGCCATGTTGTCTCTTAAATAGTCGAACCCGAATTCGTTGTTTGTACCGAAGGTGATGTCGGCCAAGTAGGCCTGACGGCGCTCGTCGGAGTTGGGGCGGTGCTTGTCGATGCAATCCACCGAGATGCCGTGGAACATGTAGAGCGGGCCCATCCATTCGGAGTCACGTTTGGACAGGTAGTCGTTCACGGTGACTACATGCACGCCGTTGCCGGTCAAGGCATTGAGGAACACGGGCAAGGTGGCCACCAGCGTTTTGCCTTCCCCTGTGGCCATTTCAGCAATTTTGCCTTTGTGTAAAACGGTTCCGCCGAACAGTTGCACGTCGTAGTGGACCATGTCCCATTTCACGTCGGTACCGCCGGCTACCCAATGGTTTTGGTAGATGGCCTTGTCACCTTCAATACGGACGAAATCGTGGGAGGGTGCCAAGTCGCGGTCAAATTGCGTGGCGGTAACTACAATTTCTTCGTTCTGGGTGAAACGGCGGGCCGTATCCTTCACGATGGAGAATACCTCGGGTAAGGCTTCATCCAAGGCTGCTTCCAGTTTTTCGACGATGTCTTTCTCAATCTTGTCGATGTTGGCGTATACTTTTTCACGTTCGTCCATGTCAAGTTCCTCGATGCCTTCCTTGAGCTTTTCAATTTCCTCGCGTTCGGGCAGGACGCTGTTCTGAATGGTGGTACGGATGTCGGCCGTGCGTTGGCGCAGCTCGTCGTTGCTCAGCGCCTCGATGGTGGGGTAGGCTTCTTTCACCTTGTCCACCCAAGGCGATGTTTCTTTCAGGTCGCGTGTCGATTTGTTCCCGAAAAGTTTGGTCAGGATATCATTGATTCCCATTTGTATAGAGTATTTATATGTTTAAATGAATTGGTGCCGCAAAAGTAGTGCTTTTTGAGGCTGTACGAAAATCTGCGGACCGAAAAGTGAACGGTACGGCTTATTTGAGTTCGGGAAGCGCATGTCCCTGACAGGACGTCGGAGGACGGATTCGGAAAATCCGGCTCAAGGAAGCGTTGATGTCACCCGCAGCAACCGGTGTCTCAATGATTTGGCCCTTTTGTTCAGGCCTATAATAAATAAAAGGGGTGCTGAACGCGCAACTCCCAATCTGGTAATCGTTGTCTACGGAGCTTTCCCGTACATTCCAGCCACCCTGGATGTCCAGGTAGAAATCGGCCGCACGCTCGGTACAAATGGCGTTAGCCCGAGCCGAAAGTTCCGCATTGGCCGAACCCAATAACAGTTGGGCATACGGATAAACATGATTGACGCCGCTGAATTCGGCCAGAAATTCAGCCGCTTTCTTGCTGATTTCGTCGAAGTCGATGCCCTTTTCCTCAATTTTGCGACGGTTCAAAAAGATGGTCTGGTGGTCCCAGGCGCTGACCCATTGATCGTTGCCATAAATGGCCATCAAGTAGAGGTTCAACAATGATGTGCAGCGATCCGGGTAAAAGTCGCCCGTATAGGCTTTTTCCTTGGGCACGTCGATGGCCGGCAGTACAGGCGTGCCTGTGCCGGTGATGTACAAGCGGATGTTCTCGTTCCCGACGGTCTTGTCCGTCGCTTTCAGCAGTTTGGAAATTTCCTGATCCAGGCGGAAATAAATGTCCTGAATTTCGATGGGCGAGAGTTGCTTGTTGTCCGATTTGGCGTCGGCTGAAAGCTGAACGACCAGGTAGTCGGTAATTTCATCCCTGCCAAGTTGCTCTTTTTCAATGGCTTGTGTGGCAATTCGGAGCACCTCCGCATTCATCATCGGCGATTCCTTGAACTGGCTGAACTTGCTTCTTCCGGCCTTATTGTAGAGGTATTTGAATAGGACAGGGCTTTGCTGGTGCGGCATGAACCGGTAATTGTCCATCGGTTTGAGCGGCGTCCAAGAGGCTTGCTCCACCATTTTGCCCATGTCTTCCTGGTCGTTGATGGTTTGCAACCACCAAGGTATGTAATTGAAATAGGTGGACGTGCACCATTTGCCGGAAACGTCGTCCAGCCAGAAAACACCGTTGGCCGAATGACCGCCCAACAGAATGGCTTCCTCCGCATTGATGCCTATTGAAAAGACTTTGGCTTCGTTGGCGGAGGCTTTCTTGAGTTCATCGCCAAGAGTGGAGCCTTTGAGATTCTTAGGAGAAACCGTTTCCTGCGTGTAATTGCCCAAGTATCTGGAATCCAGTATGCAGGAAACCAACTTGCCCGTATTTCGGTCGAACCAACGGGCTGAAGTGATGCCGTTCTGCCTCGGCGTCGAACCAGTCGTGAAACTGGCACAAGCCGCAGCGTTGTCCGGATTGGCGGAAGCATAGACCATGTTGGCGTAATGCGTGCCGTTCTGCAACACCTTGCGGAAACCATCGTCCTCGAAACCATTCATGAACCACTCCAAGTAGTTCTCGTCCAGCTGGTCGATGTGGATGCCGATGACCAGCCTGGGCGCATGCTCCTCCGCCTGCAGAGGCAGCCCTGCAGCAGTGACGGTAAGCAATCCGAGGACGGAGGTGAGCAGTTTCTTCATTCTAATTCATTTTTCGAGCACCAAGTGCGGAACGCATCAGCATCATCAGCAACAAAGGGATCATGGCCGGGTGCAAATGCTGTGGAAAAATCCAAATTCCGACGAATGCAAACAATTGCAGCTTCCAATTGAGCGACAAGTAGTTCTTTTCAAACTTCTTCCTGAAGGAAGCAAAAATCATGCCAAAGGCGAAAACAAGGTGCAACGGGTTCTGCCACAAAAGCAGGTAATTCACATGTGTGGTCGGATGGATGGAAAAAAAGACCAAAAAGGCGATGATGGAGCCCGTGATGCCGAATATCGTATATAAAACAGTAGTAACAGCTTGAAAATGGATGCCTTTCTTTAATTCATACAGTGAACAAACGGCCAATGCCAAGCATAGGAACCAGGCTACCGGAATCGGCCCGGGCAGGTGGGAAGGCTTTGGAAGCTTGCTTGCATCTTGGCTGACAAGCTGTCGTGTTTGGAGTACCAACGGACGAACCTTGCCAGAATGGTCCGTCACGACGGCTGTTGCAAACGAGGCATAAAGCAGCTCGGGCGCAAATTGCTGGTCACTCAAAGTGGCAGGCTTGTCCGCTTGCGCTCCGATAAGGAAATCGATGCCGAATTGAGTCCAAGGATGATTTTCTGTATAATGGTGGATGACACTCCGCAAACTGGGATAATATCCCTTCGTGCGGTAATCGACCTTGCCTTGAAGGCCCTTCATGACCACGTCGCGGGGCTTGGTGGAACAATTGTTGAAAAAGAAATTATAGCGGTAAGTCCGGTTCTCAGGCAGGCTGTTTTTGACCAAAGCCTGCCAAACGGCTTCCTTCTCCACCGGATTCAAATTGATGACCTGCTCCGTTACGTTTCGGTTCTCCGATTGGTATTCCATCAGGAAGATATCATAGTCGAACGCGCCACAGATGTAATCCGTTTCACCTTTCACAAACCGAAAGATGAAGTTCGGGCTGTTGAAGTCGAACAAACCGTAATTGAAAACCAAATCGAAACCGCTTTTCGGATCGGCCACCCGAATGGCCGTATGCCCGTAATGCGCGTAGATTTCCTCCCCCGGTGAGACCGTAATCAAGGATACAAAGGCTGAATCGGAAAGTGGTCCTTCCTGCGCCCGTAGCCTCGTGCTTTGAAACAAGCCGGCCAAAATAAGAAGAAAAGTAAGCAAAAAATGGTAAGGCATTAGGTTGGTGCGCATGACGGTCCGGATTGAAAAAACAAAGGTAGCGAAAAAGAGAAATTTTAACTAGATTTGTAAAAAATACAAATAGATATGGAACCCAAAAGATTGTTTCGCAGCAGAGATCGAATGCTGGGCGGCGTTTGCGGCGGTGTGGCCGATTATTTCGGATTCGACAAGACCATCGCCCGATTGATATTCGCCGTATTGGTATTGGCAGGCACTGTCGGTTTCTGGTTGTATCTGCTTATGTGGATCATTGTTCCCCAAGAACCCGCGTCACAGGTATAACACGTCGTTCCTGTCACCCTCCAACTTTCTCAAGTCAGTGATGTCCTGCACCGTTTCCAGAGAACCGATGTAGGCCCCTTCGGCATTACGCAACGCATAGTAATTGATGCTGATGAACTTACCCTGATGGTCTTGGCGCCAAAAGCGCGCATGGGACTGAGCGCCGCTTTTGAAATCGGCGATGACCTGTTCCATCAACGGCACGTACTTTTTGGGATGGCATACATGCAGGTCCTTGCCGATGGACGGTTTGCTCCGCATGAACAATTTTTCCTCGGCAGGCTTGTCCGAAAAAAACCGTACCGTGTCGTCTGCGCTGACGAAACTGATTTCGAAGGGCAACTTGGTGAAGATATGTTCGAGTTCCTCCACGGTGAAAGAACCGGTGGAGAGTTGAATGCGTTCGTTTGTTTCCATAATTAAAAGAAGCTGATGAATAGAGCGATGTTGAGTATTGTCACCAGAACCCCCATGCCGTAGAGCGAAAAGTTCAAGAAACGGGAATTCTTGTAGTTGCCCATGACCTTTTCTGAAGCCGTAAGCCGCACCTGTGTGAAAATAGTGATGGGCAGTTGAATGCTCAAGAACATCTGCGATAGGATGAGCCCCTGGAACGGATTGCTGATGAACAAGATGATGACCAGCGCCAGCAACAGCGACAAAGCCACACCGATGCGCGAGTGGTTGTCCTTGATGTCGTAAGGCTCCTTGTACATGCCTGCAAAAATACTGCCTGCTGCCATGCCTGAAGTCGTGGACGAAGCGATGCCCGAAAACAGCAGCGCCACGGCGAAAACAATGGCCGCATGGTTTCCCAACAAGGGTGCCAACAGGCTGTTGGCTTGCTGAAGCTCACTGACCGGTGTGTGGGTCTGAAAAAACGTGGCCGCCGCCAGCAAGATCATGGCGCTGTTGATGCCCCAGCCGATGACCATCGACATCAAGGTGTCCATGAACTCATACTTCAGCTGTTTGCGTATCACCTTGTCGTCCTGCAGGTTCCATTGGCGGCTTTGAATCACTTCCGAATGTAGGAACAGGTTGTGGGGCATCACCACGGCTCCAAGCACGCTCATGATGACAATCATGGAACCTTTGGGGAACGAAGGCGTGACCCAACCGGCAATGGCGCTGTTCCAATCGATGTGCACCAATGACAATTCGTACAGAAACGACAGACCGATGACCGAAACGAAGGCGATGATCCATTTCTCAATGGCTTGGTAGGAATTCGTAAAGAGCAGGATGCCCACGAAAATGGTGACTAAAATGGCACCCGCTCGAATGGGGATGTCGAACAGCATGTTCAACGCGATGGCTCCGCCCAAGATTTCAGCCAAGGAAGTGGCGACAGAAGCCATCATGCCCGAAACCAACAAGAGTCTGGCCCAAGGCCGCTTCAGGTGGATGGTGGCGGCTTCAGACAAACAAAGGCCGGAAGCGATGCCCAAATGGGCTACGTTGTGCTGGAGGAAAATGAGCATCAGGGTGGACAGCGTGACCATCCATAGAAGACTGTAACCGTAATTGGCACCGGCGGCCAGGTTGGACGCCCAGTTTCCGGGATCGATGAATCCGACCGTCACCAATAGACCTGGACCAATGTACTTGAAGATTTCCGCTCCGCCGAAAATGGGTCGGTATCCTTTCTTGTCAATATTTTGGAAAAGTTTGAACATGGGTTTATGGATGGAGGAAATCGGCCCGCATGGGAGTGAAACAATCTAGGAGCACCCCGGCTTCGAGGCATTCGCAGCCGTGCTCCACATCGGGTTCCATGTACAATCCGTCCCCAGTGGCCACGATTTTGGTTTCAGCCCCTATGGTGAATGTGAATTTGCCGCTGGCCACAAAGGTGGTTTGGGAATGGTAGTGGGCATGCTTGTAGCCTTGTGCGCCTTTCGTGAAGGTGACTTTGACCATCATGATTTGGCCGTCGTATCCGAGAATCTGGCGGGTGACCCCTTCACCAGCAGGTTCCCAAGGGATACTATTTTCGAATACGAAGTTGGGGCTGCACGTTTTCATAGCGCTTGTTTTTTACAAAAATACGAAAAAAAAGAGAGGCTGCACCTTCATGGCGCAGCCTCCCTCAAAAATGATGCGATTAAAAATCCCTATTGTTGAAAGATTTTGGTCACTTTAACGGTTCCGTCGGAGTAGGTTGTTTTCACAATGTTGAAGCCTTTCACGAGGGTTGCAACGCGAACGCCGCTCAACATGAAGTATTCAACTCTGGCAACAGCCTTGGTTCCTTGGATATCTTTCAGACCAGTGATCACCCAACCGGCGTTGTCACCCATGGTCTTCAGTGTCAACGTGAAGTCGACAACGGAGAACCAAGTACCCTTGAACGGTTTGCCCGTGAAGGTGGAGTCGCTGGAGAAACCGATGGTGATTTCGTGGTTGGTCACCACAACGTCGTCGACTGTGATTTGTCCCCAACCGCGACCCTTGCCGCTGTTGGCCAACTTGATGGCGCTACCATCGGCAGCAGCTTCCCAGATGGGACCGTAGGTGTCGGTAACGGTACCGGTGGAGTCGGAAAGACCAGTGCTGTTGCGCAGCAATTTGTCGTAGGTGTGCATTGGCGCTTCGGTGAAGTAGTTCTGAATCCCGGTGGCATAGATGAATACACCTGTGGCGGGAGTTCTGGCAATGGCCTTGACCGTGTAGGTGCCGTTCGGAACCTTGATGGCCTGTTTGCCGGTGAACAAGATGCCTGCTCCCGATGCATAAGTGTCAAAGTAACGTTTGGTGGCACTGTCGTCCATGTATTGACCAACTTTGGTGATGGCGTCCTTGGAACCGGTTACCGTCCAACCCGTCGGAGCAACCGTGCCGCTGGTGGCAGCAAGTGGTTGATTGATGATGAGGTAGGTCAGATCCTGGTTGTTGCCTCCAGCAAGGGCGAAGCTCAATTTGGCATCGGCGATGGAATTATTCAAATCGGCTACATAAGCGGTGATGGTGGCAGGTGTGGCCAAATCAGCACTTAGGGCAGCTTTTTGGGCGGCCATCTTGTTTTGAATCTTCACAACGTAGGCATTGCTCGAGACACTGGCGATGTAAGCCAAGGCACTCGTGTAAGCGGCGGCATACGTCGGATAAGCGGCAAGCTTGCTGTCCAATGAAGTCAAGTTCGCATAGGTGGCAGTTGCTTTGGCCAATGAATCGTTGGTCAAGGAAATGGCAGCGGTGTACAATGCGTCGATGTCAGCTTGCAGGGTATCGGCGGCAGCCATACCGGACAACTTGGCGTAGTTGGAGGCCAAGAAATTGGTGCGGGCCAAGATGGAGGCCTTGGCCAGTTTCGTGGCGGCATTCAGAGACTCGTACACTTTGGCGTAACCGGCGTTGGCGCTCAAGCGGTCCGTGGCGGTGGCCACGTAAGCGGCAACCTGAGCACGGTCGCCCAACAAGGCAACGGTTGATTTCAGAGCATCAGCAGCTTGGACATCGCCCAATACGACTGCGTCTGTACCTACCGTTCCATAATACTTCACTTGGAAGTCGGTTACGGAGAACCAACCGTTCTGGCCTCTGGCGGCACCGGTTCCGTCAACGGCGGAAGCATTGTGTGAGGAAGCGAAGCCAATACGTAGGGTGTCACCGGCAAGCAATACGACTTTCTGAGTAGCCATCGGTTCCCATATACCAGATCCGGAAGGACTGGTGGTAGCATCGTACCACGTGGCGGTCTGCATGTACGGAGACACGGCAGTCGTCAAGCTGGAAGACACATAGGCGTGTTGGTCGTTCAGGTCATAGGGTTGAGTCATTGCAATACAGTTCACCGTGTAAATACCAGCAGGCATGCCTGTGATATTTTGATACAGATTCATGGAGGTGAAACTGGTAGACCAACTGTTGTAGCAGGTGTTGTTCTGATTGAAACCAGTACGGTAGTCACCACCATTGGTTACATTCGCGGTAGCCCATCCAGTGCTGCTCAAGGTCGCTGTGGAAATGTTTTCCTGACCATCGGCACGGAAGGAAGGCGTTTGAACCAATAGAGTCAGATTGGCAGGAGTAGCGGCGGAAGCAGGTTGGCTCAGAATGTAGTTCTTTTTAGCCTGCGACATGGTGGCAATCATGTTTACCAAATCTGCGTATTTGGACGTGGCGACATCGGCAGGACCGCTGGTCAAAAGACCATTGGCGGCAACCAAGGTAGCTTGTGCGGCACCGAAGCCCGGCCATTCGCTGTAGGTGATGAGCAAGTTGTTCAAATCAAGGATCTGAGCTTGCAAGTCAGCCATCATGGTCAACGATTTGGTAGCCTGCTTGTAGGCGTTGTCCAGGTTTTCGTAGAATACGGCCAAGGTATCTTCATCGATGGTTTCCGTTTCGCTGGCGACAACTGCTTTTTTCAGTTCGCTCAAAACGCCTGGAAGCAGGGTGCTGCCACTAACGACAATGTAGTTTTTGACCTTATCGCGCAAGGAAGTCATGTAGATGCTGGCGTCGAAGCCCATGTATTCGAGTGTCACGTTGTCCATGTAAATCATGGTGGCATTGGTTCCAACCGTTTTCATACCAACAATGATGGAACTGTCTGTTACGACCCCTTCCACATAGAATTTTTTGGGATTCGTACCAGCGGCACCATGGGTGGAAACGGAAGTCAGCGCACCGTTGCACATCAGATACGTGCCATAGATGCTATCGGTATTGTTTGCATTATTCCAGGCAACCATATCTGCACCAAAGCGGTAATATCCTTTGCGCAAATGGGTGATGGTCTGCTGACAATAGTTGTTCGAAACAGCTGTCGTACCATTCTGGAGCTCCATTTCACGAGTGGCTGCACCAAAGTGCGAATAGATGATGGGGTTGATACCGTTTGTAACACCAACTGTTCCACAGTTCCAATCTGTCAGCAAACTGGTAAAGTCGGCATTCTTCACATAACGACCGGTTACATCGACGATGTAGCCTTCGGCAGCGTTGGCGATGCGATAATCCAACAGACGTTCCTGCAATTCAGCCATGGCTGCGTTCAGAACGGTAGCGTCGGGTGAGTTGGTTTTCAATTTGGCAGCGGCGATGGCAGCTTCAAAAGCGGCCGTTTCCTTGCCACCTACGATTTCTTCGCAAGAGGCGATCAGGTTCAGCAGGAAGGAGTTGTCTGCTTTTTCCTTGACTTCGGCCAATAGGAAATCGTCGAATGCGATACGGCCGTTCAACCAACGGGCACGGAATTGGATGTATCCGTAAGGCACGGTATTGGTGAATACCATACGGTTCAAGGTCCAAGCATTGTTGGCGTTGATCGTGTCGGTTCTCATTACCTTGGTTTCCGTCGTACCAACTGCATTAACCATGGAAGTTACGATGTAACCTTCTCTGGAAGCGGTTGTTTCGGTTGGTTTTTTGGTGTAATGGTCAAAAACATAGGTTTTTCCGGATTGGATGGCCCAACCTGTACCGATGGATGCTGCTCCACCAACACCAGTATTGGTGATGGGAACCAAAAATGGTCCGCCGTCCACACCGCCGGTAACGTTCCGAGTGGCAGTTGACGTGGTGAATGCTCCACCTGCACCGGTTACCCAGCCCGGAGCGGGGTTTGCACCGCCAACTACGGTGCTGTCAAAACTCGGATTGGAGATCAAGTTCACACCGATGACCTGATAGGTGCGGCCACCTTCGACGAAATTGTCACCAATCTTCAATGCTGCATTCATGCTCAAGGAGAACATCATTGCAAGCACTGCTGTGATTGAGAAGATTTTTTTCATACGTTTAATTTAAAGGTTTATAATAAAGTTCAATTTCTATTGGTTTTCAGAGTTACGAAATAACAACATTCATGTCGAAAAAAGGTCTAATTTTAGTTCAAATGAGTCTAAAATCTGTTCAATCAAAAACGACTGATTTCCGCTCCCCCTTTGTTAATCGAACCTCGACAGTCATGGTGGCTGGAGTGTAAACGATTTTTTGAACAGGCATCAACTCCGATTTGCTCCATTTTGAACCGGATTTCTTCCACAGCATCAGGGTGGCGCATAGCTTCGGTCCGTTGGCGTTCGGAAGGTATCGATCGGATATCTCCAACAGTTCGCTATTGGCGGATTCTGGATGTAAGTCTTTGGTAGACAGCGTTTCAATGGTGCCCCAATTCTTCAAGGCAACCAAGGCCAATTGGTAAATTCCGTTGTCGATGATGCGTACCTGACAACCATTCACTTTAAGCGTTTTTTCGGTGATCGGTCCATTTTTTTGGGGCAACGCATAGTGCCCGAGGTGGAGTTCAGCCGTGTCCGAACTGGTGTTCAAATCTATTCGAAGGATGCCTTGGTCCAAGGGAATGTCAGCCAGTTTCAAATTCAAATGCGGATTCGACTCAAGTACTGCATCGCGGTAATAAACTCCGTCCTCAAACTTCTTGAACGTAAACATGCGCAACGGTTCCCATTCTTTTTTTCCATTGCTGAACACGTAATTCATGGCTACCTCGCCGTTTGGCCCATCGGCCTGCCAAGGGAACGCGCTGTTGTAGGATAGCCGATTGTAATTTTCGCTTCCACGGAATTTCTCAGTATTGTTTTTCAGCGGTACATTGCACCAGGAGCGAATTTCGGAGGCGCCGATCTGCGAATAATCGGTGAGCAGGATGTTGGAACCCTGCTGGAATTTGTTGTGTACTTTGCCGTCGGCCAATTCCTTATCCCAGGCACCGTTGTTTTCGGTGGCGGTCCAGAACGGGTTGTCAGCGGGTACCAGCAAGCCCAGGAAGAGCTTTGCACTCCAGTATACACTTCCGCGACAGCTGTAGCTTTGAACGGCGGGTTCAAAGGGTCCATAGAAACCGAGGGTGGGCACACGATCCTTCAAATATTCAGGATTCTGGATGAATTGCAGAAGCGTACCCGAGGCGATGCGGCGCATCCAGCCGTAGTTGGTGCTCGGATCGTTTTCCATACCCATGAGCGGGAAGGGCACCGCTGCTCCGAATCGATAGCTGATGCTGCGGCCCCACATGATCATTTGCCCGTCCTTGCTGAACAGATAGGGGTAATTGTCTTTAAGCGGCTTGAAATTCTCACGGAATTGGGTGGCGATGGCTGGGTAATGTTTGGCACCGTAGAAGTGGGACCAAACGGTTCCATACATTTGGAAGGCCCACATGCTGTAGTAATCGTAGGCTGGATTGTCGTTGTACCAACCGTTTCCGCGGTAGTGTTCCAGCGATTTCTGAAGGTATTCCTCGAGTAGTTTCTGATTGACTTGGTAGCCTTGATCCTGGAAGAAGCTCAATACGAAAATGTTGAAGAATTTCCAATTCGACGGTACGGTGGGGCCGTCCGCATAACTCAGCATGACTAGAGCCAGCGAATCTTTTTGCCCACTTGAAAGCGGATACCAAAGCACGTCGGGAGCGGAGAACAAGGAAACGGCCAAGGCTCCGAATTCCACCAGATTCTGGCTTGGACCTCCGTTGGGCGCTCTGAGTTTGATGTAGCTCGGACTGTTTGGGTCGATGAGCCTCCGAATCTGGTTGCGGTAATAATCGGCCACCCGAATGTGGTTGACCACCAGGTTGGAGTCCTCGCGAAGCAAGGGTGCTGCCAAAAACAGCGTTCGACAGAGGCCTTCCAGCTTTTCGGTCGGAACCCGACTTTCGTCCTTTGGATAGCTCACGCCCGGCTGCTTGGGGAACTTCATGGGATCGTCCAGATTGTGAATATAGCTGAACGCACCGCTGAGCAGGTACTTGGCTGCATCCTTCCAATGCTCGCGCGTCATTCCGGTTAGCGGACTGAGCTTGAAGTCCGGCTTGTCGATGACGTAAATGTTGGAGGGTTCAGCCTTGAGTGACAAAACGGATGTCGCTGTCAAGAGCAAAACGAACGATGCACGTAGAAGTGGACGATTCATGATTCCTATAATTGATTCGAAGACTACAAATATAACCAAGGCAACGCTCAAAAAGGCCCATTTTACGTTCAAATAGGTGGAATTAACCGTCAAATAAAATGGGCCTGAGATTTGTTAATCTTCAGGCCCACCTAAATTTAAGGAGAACTTAATTTACCTCAAGCTTTCAGCTCCGCCCACGATGTCGATGAGTTCCCTCGTGATGGCTTCCTGACGGGCCTTGTTGTATTTCAGTTTCAAATCTTGAATCATTTCTCCTGCGTTGTCCGTTGCGGTTTGCATGGCGGTGGTACGGGCGCCGAATTCACCGGCCACGGAGTCGAGCACGGCACTGAAAATCTTGTTTCTTACAGCTTTTGGCACCAGTCTTGAAACCAAATACTGTTCGTCTGGTTCCAAAATGTAGTCAAGAGTGTAGCCCCCAGTCAAGGTTGTCTTTTTGGCTTCAGGCGTCAGAGGAAGCAATCGCTCGGCACGAATCTGCTGTACGGCAGCGTTCTTGAAATGGTTGTAAATGAGTTCCACGGCATCGATTTCCTTCTTGAGGAACAAGTCCATCAACTCGTTGGCGATGTCCGCTACCAAGCCGTAGTCGGGCTTTTCCACGAGGTGGATCAGGTTGCCCTGCAACTCGTAACCCCGTTTGCGTGCGGCATCAGCCACTTTTTTACCAAGACCGTAGACTAGTATGTTCGCTTTTCCAAGATTGCTGTATTTGGCCAACACTTCGTCCATCTTTTTGATGACGTTGCTGTTGAAGGCACCGCACAAACTGCCGTTGGAGGAGATGACCACGACGGCCACCCGTTTTACCACACGGTTTTCGGCCAACGGAATGCTCAGGTCGCCGGAAGAAAACGCCAGCAGGTCGCCTAACATGTTCGTCAACTTCTGTTCGTACGGCAGATAGCCGGTGATGGCGTCCTGGGCACGGCGAAGCTTCGCCGCGGACACCATCCGCATGGCGCTGGTAATCTTCCGGGTGGAGGTCACCGAAGCGATTCGTGCACGTACTTCCTTGAGGGATGCCATAGCTTATCTTTTAGCGTATTCGATTTCAATGAGTTGTTTGGCTTCATTGTCCAAAATGGCGGTGACATCGTCGTTGATGACACCGGTTTTCAGTACATCCAACACATCGGTACGATGCTTCATTTCCAACAGTTCGAGGAACATCTTTTCGAATTCGATGACCTTTTCAACCGGGACTCCGGCCAATAAGCCTTTGGCTCCCAGGTAAATAATGGCAATCTGTTTTTCGACAGGCATCGGTGAGTACTGATTTTGCTTTAGAATCTGAACATTCTTGGAACCACGGTCCAGTACGGATTTCGTAACGGCATCCAAATCGGAACCGAATTTTGAGAATGCTTCCAGCTCACGGTATTGGGCCTGATCCAGTTTCAGCGTACCGGCAACCTTCTTCATCGCCTTCAGCTGTGCATCTCCACCCACGCGGGAAACCGAGATGCCCACGTTGATGGCGGGACGGATACCGGCGTTGAAGAGTTCGGTATCGAGGAATATTTGACCATCCGTGATGGAAATCACGTTGGTGGGAATGTAGGCTGAAACGTCCCCGGCCTGTGTCTCGATGATGGGCAGTGCCGTAAGCGAGCCACCGCCTTTGACCATGGGCCTGAGCACATCGGGCAAGTCGTTCATCTGCTTGGCCACTCCATCGTTGCGGATAATCTTAGCGGCGCGTTCCAGCAAGCGGGAGTGCAAGTAGAAGATATCACCCGGATAGGCTTCACGACCCGGCGGACGGCGAAGAATCAAGGATACTTCACGGTAGGCAACGGCTTGTTTGGACAAATCATCATAAACGACCAAGGCATGGCGTCCAGAATCACGGAAGAACTCGCCAATGGCAGCGCCTGCATACGGTGCATAGAACTGCATGGCTGCAGGCAAGGAAGCCGGTGCGGAAACTACACAGGTATATTCCATAGCTCCATGTTTCTCGAGTGTCTGAACCAAACTGGCAACCGTCGAGCCCTTTTGACCGATGGCCACGTAGATGCAATAAACAGGTTCGCCCTTGAGGAAATTATCGCGTTGGTTAATAATGGTGTCGATGGCGATGGCCGTCTTACCAGTTTGACGGTCACCAATGATCAATTCGCGCTGTCCACGGCCGATGGGAATCTGTGAGTCAATGGCTTTGAGTCCCGTCTGAAGTGGTTCGCTCACCCGTTGACGGAAAATGACACCGGGAGCCTTGCGCTCCAGCGGCAATTCATAAAGATCGCCTTTAACAGGTCCTTTGCCATCGATGGGATTGCCCAACGTGTCGATAACACGGCCCATCAAGCCTTCGCCCACTCGGATGGAAGCGATGCGGCCAGTGCGTTTCACGGAGTAACCTTCCTTGATTTCTTCGGAGGAACCGAATAGCACGACACCCACGTTGTCTTCTTCCAGGTTGAGCACCACGCCCATCATACCGTTCTGGAATTCCACCAGTTCGTTGGATTGAACGTTGTCCAGGCCGTAGATGCGGGCAACGCCGTCACTTACTTGCAGAACTTTACCGACCTCTTCGAGCTTCAGGTTGTCTTCCAGACCAGCCAGTTGCTTTTTTAGAATGTCGAAAACTTCACTTGGTTTGATATCGGACATATAAATTGTTTTTTAATAATTGTAAGTTTAATCGCGTAAGAGTTCCGTGCGGATGTGTTCCAACTCGGTCCGAATGCTTGAATCCATGCGGTAATTGTCCACCTCCAAGATGAATCCGCCAATAATATCAGGCTCCACATCCGTAGTAAGTTCGATGCTGGCTGAAAACTGCTTGTCGACCAATTGCCTGATTTTGGCAATGGAATCATCCTTGAGCGGCAGGGCTGAAGTGATTTTTCCAATGACTACGCGTTCCTTTTCCCGATAGATTTTTTGGAAAGACATGGAAATGAACGCCATGAATTCCTCACGGCCTTTGTCGATGACAAAACCGAAAAAATCGGCTAGCAGGGATTTGGGTGGGCAAGAGGAAGCAGTGATGAGCAAGTCAAGCTTTTCCGTACGCGTGTGCATGGGATTTGCCAAGGTATGGGCGAGTTCCGGCACTTCGAAAAATGCCTGGGTGAGCCGTTCCATTGAAAGGTAAATCTCCTTCTGGAGGTTCTTTTCCTCAGCCAGTGCATACAGCGCCTGAGCGTACCGAATGGATATTTTGCCTTCGTTCATCCTGATTGTTAATTTTTCACCGAGTTTAATTCTTCATTTGGTTGGCATCATCCAACATCTTGTTGACCAGTTCCATCTGTGCGGCATCCCCTTCCAGGTCTTTGCGCAACAGCTTGCCAGCAATGCTGACGGAAAGGAGGGCCACTTGGTTGCGAACCTCTTTGAGCGCCTGTTCCTTTTCGTTCAGGATGCTCTGACGCGCGTCGGCAATGAGCTTGTCGGCTTCCGACCTAGCCTGATTCTTGGCGTCTTCAATGAGTTTTTCACGCAACAGCTGCACTTCTTTCAGGATGGCATTCTGCTCTTCGCGGGCTTCAGCCAGGATGACGGTCCGTTCCTCCTTGATGCTTTCCAGCTTCTGGTAGGCCTGATCGGCAGCCTGCACCGAATTACTAATGTATTTTTCCCGTTCGGCTATCGCTTTCGTTATGAAAGGCCAAGCAAACTTTCCCAGAATACCGACCACTGTCAAAAAGACAATCAGCATCCAAAAAATTAGCCCAGTTTCCGGAGTAAACAATCCCATTTTCGTTCTTTTTAAATTTTTATTTTTTCATGGACAACTGTTAATTGCCCCACGGTAATTTTTGGTTTTTGGAGTCAAATACAAGGCGCGGGAGAAGCGACATACCGGAGCGTACTTTCGTACGTGAGGATTGTCGCGCCGACTGCAACGAAGTAGTTGGCTTCAAAAATAAAAATTACATTACGATGGCTAAGACTGCTACAATAATGGCGAAGAGAGCCACCCCTTCCACAAGTACGCAAGCAATAAGCATGTTCGTACGAATGTCGTTGGTTGATTCCGGCTGACGAGCAATGGCTTCAACGGCTGAACCACCGATTTTACCAATACCGATACCAGCTCCGATAGCTGCGATACCTGCGCCCAAAGCGGCACCCAATTTAGCGAAAGCTGCGAGGGAAGCTGCACCGGCGGCAGCTTGAAGAAGGATAGTAGATAACATAATGTTAGGTTTTAAAAGTATGAATTCAATTTATTTTCAATGGGCTGCCTCTGTATGCGCTTCATGCGGTTCGGGATGCGCCATTCCAATGAAGAAGGACGTCAGCATCGTGAACACGTAAGCCTGGAGGAACACGACCAGCAGTTCCAAAAAGTTCATGAAGATGGCAAAAAACAAGGCGAATATCGAGACTCCAGTACCCAACAGCGGACTGATGGATCCGAAGATAAAGATCATGGCCATAAACACCATGGCGATCATGTGCCCGGCCAACATGTTGGCGAACAGACGAATACAGAGTGCCAACGGCTTGGTGAACACACTGACCAGTTCCAGGAACGGCATCAGTGGAATGGGAAAGCGCAACCAGGACGGCATGGTGGGAACCAAAAAGATTTCCTTCCAATACTCCTTGTTGGCGAATACGTTGATGATGAGCAGCGAAAGTACGGCCAGCACCATGGTGGTGGCGATGTTGCCCGTCAGGTTGGCACCGCCCGGAAATATCGGGATGATGCCCAGCATGTTGTTGATCAGAATGAAAAAGAACAGCGTGAGCAAATAAGGTGCGTATTTGGCATACCCTTTGCCGACACCCGGTTTGATGACTTCGTCCAGCATGAATACAATGACCACTTCCAAGGCACCCTGGAATCCCCCCGGCACCTTCATCGGATCGCGGCGGTAGAATTTGGCCATGCTCAGGAATATCCATAAGAGCAAAAAGGCTGAAATCATTAACGAGGCCACATTCTTGGTGATGCTCAAATCCAACGGTCGTATTTGTTGGTTGCCCACGATTTCCACCAGTTTTCCTTTGAAGGCGCCTTCGGTGGCTACTTCAAAACCTTCGTGGACGCCCTCGTGAAACTTGGCTGAAGAAAAGACGAACCAGCCGCGCGATTGGCTTTTGGTAATGATGAGCAGCGGAATGGAGATTTCAGTCTGGCCAACCTTGGTGACATGCCAGCTGTAAGCGTCGCTGATGTGGCCGAAAATGAATTCGCCCGGGTTGAATTTTTCCTTGGCTGCAGGTTCGGTGGCGAATGCGGGTAAGGCTGCCAATGCCAGGACCACGAGCAACAGCAAACGTTTCATACCTTTATATAGGAAATCAATCTTCATTCTGAATCTTGTTTTGTTTGTTGACCCGAACCATGATCAAGGTTTCCAAGGCCAGATAGATGATGAAAAAAGCGCCGAACGCCAACAGGAACGTCACCATCTGCACCTTGACCAAAAGGATGTAGAGCAGAATGATGAACAAGGTGATGAGTAATTTGCCTGTCTTGACGGCCAGCATTACAGGAACCTTGACGTTGGGGTTCAGCACCACATTGTGAAAGGTCAGTGCGGCCAAAACAGTGAAAAATCCGGGAATGAAGGCCAACCAGGGCGTATTGAGCTCCGGCTTCACCGTGTTCAGCACGAATGCCAGCACGCCGTAAAGCGCCCAAAGCAACAGTGTCGTCACACCCACATATTTCAAGGTTCTCTTCATTTTTTTCAGAGCGTACTTATTTTTTCCACACAGACTGAAATCACATCATTCTTGACATCGGCGAAACCATCTTCCACCGCATAGCTGAACGCCTCGTCACCTACCGGGTTGACCGTCAGCGTGCCTTTGTCGATGGTCGTGATGATGGGCGCATGTTGCGGCAGGACCGTAAACAGCCCTTTGGTGCCGGGAATGGTCACGGACACCACATCGCCGTCAAACAGCGTCTTGACCGGGGAAAGCAGGATCAGTCGCATTGCAGTTTTTTTAAGCGTTGGCTTCCGCCATCAGTTTTTTACCCTTGGAAATGGCATCGTCGATGGTGCCCACCATGATGAAAGCCGATTCGGGATATTCGTCCACGGCACCGTCCATAATCATGTTGAAGCCGCGAATGGTTTCCTCGATGGGCACGATGACCCCTGGAACACCGGTGAACTGGGCCGACATGAAGAATGGCTGGGAGAGGAAACGTTGTACGCGACGGGCTCTGGAAACGATCAGTTTGTCGTCGTCGGAGAGTTCGTCCATACCCAAAATGGCGATGATGTCCTGCAATTCCTTGTATCGTTGGAGCAATTCCTTCACACGCTGGGCGGTGTTGTAATGTTCATCCCCGATGATGTTGGGGTCCAGGATGCGGGACGTGGAGTCCAAGGGATCCACGGCAGGGTAGATGCCAAGCTCGGAGATTTTGCGGTTCAACACCGTGGTGGCGTCCAAGTGAGCGAAGGTCGTAGCGGGAGCAGGGTCGGTCAAGTCATCGGCAGGCACGTAGATGGCCTGAACGGAGGTGATGGAACCGTGCTTCGTAGAGGTAATGCGTTCCTGCAGCAGCCCCATTTCGGTGGCCAAAGTAGGTTGGTAACCTACGGCTGAAGGCATCCGTCCAAGCAATGCGGACACTTCGGAGCCTGCTTGTGTGAAACGGAAAATATTGTCGATGAAGAACAGAATGTCTTTGCCAGCACCCTGACCACCGGCATCGCGGAACGATTCGGCGACGGTCAGTGCGGAAAGGGCTACGGAAGCGCGAGCTCCGGGAGGTTCGTTCATCTGACCGAACACCAAGGTGGCTTGCGATTTCTCGAGTTCAGCAGGGTCGATGAGGGACAAATCCCAGTCGCCCTTTTCCATGCTCTTCATAAATTTTTCACCATATCGGATAACGCCCGATTCCAGCATTTCGCGGAGCAGGTCGTTTCCTTCACGGGTGCGTTCGCCGACACCGGCGAATACGGAGTAACCGTTGTAGGTTTTGGCAATGTTGTTGATGAGTTCCATGATGAGCACTGTCTTGCCCACGCCGGCACCACCGAACAACCCGATCTTGCCACCTTTGGCGTAGGGTTCGAGCAAGTCGATTACCTTAATACCGGTGAAGAGGATTTCCTGAGTGGTCACCAAGTCTTCAAATTTGGGAACTTCGCGGTGGATGGCATAGGCGCCTGTCATATCCAGCTCCGGCATACCGTCGATGGATTTGCCGATCACGTTCATCATACGGCCTTTGATTTGGTTGCCGATGGGCATGGTGATGGGCGTACCCAATAGTTTGACGGGCATGCCGCGCCTCAGACCGTCGGTGGAATCCATGGCGATGGTGCGCACGGTGTCCTCACCGATGTGTTGCTGACACTCGATGATGAGTTTCTGCCCGTTGTCGCGGGTAATCTCGAGTGCATCGTGAATTTTGGGCATGTCCTGACAGTCCTTGAGGAACGAAACGTCCACGACAGGGCCGATGACTTGTACAATCTTACCAATTATTTCTGACATAAAACGAAGCTTTATGGAATGAGTGATTTGTCGGTTAACTCGTATTTTAGAAAAAATAGCAGTGCAAAAATAGCCAAAATTTATCCAATGTCCTACTTGTTTTAAAAAAATCAGATGCAAAAAAGTAGTTAGTTAGACAAAACTAACTACCTTTGCGGAAACAATTCAGTCATGGAAAAAATAGTGTCCGTCCTTTCAAAACTATCCAACAGCTTGGCTGAAATGGAGGAACTGGCTCGTGCTGAATCCAATTTGAAGGAGCTTACCATTTCGCAAATGCATTATTTGGAAGTGATTAGCCAACTGACGAATCCCAATGTGACTGAACTGGCCACGGAGATGCAACTGAGCAAGCCTACGGTGACGGTGGCGTTGGAAAAGCTTTTGCAGAAGGGTTTTGTGACCAAAGTCGTGTCCGATGAAGACAGACGGAGCTCGCATCTGCATTTAACAAAAAAGGGCATGCAAATCAATTTGATGCACGAAAAAGCCCACACTCAATTCGCCGAACTGATGACTGAAACGCTGGAGCCGGCTGAACTGGACCAGTTGACCATCCTGCTCGAAAAGCTGACCAAAAAACTTTGATAGTTCCGGTTGGGCTCAGGAAAAATAACTAGAGCCTTTTAACGATTAATCTGACCAAGATGCAAACAATGGCCGAAATCGCCGGAAATACGTTTACCGGTCTCAACGATGCGCAAGTACAGGAAAAACAAGCCAAAAACGGCTTCAACGAACTGCCTGCCACCAAATCCAACGGTTTTTTTCACCTTGCGCTGGGTATTCTGAAGGAACCCATGTTTATCTTGCTGGTCGTTTGCGCCACCTTATACATGGCGGTGGGCGACATTCGGGAGGGCATCATGTTGCTGGGCTTCGTGCTGTTCATCATGGGCATCGAGTTCTATCAAGAACGCAAGACGGGGAAGGCGTTGGATGCCCTGCGAGAAATGTCCAGTCCCAAAGCGCGGGTATTGCGCAACGGCGTGGAAGTGAAGATTCCCTGCCGCGAGGTGGTGGTGGATGACCTCGTCGTTTTGACCGAAGGCGAGCGCGTGCCTGCCGACGGCATTTTATTGCGCTGCATCAACATTCAAGCCGATGAATCCATGCTCACTGGTGAATCGGTGCCTGTTCGAAAAATCGAGTCGGACGGCACTTCTATGGATTTATTGCCGGGCGGCGACGATATGCCCTCCGTATTTTCGGGCAGCATGATCGTTCAAGGTAACGGCATCGCCAAAGTGCTGCGCATCGGGGTTGAAACCGAAATCGGCAAGATCGGAACGGCGTTGAGCGGTGTGGAAGAGGAAACCACGAAGTTGAAAACGGAATTGAACGTGTTGGTACGCAGGTTGGCCATCGGCGGTGTCGCCTTGTGTCTGGTCGTGGTGCTGGTGTTTTTTCTGACCCGTGGCGATTTGTTGCACGGATTTTTGGCCGGCTTGACATTGGCCATGGCTATCTTGCCGGAAGAGTTTCCCGTCATTCTGACCATCTTCATGGCCTTGGGTGCCTGGCGCATGTCCAAGCATCGGGTGCTCACGCGGAGACCCGCCGTCATTGAAACATTGGGTTCAGCCACCGTGCTTTGTACGGACAAAACGGGCACATTGACGCAGAATCGGATGACGGTAAATACGCTTTACAACAAGACGTCCTTTTTGCATACCACCGATATGAAGGGCTTTCCGGAGGATTTCCACGAAATCATCGAATACGGTATCTTGTCCAGCCAGACCAAGCCGAACGACCCCATGGAAAAGGCCATCTGCCGGTTGGGAAATGAGTTTTTGCAGGATACTGAGCATCTGCACCACGACTGGACCATGATTCGCGAGTATTCCCTGTCCAAGGAATTGCTGGCCATGTCCAGGGTGTTCAAGGAAAAATCGTCCGACGAGTACGTCATTGCCGCCAAGGGCGCGCCTGAATCCATCTTTGACCTGTGTCACATCAAGGATGCGGCTAAGTACGAAGAGGCCATCCAACTGATGGCGTCCAAGGGGCTTCGTGTTTTGGGGGTGGCCAAAGCGGTTGTCGCCAAGGATGAACTTCCCGACATCCAGCACGATTTCGAGTTTGAATTCATCGGGCTCATTGGTTTGGCCGACCCCATAAGGCCGGAAGTCAAAGTCGCCGTGCAGGAATGTTACAAAGCCGGCATCCGCGTCATCATGATAACGGGCGACTATCCCGTTACGGCTCAGAACATCGGCGCCGAGATTGGTCTTAAGAATACGGACCAATGCATTACAGGGCCTGAACTCACCGCCATGAGCGAGGAAGAATTGCTCCGCCGCATCGATGTGGTGAACATTTTCGCCCGCGTGGTGCCCGAGCAGAAACTCAAGATTGTCAACGCATTGAAGGCCAAGGGCGAAATCGTTGCCATGACCGGTGACGGTGTGAACGACGCACCCGCCCTGAAGGCCGCCCACATCGGCATCGCCATGGGGGAACGCGGTACGGATGTGGCCCGCGAGGCTTCCTCCTTGGTGCTGACCGACGATAATTTTTCCTCCATTGTAGGCGCCGTTCGCTTGGGCCGCCGCATTTTCGACAACATGCAGAAAGCGTTTGGTTATGTGTTTGCCATCCACGTGCCGGTGGCTGGGCTTTCGCTCATCCCCATCTTTTTCGCAGGGGCACCGTTGTTGCTGTTCCCGGTGCACGTGGTCTTTATGGAACTCATCATCGACCCGGCTTGCTCGGTCATCTTCGAAGCGGAGAAGGAAGAAAAGAATGTGATGAACCGTCCGCCGAGAAGCGTTCAGCAGAAATTCTTTGGCGGTAGCAAGATTTTCCTGAGTTGCATGCAGGGGGTGGCCATCCTGTTGATGGTGCTGGGCGTTTATTTTGTCGGTTTGCAGTTGGGTTTGAGCGCCGATGTGGTTCGCGCCATGTCGTTCACGACCCTGATTGTATCCAACATTCTGACCATCTTGACCAACCGCAGTTGGGAAAACAACCTGATTCAAATACTACGTACTCCCAATGCCAGCGTCAAATGGATCGTGGGTGGTACCATCGTATTCTTGGTGGCAGTATTGTCCGTGCCGTTCCTGCAGGGCTTGTTCAAATTCGCGCCGCTGTCTGTGTTGCAAATAGTAAGCTCCGTTGGGATTGGATTGTTGAGTGTAGTTTGGTTCGAAATCTATAAGGCCGTCAAGCGGAAATAACTATTCCTTTTCCAAATACGCCTCAAATCCCTTGGTGTACTTGATCTTGTTGTCGGGCCCGCCCTCGTTGTAAATGAAAAAGGCCTCGACTCCTTGATCGTGCAGGCTTTCGATGAGTTTCAGGCCGGCATCCACGCCCATCACCATGCAGGCGGTAGCCAACCCATCGGCCGTGAAGCAGTCGTTGGCCAAAATGGTGGCGCTCAGCAGCGAGTGCTGAACCGGATAGCCCGTGTGCGGATCGATGGTGTGGGCGTATTTCTTGCCGTCCTTCACATAGAAACTGCGGTAATTGCCCGAGGTGGAAAGCGCTTTGTCCGTGAGCACGAGCAACCTCTCGATGTCGTTGTTGGTGGAAGTGGAGTCGTCCACCGGTTTGTTGATGCCGATGCGCCAGTTGCCGCCCTTGGGATTCTTACCATGCAACACCACTTCACCCCCGATTTCGACCATGTAGTCGTCCACGCCTTTTTTATGTAGGAACCCTGCGATGATGTCACTCGCGTACCCCCCGGCTATGGCGCCACAGTCAAGCTGAATGCGGGGATCCGATTTCGTCAGTTTGTCCTTTTCCAGTTTCAACAGTTTGTACCCGACGAACTGCTTGATACTGTCAATTTTAGCCTGTGTCGGATCGCTTTTCGCCTTGGGCCCGAAACCCCAGAGGTCCACAAGTGGAGCGACCGTAATGTCGAAGGCACCGTTCGAAAGTTCCGAAAAATGCAAGCTTGCCTGAACCATCTGGAGCATCCAAGGGTCCTTGCTCAGGTCGAAGGGCTCCGTTCCGCTTTGATTGAAGCGGCTGATCGTCGACGTGGGTGTGTACGTGGACAGCGAGCTGTTGAACTTGTCCATTTCAGCCTCCATCGCTTTTTGAAGGTCCTCGGTGCCGTTGTAGGTGATGTGGTAGGTGGTGCCGAACGCGACGCCTTCGTTAAAAAAGTACTTTTTAGGTTTGCACGAGGTACATGCGAGCAGACCCAATGCGAGCAGGAGGCAGCTGGTGGATTTCATGTTTTAAAAGGGTAACTTGTAATACAGATGAAGCGCCAGTCCGGCCATGGGCTTGAGGTTTTCCCCATAACCGGGAATGTAGGGCGGGTCGCTGGTCACGCCGCCCGAAACGTGCAAAGTGGACTTGTATTGCCCCGACCAGCCCAGCGAGAACGGTCCGTAGGCTTTGACGCGCACACCGACCGTCAGTTCCAACCAACCAACAATGCCATGTTGGTTCACCAAGTCGGTCAACGTGTTGTCACCCCAATAGTTGTCGTAAAAGGATAGGTTGTGCAGGGTGTAGTTGAAAGACGAGAACCCGTAGTGGGCACCCGCGTAAAACAAGTTCTGAGCCTTGTCGCCCAGGTAGATGAGCGATTTGTTGACACCCAGCTTGAAATACGTACCGGATGCCAGGCATCGCGTGCCGCTCTCCGCCGTCTTGTCGAACGAATTATAACCGATTTCCAACGTTGGAAACCAGGTATTCTTCAAATTCACATCGGCTTTGACGCTATAACCTTTATTGGCTGAAACCAGCCCGAGCAGCGGCTTGCCAAGCTCCACTCCCAGACTGACGCCTTGGTAGGTTGGAATGAACACCACCGGTTCCTTTTTCTTGTCGACCGCAGAGATTGACAGGCAAAAGAGCAGCATCACCGCCAATACGCCGTATTTAAAGGAGCAGCCTGACATGTTCCGCTGTTAGATTGATGACGGATGAATCTTTGATGACGGCCGACTTGAAAATGACACCGGCCACTCTGCAGGCGCTTAAGGTGCTGAACACGCGGCATCCACATTCCATGGATTGAAACCAGGGTTTGTTGTGGTGCTCGAACGTCAGCGTGTCTACGAACAGATACCCGTTTTGGACCGTAGTCACTAGAAACTGGGTTTCAGTCGTGTTTGGATTCAAGTCGAGGACGAACCCGCTGAGTGTCTTGTTTTTGTAGAGGATGGAATCCGAGCCGACCCCTTTCACGGTCATGCTGTCCACTTGAACGGCCACTTCCTTGCCCTTGGCGTTGACCGTGTAGAAATTGGCATGGAGTTTCACGCTCATGTCTTCGTAACAGCCATTGCTGCCACAACTTGACAAAAGCAGGACCGTCGCGAAAAGAAGGGCGACGAGCTTAAAATTCTTCTTCGACAGCATACTGGTTGCGTTCCGGAGCGTTGCGTACGATGAGTTCACCCAAGAATCCGGTGAGGAACAGGAGTACGCCGATGATCATGCAGGTGAGTGCCAAATAGAAGTAGGGCAGGTCGGTGATGAGCCTGGCTGCGTGGCCTTCCAACAGGGAATAAAGTTTGATGGCGCCCACGGCGATGACAGCAACCAGACCAACGATGAAGGTGAGGCTGCCGATGAGACCGAAGAAATGCATGGGCTTCTTGCCGAACTTGTTGAGGAACCAAAGGCTGATCAAATCCAGGTAGCCGTTCACAAAGCGGTTCATGCCGAATTTGGTCTCGCCGTACTTGCGTTTCTGGTGGTGGACCACTTTTTCTCCGATGCGGCTGAACCCTGCGTTCTTGGCCAGAAAGGGTATGTACCGGTGCATCTCGCCGTAGACTTCGATGTGTTTGACCACGGCATTGCGGTATGCTTTCAGCCCGCAATTCATGTCGTGCAGCTTGAGGCCGGTGATGCGTCTGGCGGTGGCGTTGTAAATTTTCGAAGGAATGTTCTTGGCTAGTTTTCCGTCGTAGCGTTTCTTTTTCCAACCGGAAACCAGGTCGTAGTTTTCGTCCATGACCATCTGGTAAAGTTCCGGGATTTCGTCCGGGCTGTCCTGCAGGTCGGCGTCCATGGTGATGACCACGTCGCCCTGGGCTTTTTCAAATCCACAGAAGAGGGCAGGGGACTTGCCGTAGTTGCGGCGGAAGCTGATGCCTTTGACTTCCATCGGATTCTCTGCTTGCAAGTCCTTGATGATTTTCCAAGATTCGTCCGTGGAACCGTCGTTGACGAAAATCACCTCGAAGCTAAACTTGTTTGCGGTCATGACACGCTGAATCCACGCGAACAGCTCGGGCAGGGATTCGGCTTCATTGAATAAAGGAATGATGACGCTGATGTCCATGATTTTTATGCTTTTGGCTCCTCATCGGAGTCTTTGGTGTCTTGATAGGGTTTGTAATGCTGGTCGGAGGGTGGCAGGATGTCGTTTTTTTTGGCAATCATCGGGCTGAGTATCAAAAACAGAATGCCGCCTCCGATGATGTGCCACCACAAATTGAACAGCACCACCTGAATGGCGGTGGGCACGCCGAACGCGATGGCCGCGTCGATGTATTTCTGCGGATAGTTCGGCACTTGCTGCATCATGGTGATGGTTTGGTTGAACGCGACGCTGAGCGCATTGGGTTGCAGGAACTGATACCGCACGTAATAAAGGACGGACATGATGAGTGCCGCAAAGAAAAACAGCAAAACCCCGAACGACCAGACTTGTCCGAAGCGGATGTAACCGCCCCAGGCTCTGTCGCGATAGTTCTTGGCCAAATGGTAACACAGCACCGGCGTGGTGAGGAAACCGAACATGGTGAGCAATCCGACGAATCCGTTGTTGGGAAACACCAAATCCAAAAGGAAGAAAAAGGCGATGAAGCCGCCTAAATATAATGCGTAATCTCCTGCGTACTTGAACAAACGCTTGAATGGGTCATCGATTTCTTCTGCCATAGTGCTGAATTCTTTCCACAAAAATACACTTTTTTTTCGTCGCCCCCTTGTCGGAGCACTAAAAATGTGTACTTTTGCGCTCGGGTAAGTCCTATACGGCTAGCTCCCTGCGAACCCCCCCAGGGCTTGACCGCAGCAAGGGTAGCTTGGTTGTAGCGGCGCGATATAGTAAGCTTACCCACCCGCCTCTTTAGCTCAGTTGGCCAGAGCACGTGATTTGTAATCTCGGGGTCGTTGGTTCGAATCCGACAAGAGGCTCCAAATAAGAAATGCTTCCGCTTTGCGGGAGCATTTCTTATTTGGAGCCTAAGCCGTGTTCATTTAAAGAACGGTTCTTCATCGGATACGAACGTTGATCACGCGGGAGCATTTCTTATTTGGAGCCTCTGCCACCTACTCGCAGGTATACAGCTCCTTGATGAGTTTCTTGATTTTTTCGTTGCTCTTTTTGATGAACGGAATCATCACCACCGAGAAAATGGAAGCCGAAAAGCTCAAGCCGGTACAGAACCCACGAAGAAACTCCGTCACATGACTTTGACCGAAGTTTTCGAGAATCAGCAAGGTGCAGATGGACACGGCTATCAAAGTAATCAGAGTGTTCCGAATTTTATTCGTCAATTCCTGCACTTTCAGCAAATGCGACAGCTCGTACAAGGTCTTGTTGTTCGGCTCGAATCCGCCGTCAGCCGTCTTGCTGCGCAAATAAATCCAACTCTTGCATTTGCCCACCATCTCGATGCCCGTTTCTTTCAGGAAATTCAGGTAGGTCGTACTTTCTTCCGAATGCAAACCCTTCTCCAGAAGTTCCAACCGATATGTGTACGCACCCGGTTTTCCTTTCACGAAGTTGTACTTGCCAATCGTGGCATGGGCCAATAGCCAGCCGTCGTTGGACATCGCGTTCAGCCATTGTTCCTCTTTTTCCCATTGCCAGACGTAATAAAGTCTAAAGATTGTCTTTTTCATACTGCTTATTTATTTAATGAATTTTTGTCCATTTGCGACGAGTTCCTCCAGGCGGGCCAACTCGCCCTTGACGATGGATTTGCCCAGTTCTGTGATTTGATACTCCTTGCGACGGCTTTCTTCCTCGCCGGGAAGCGCTTCGATCCAACCTTTGTCCAACATGGACGAAAGGGCTCCGTAAAGGGTTCCGGCTGAAAGCTTGAGTCGCCCGTTACTCATTTTTTCGGTTTCCTGCATGATGCCGTAGCCGTGAAGGGGAGCATGCAGTGCCAGCAAGGTGTAAAATACGGCTTCAGTCAATACAATGTTTTCGTTCATAGTCCTATCGTGTTACGTTATAAAGGTTACCGTTATATCGGAAGACGATACAAAGGTAGCCGATATATTTTTAATTGCAAGTTTTTTTGCAAAAAAATGCATTCCATGAAGTGCTTTTTGTAAATTCGTGCCCAGATACTTCTCAAAAAATAACGTAACACCTATAATTATATGGAACTGATTGACCGCTTTTTCGCCTATGTGCAAAAAAACACACAATCGGACGAGGATACCAATCTGACCCCCAGTACGCCAGGCCAAATGGCTTTTGCCCAGGATCTGGCTGAGGAACTCAAATCGATTGGAATTCAAGACGTCACGCTTAGTGAGTACGGTTATGTCATGGCCACGCTGCCCGCCAATACCGACGAGCCGCGACCCGTCATCGGGTTCATCGCCCACATGGACACCAGCCCGGACATGAGTGGCAAGAATGTATCGCCGCAAATTGTTCGCAATTATCAAGGTGGCGATATTGTTTTGGATCCTACCGAGAATGTGGTTTTGTCACCATCCGACTTTCCCGAACTCCTTAAATATGTGGGGCAGGACCTCATCACCACCAACGGCAAGACCTTGCTCGGTGCCGACGACAAGGCCGGTTTGGCCGAAATCGTAACGGCTATGGAGTACCTGATGGCACATCCTGAAATCAAGCACGGCAAAATTCGCATCGGTTTCACGCCCGACGAGGAAATCGGCAAAGGGCCTGACAAGTTTGACGTGGCTGCCTTTGGCGCAGAGTTCGCCTATACCATGGACGGCGGCGAAATCGGGGAGCTGGAATTCGAGAACTTCAACGCCGCTGGTGCGAAGATTACCTTCAAGGGCAGAAACGTACATCCGGGTTATGCAAAACATAAAATGCTGAACTCCATGCGGATAGCCAACCAATTCGTAGGCATGCTGCCCCGCCATGAAACGCCGGAGCACACCGAAGCCTACGAAGGATTCTACCACCTCATCAGTTTTCACGGCGATGTGGAGTCCACCACGATTTCGTACATCATCCGCGATCACGACCGCAATCGGTTCGAAAACCGAAAAAGTGAATTCGAACATTTGGTACACAAGATCAACCACGAATTCGGTGAAAATACGGCAACCTTGGAACTGAAGGACCAATACTACAACATGCGGGAAAAAATCGAACCACAAAACATGCACATCATCGGCCTAGCCTTCCGTGCCATGGAAGCATGCGGCGTCGTGCCCCTGGTTCGCCCCATCCGAGGCGGTACGGACGGCGCACGACTGTCGTTCATGGGACTGCCTTGCCCCAACATTTTCGCCGGTGGACATAATTTCCACGGCCGTTTCGAATTCTTACCCATCCCCTCCATGGAAAAAGCCATGAACGTTATCGTAAAAATTGCTGAACTTGCAGAAGTCAAATCATGAAAACAACACCATTTACCTCCATCCATCAAGCCTTGGGCGCCAAGATGGCCGAATTCGCCGGATACAACATGCCCATCGAATATGCAGGCATACTCCCTGAACATCAAGCCGTTTGCGAAAGCGTCGGCGTGTTTGACGTCTCCCACATGGGTGAATTCTGGGTAAGCGGCCCCCACGCGCTGGCCTTTTTGCAGAACCTGGTTTCCAACGACGTGCGTACGGTCGCCATCAGTCAGGCGCAATATTCCTGCCTGCCCAACGAAAATGGCGGCATCGTGGACGATTTGATCGTGTACCGCATCGCCGAGGAAGAATACCTGGTGGTGGTGAACGCATCAAACATCGATAAGGACTGGAGCTGGTTTGTCGCGCACAATACGGTGGGAGCGGATCTGGAGAATATGTCCGACCAGACCGCCCAATTGGCCATCCAGGGTCCCAAAGCCATCGACGTGCTTCAAAAACTCACAGACATTGATTTGGCATCCATCCCCTACTATCATTTTGCCGTCGGAACGTTGGATGGCGTGGAAGATGTGCTCATTTCCAACACAGGCTACACCGGCGCCGGCGGCTTCGAAATCTATTTTGCTCCCGAAATGGGCAAACAGCTCTGGGACGCCATTTTTCAAGCCGGGGCTGAATTCGGCATCTTGCCCATTGGGTTGGGCGCCCGCGACACGCTGCGATTGGAAATGGGTTTCTGCCTCTACGGCAATGACATAGACGACACCATATCGCCCATTGAGGCCGGTATTGGCTGGGCCATGAAGTTCACGCCCGAAAAACAGTTCCCCTCCAGGGTCGTCTTCGAAAAGCAAAAGCTGGAAGGTGTCGCAAAAAAGCGGGTGGGGTTGGTGATGGTAGACAAAGGGTTCGCCCGTCACGGGTATCCAATTACGGACTCGGAAGGCCGCGTCATTGGAGAGGTGACCTCAGGCAGCATTTCACCCTTGACAAAAATTGGCATCGCCATGGGCTATGTGGAAACAGCCTTTGCCGCACTTGGAACTCCGATTTGTGTGGATGTGCGTGGACGTTTGTTAAAAGCCGAAGTGGTGAAAATGCCGTTCCGAAAATAAGGACACAACCTTTTATTCTAATAGTAGTATGGCTGATAACTTAAAGGAAATACTCACATTTACAGTAGATGACCAACGTTTTGCGATACGTTTGCAAGCTGTTGAAAGAGTTATTAGAGCAGTTGCAGTTACAAGATTATCCAATTCACCAGATTTTATTGAAGGAGTAATCGATTATTATGGAGCGGTTATAGCTGTCATCAATCTTAGAAAACGTTTTGGGTTTCCGATGCGGAAATTGTCAATTAACGATCGATTCATCATTGCAACTACCACAAAAAGAAAGTTGGCTTTAATTGTTGATCAGGTCGAAACAGTGATGTTGCCAAATCCAAAGGACTTGTTTGAGACAACAGATTTCAATGAAGGTTCGGAATTGATCACGATTCTTCGCGATGACAATGGAATCATTATTTTAAATGACTTGGAACACTTGTTGATACAATCGGAAGAGATCATACTGGATCATTTTTTTGAATCGAAAAGTTCAACAAAGTCTTTATGAGAAAAGAGTTTTATTTATCTGAAATATGCATCCGGATTGCCGAAATTCTTGGCCTGCATTTTCAGATGAATCATGGTGATGATTTGGAAAGACGCTTGATCGCTGTTGCGAAAGAGTTGAAAATGGATACCAGTATATCAGGCATTTACGAATGGCTATCCAAAGATCAACTCACCAACATCGAACTAAAAACATTGTCGGCCCATTTAACCATAGGTGAGACCTATTTTTTTCGTGAAAAACCAGCATTGGAACTCTTCATTCAAAAAATTATTCCCGAATTAATCATTCAAAGAAGTGGTAAGAACGAACACCTAAAAATATGGAGTGCTGGTTGTAGTTCTGGTGAAGAACCCTATACGCTGGCCATCTTGCTTAAAGAGCATTTTCCAGAACTGGACAATTGGGATATTAAAATAGTGGCCACTGATATTAGTCCGATTGCGATTCAAAAAGCACTGACGGGTGAATATACGGAATGGAGTTTTCGTGAGATAGAGCAAGATTTGGTAAAAAAATATTTTACTTTGATTAATAAGAAATGGAAGATTGATCCGCTCATTAAAAAAATGATACACTTTTCATTTTTAAATCTTTCCGAAAATTCATACCCATCTGCTCAAACCGATACTGAAAATGTGGATGTCATTTTCTGTAGAAATGTAATGATGTATTTTACACCAAATGTCATAAAAGAAGTGGGTGCCCGATTTAATGATGCACTAATGGAAAATGGATGGTTGATTACCAGTCCGGTAGAACTTAATGATGAATACTTTTCGAATTTTGAACGAATACTTTTTGGTAAGGGTATCTTCTATCAAAAAACCAATAAACTTGAAAAGCCGAAAAAATTACCAATAGAGACCATTCCTC
>Ga0302289_1000040_pt1 | contig 76213 bp, 118 predicted proteins | sample III_Fen_N1_2_FD_194552 | JGI IMG/M metagenome (GOLD analysis project Ga0302289, IMG submission 194552) | Peat permafrost microbial communities from Stordalen Mire near Abisko, Sweden - III_Fen_N1_2 | ecosystem: Environmental > Terrestrial > Soil > Wetlands > Permafrost | place: Sweden: Abisko... | reverse complement strand
GCAGAAGCAATGTCCGCTGGAATTGGTATTGGAAATGGCCTTGATTACGAGATAGTGGAATAAGTACATCTGCTATAATTGGGGCTAGGAGAAATATGACAACTGACGTAACCGCTGGCATTGGTATTACTATTGATTCGGCTGGCGCACTAGCCCAGCTTCGCCAGCTACAAGCTGGTATTTCCCAATTCAACCAGTCGGTTATCTCCTCCAATTCCGCTGCGGTATCAAAGCAGCAAGACCTCATCAAGACCTTCTCCCAGCAGGTAGAAGGAACGAGGCAATTCACCACCGGACTCACAGAGGTTGAATCCTCCGTCCATCGTCTCGGTAAGTCAATCGACACAGGCAAGCTCAAGCTGGGAGATTACTTTCGATACGGCGTAGCAGCCAGTGGCAAGTTCAAGAATGCATTCGGCAGGCAGCAAGCCGAAATCATGAACTTGGCTACAGACAGAGTCAAGAAGCTTCAAACACAGTACGTAAGCCTTGGAACAGCCCATAACGGCATGACCAAGGCTCTTGCTGTGCGTCCACTCAATTTGTTTAACGCTGACGCAGCAATTGGTACGCAGCGTATGCAGATTTTCAACAAGCTCATGACTGATGGCTCCACAAGCCTCGTCAACTGGGGTAAGAATACACAGTGGGCAGGACGCCAGCTTATGGTCGGTTTCTCCATGCCTCTTGCAATCTTCGGAGCTATGGCTATCAAGGTATTCCGTGATATCGAAATGGCTTCCGTTTCCTTCCGTCGTGTTTATGGTGACGCATTCACTTCTGCCCCAGAAACAGAGAAGGCTCTTAATGAGGTAAAGGCTCTTGCGTCTGAATACACCAAGTACGGAATCGCTGTCAAGGACACAATCGGACTTGCAGCTAAGGCCGCTGCCTTGGGTTCTCAGGGTCCAGACCTTATTGCACAGACCAAGGAAGCAACACGACTATCCACACTTGGTCAGATTGAATACCAGCAGGCTCTTGACACGACCATCAGCTTGCAGACTGCCTTCGGTATCTCGTCAGCAGACCTAGGCACAAACATTGACTTCCTGAACGCTGTTGAAAACCAGACCGTTCTGTCCATCGATGACGTTACACAGGCTATCCCGAAGGTAGCTCCTGTTATCAAGGCTCTTGGTGGTAACGTACAGGACTTGACCTACATGCTTACCGCTATGCGTGAAGGTGGAGTTAACGCCGCTCAGGGTTCCAACGCTCTTAAGTCTGGTTTGATGTCTTTGATCAACCCAACACAGGCAGCTATCGACAAGTCCAAGGAACTAGGAATCGACCTAGAGGGAATTGTTTCACGTAACGCTGGTAACCTACCGGGAATGATCAAGGAAATCGGAGCAGCATTTGCTTCCATTGATGATGGTCTTAAGCGTCAGCAGCTTATGGGCAAGGTATTCGGTAAGTACCAAGTAGCACGTATGACTGCAATGTTCGCCAACATCAATAAGGAAGGTGGACAGGCTTCTCGCGTACTCGACCTTATGGGATCATCCATGTCTACTTTGGCCTCAATCTCCGACAAGGAACTTTCAAAGATCGAGCAGGCAGTTTCGATCAAATTCGCAGGAAGCCTAGAACGACTCAAGGCTGAGGTTGCGCCTATTGGTGAGCAGTTCCTTACAGCCATCCTCCCAGTCATGGATGCCGTTGAAGGAATCCTCAAGGCATTCAATGGTCTTAATCCTCAGTTCAGGCAGTTCCTCGTAATCGGTACAGCTATTGGTGGAATCGTTCTGCCAACAGTTACGATGCTTGTAGGTCTATTCGCCAACATGGGCGGTATGATCATCAAGTTCTTGAAGAACCCAATCATGTTCATCGTGAACGGATTCAAGAACGCTGGGGCGTCTGCAAACTATCTCGCAACAGCAGAGCTTGACACCGAGGCAGCTACGGCTAGCCTTGAGGGGCGTGTCACAACGCTCACAGGATCGCTCAACGTACAGGCATCTGCCGTAGCACGTTTGGTAGCGGCCTATGAAAGAATGTCTATTGCAGCATCAGCCGCTCTACGTTCGAACCCAGCAGGTTTCCGCACCACCAAGATTCCCGGTTTTGCCAAGGGACGCATCCAGATCGTTCCCGGTATGGGCAGTGGAAAGAAGGACACCGAGCTAGCAATGCTGGCACCGGGAGAAGCTGTCATCAATGCTGAGGACTCCAAGCGTTTTGCTCCACTCCTTGCTCTCATGAATCAGGGCAAGCTACCGGGTTATGCCGGTGGTAAGACAGAAGGAATGCACTCTGTCAATGTAGGTGGAACCAATGTAGAGTACAAGCCATGGGGTAAGGGCGCACCTGAGAAGATGCAGGCTATGGTCAACGATGTTGTTGCCGAGGGTAGCCAGTATGCACAGATGCTTATTCGCATGTTCCAGAAGCTTGAAGGAAGCGCTGTCAGCGTAAACAATATTGCTGACAAGTTGACTTTGGTAGGCAATCCTGTTCTCAGCGACATTGGAGCAAGGAATACTTCTAAGAGTGGATGGGGAGCACCTAACGATTTTGCCAAGGCAAAGAAGGAAGGTCTAGACGCTGACACCGGAACAAAGACATTCTTCAACAACCAGCTAAAGACCACTCAGGATGACCTTAAGTTGTGGGCACAGAAGAATGGACAGACCCTTCCTTCCGGTGCCCTCAATGCTGCAAACTACGGTACCCACATCTCCCACCTTACCAAGGGTGGAGAGGCAGAGGGCAAGAACTGGCTTCCAAAGCGCGTAGGCGTTGACTCAGGATACATCAACACATACACCGAGGCTACTCAGGCGGGTATGAAGAAGATGGTCAATACTCTTGTTGAAATGGACAAGGGTGGAAAGAACTTCACCTTGGAAGAGGAGAAGGCAGCCAAGACCTTCATGCAGATTGCCACAAGCGGAAAGAATGCAGATGGAAGCCTCAACGCATTCAAGCTTTCAGCAGAGCAGGCCAAGTACGAGCTAGCTTTGCTTGCTCAGGATATGCACCCCCAGACAATGGGAGCAGTCGCAGCCGTCAGGGCTATTGCGACAACAGACCTCAAGTTTGCCAAGGAACAGAACTTCCAAGGTAGGACTCCTCTGGGAACTAGTGCAACATCAGCATGGAAGGCTCGCGCAGCACAGACGGCAGCGCAGTTCAGCTTGGACAACAATGGTCCTGCAAGGATTGCAAAGAGTACAGGGTATTTCTCAAAGACAATGGGTACGGTTCGTGAGGGAACAAAGTTCCGTGCAATGTCAGGTGCAGAATTCGCGGCAGCAGACAAGGAAGCTGCCAATATGTCTTCCCGCATCAAGCGTTGGGCAACCAAGTTCTCTCAGGGTCTCGTCACATCCCTACAGGGTGCAAACATTTCTTTGGGCGGTGCAGAGAAGGCTCTAGGCATTCACTCCCCAGCCAAGGAAATCACTCTCATTGGAGATAGTGTCCAGCAGGGTGCAATCTTGGCGGTCGATGCATTGCGCAAGGGCAAGGCTGACCTCAAGCTTGGACTTGGTGAATTCGGAACAAGCATCGCTCTTACATCCAAGACTCTAACCAAGTCAACAGTCAATGCTGGTGACAGTGTTGCTAGGGCAATCAAGGCAGCAGGAATTGAAATCAATGCCGCCGCACTCACGTCAGCATCTTCTGGTACTCCTCTTGCTAGGAAGAAGATTGGTGGAGGAAAGCTACAGGGCGCTCTTGGTGGACTTGATATGGCGTTCATGGCTGGATCAATGTTCCTACCGGGACAGCTTGCAGAGTTCTCTCAGAAGCTTATGTTCGCATCCATGGGCGTTCAGGCATTCACTGGAATGCTACAGGGAATGGCAGCAGTTTCTGGTGCAGCTAAGCTTGGTGGAATCTTCGCACCAATCGCAAGTGCAGCGCCACTGGCCGGTACAGCGTTGGGAGCACTTGCTTCCCCTGCCGGTATTGCTGTAGCAGCACTTGTGGCCTTGGGCGGTATTGCATGGTTGGTCTACAACCACTACAAGGAAGAAGAGAAGAAGCTTCATGCATTCGGTGAGGCCGTCAAGACAACAACAGAGACTCTTCAAAGTGCAGCAACATCATTTGGATATAACGAGAATGTTTCTTCCATCAACACCCGTACTCAGGATACTGACAAGGGTGCTCAGGCACGCGCTGTTACTGCCCAGTCTTGGGTAAGGGATCAGGCAAAGGCTGAGGGAGAAAATGGAGACAAGTTCCGTGCAAAGCTTGATGTTGTCAAGTCAGGAACTGCCGCACAGGCAGAGCAGGTTCTTCGCCAGACATTTACCTCACTTCTTGCTTCCGGTGCTCCCGGTGATGTAGCTAAGTCCATTGTTGAGCAGATGGCTAACGAAGTAAACCGTCAGAACATCTTCAAGAAGATTGGTGACGATCTAGGCACCGCCCTTGATCCAAAGGGCAAGATCAGGTCTGTCGCTCAATTGATCCAGAAGAACATGGCACCGGGATTTGAGGCAGCAGCAACGGCAGCCAAGAAGGTTGCCGATCAGGAAAAGCTTATTGAGGAAGCCAAGAAGAATGGCATCAAGATCAAGGGTGGATACGATCAGAAGACCCTTGAGAGTATCGCAAAGTACAAGAAGAACATTGAGGCTATCAGGTCTGAGGAAGCTCAAACCAAGGCTGGCTCAGGCTCTATTGTTCAGCAGTCCGCAGAAGACCTCAACAAGTTCCTCGGTGCTGGACTTATTGATCAGCAGCAGTTCCAAGAGGGATTCCTAGCAATCAAGAATAGTGTTCAGCAGGCATTCCCAACGGATGCTGCGGCACAGGCTGATGCATACACAAATGCAGTTCAGGGAATGGGAGTTCAACTACAGTACAACCTTCCAGTTCTTAATGACGCAGCGGTTGCGGCAGCTACCCTTAATGCCGTAATGTCTGGCGCTGACCCAACTGACATCAACAATGCACTATTGAGCGCAGCGGGTAACGCTGGCGTTGCTACAGCAGCACTGAATGTTCTTGCAGCAGCAGCACAGAATAATCCTGTCGTTAATGGCACCGCAAACATTGGAACCATTGAGGCACAGATTGCAGCCAAGAAGAATCAGATCACAAGCCTTACAAAGAAGCCAGCCAAGAAGAAGGCAGGCTCCGGTGGAGGCGGCGGCGGTGGTGGAGGATCAGCACCTAAGTCCAAGTATGACAAGAAGTCTGACGCTATTGCCAAGGCTAACGCACGTCTGGATATCCAAGAGGTAAAGATTGACCGCACCGAGGATTCCAAGATTCAGCACGCCATGGATCAGCGTTGGGGTGGCAAGACTGTTGAAATCAACGGACTCAAGGTAACTGTCAAGAATTCTGCCGACGTTGAATACGCAATGCAGCAGATCGATGAGACGATTGAGGATATCAACCGCAATCAGGTTGACCCTCTTAATGACAGGCTTGACGTTCTACACGACAAGCAGGATAAGATTAATCGTCAGATCACCGAATGGCAGCAGGAAATTGATAAGATCAATGAGGGATACGCTGCCCAGACAAAGCCACTTGAGCGTGCCAACACGTTGCTCGAAGGACAGCAGGCAACCCTTGAAGCAACAAGAGACAAGCAACTACAGGGAATTGACCTACAGACTTCTGCTCTACAGAACCAGATTGATGTAGCCCAGTATGCAGCAGAAGTACAGGGCAAGCTTCTCGATGACCAGATGGAGAAGAACTCTCTTAATGCTGAGCTTATCGACAAGCAGGTTCAGGCAATTGACGACCAGATTTCTGCTCTTGAAGATGTCAAGACACTCAATGACATTCTTGCCGCACAGAAGCAGTCCCAGCTTGGTCTAGCTTCTGCGTTGTCTTCCGGTGATGCTGGCGCAGCCGCAGCAGCAATGCTTGAGTCCCAGTCCAGTGCAGCAGGCGGTGCAAGTCAACTACAGACCGCAGGTATGACGGGACAGCGCGACGAGCTACAGGCACAGTCAGATGCCCTTAACGCACAGAACGATTTGCTTTCAAAGCGCAAGGACGCTATGGATAGGGGCGTTGACGCTCTTAATCGCCAGCTAGCAGCTTTGACACAACAGCGCACTCTCATTGAAGACAACTACAAGCTTGAGCTACAGGGAATTGCAAACAGCATTGCAAACAACTCTGAGCGCATTCGTCAGCTTACGTTCGAGCGCGATACAAGGGTTCAGTTCTGGCAGGATCAGATTGACAAGTACGCACCAGCGTTGCGTGACCTTGACAACCAGATTTACGACATTGAGCAGAAGATCAAGAAGATTCAGGATGAGAAGATCAAGCCTCTTGAGCGTCAGCGCGACTTGCTTGCAGACATCCTCGGAGATGTCCAGCAGCAGATCGCCCGCGAGAAGGCAGTCATTGACCAGAAGCGCAAGCAGCTTGACTATGCAAACAAGATCAATAATGCAATGAAGACATTGTTCGACAGGTCAAAGGCAGCCGGTGGCGCAGCAGGCGGAATTGGAACGGCACTTGGTTCAAGCAGCAAGGCTCTACAGAAGGCTCTAGCAGACCTTAAGGAGCTTGAGGCTAAGCTCAAGGCGGCAAAGTTCCAGAAGAAGATTGAAATGGGTATGGTCACCAAGGACAAGAATGGCGCAATCAAGGTCTTCAACAGTCCCGGTGAAGCAGCCCAGTACGTCTCTGAGACATTTGGAAATGCCAAGGTAGTAACAAAGAACGACATTGAGGGAACCTCCAAGATCAACGGAAAGAACGTAAAGGGAGATTACTCCACTATCGCTCGCAAGATTTCCGAGGCACTGGACAACGACGTAAAGAAGCACATCATTACCCAGATCAGCGTTGACCCAGAACACAAGCAGGTTAAGATCACAGCCAAGAAGGTAAAGGGCGAGATGGTCTACACCTTGAATGGCAAGTCCTTCACCGCTGCAAGAGGAGGTATTCTACCGGGATTCCGTGGAGTAACTCACGGTGACAATGTTCCTGCCATGCTACGTTCTGGGGAAGGCGTTACTGTTGGTGAGGCTTTGAGCCAGAACAAGTATGAGACAAAGCGTCTGCTTGCTCTTAACAAGGCAGCATTGAGTGGAAACATGGGAAGCTTCTACCGTGATTGGTCAGCCCCAGAAATCACAACAGCAGTTCCTGTCATGGCTCCTGCCGTAAACGGTAGCACCAGTGGTGACACCTACAATGAGTACAACTTGACTGTAAGCGGATTCGGCTCAACTGCAACAGCAGATGAAATCGCTGGCAAGGTAATGTATACTATTAAGGAAGCCCAGCGCGGTCAGATTAGGAGTAGGTCATGACATACACACTCGCAGCAAGGAAGACTTTTCAGCGCCCCCAAGCTGCAATTTTTTCAGACCGCAAGTTCACTTTTGACAGCGGCACCGATGAGTATGTCGCACCAACAGATTTGAATGAGGGAGTGATGCAAGCCATCATTCTCCCAGACCATGGACGTAAGCCAATCCAGTATGGATTTGATAGGATCGAAGCCAAGGCTCGAATGATCAACGGAACGTCTAGGTCGTATTGGACAGCAGACAAGGTCACCTTGCAGACATCGTGGGACAACCTCCCATCACGTCTGGCAGAAGGTGGTCAGGATTATGCCAACGGTATGCAGAGACCAATTGGAGCAATGTTCCTTGCGGATAATGCAGCACCGGCATGGCTTTTGCGCGACTGGTATAATGGACATCCAGAGCCTTTCTATGTTTATCTGTCATATGACGATGGTATTGTCAACGCAAGGCTTGGTCAACGATACGTTGAAGAGAGGCTGATGTCTTTCACAAGCTTTGGTATGACGCTTGGCAACCGTGGTCGTTATGATTTCTGGGACATTGATTTGGCGTTGGAGGAAGTTTAATTGTTCAAAGCACCAGCATTGCAGAAGCACCTTGAAACTGCTCATACAGTAAGGTCACTGCCAAAGGTTATCGGTGAAATCAACCTGAATGACCTTGGTCGTATTGAGCGTATCGGAAACTACATTTGCGACCCTGCGAAGGGTGTGCAGCCAAGTTCTTTCTACTCTGAATCTGATGTGCAGACAATCGACTCCACTGTAAGCTACGAGACAAACGTATTGCAGTCTGGTGACGCAGAAGATGTTGGAGAGCGAGTTCTCCACAAGGTAGATTCCCAGCTACCCAAGCTCTACCCAATTCAGGACGTGTTTGCACACCACCGTCCTCGCTCTGGAATCAACAAGCTTATGTTCATGGACGGTCAGTTCATCGATGACAAGCTCAGCGCCCTACGCCCAAGGTATTATGTATCCTCCCGTAGAGACCCATTCAAGTACTGGACGAGCTACAGGACAAAGGGACTTGATCTTGCCGGTCTTCCAATTGCTCATGGAGTTTCACGTTCGGACGGTAATATTGATGACACTGCTCCGTTCGTTGTCTACAACGAAACATTGAGCGCCAATCGTATCGTAATTAAGATGCAGACTCATGTGGGAACAGAGCGCCTTGACCCCAGCATTGTTGTTGACCCATTCTACGGTGCGTCAAATAGCAAGACCCCCAAGTCTTTCAAGGTTCAGGTTCTTAGGGACGAGATGTGGGAAACTGTGTACACGTTTAACGGCAACGTCCCAGCGGACGGATATGTCGAGCTTGGCTATGGACTCATGCTTGACTCAAGCTATGCGGATAACTTCGAACTTATCGGAGAACTTGAGTCTGCGTTTCTTTTGCCAAATCCTGCGGATCACGATAATGGTGACGCATTTATCGTGGGCAGCGACAAGGGAACCCTCTACGTTCTCAAGGACGGAGAGTGGAACCTTATTTCCAACGTATCCTACGGATGGTCTGACGTAAACTCAAGCCACGTCATCAAGAATCTCATCGATCCTCCCAGCTTCACCAACGGTAGCTACATCGCATTCCGTGAGTTCGACTGGTTCAAGGGAATGCGTATCGTTGTTGACACGATGAACCTACCCAACACAACCTTTGATCTGATCGAGCTTAGCCCTAGGCTAGTATTCGACCTCACAGAAAGAGCCATCAGCTTCTCTGTGACAAAGACAATGGGTGACCTAAGCCAGTCCCCACTTCCAGTAGGTGCCCTCCGTGCGGGCACGGGCAGCGTAGACCTCAGCAACAATGACTTCGCTCTCTCAGAATCCTTCGCGCTTGACCTGTCAACTGGCAAGGGAAGCGTTATCGCCAAGTACCTTGGTCAGGAAATCAAGTTCGACTTCTCTGAGACCATCTATAATGTTGGCGGGTACAAGTACAATGTTCCCATTAAGACCCTTTATGCAGAAGAAGCACCAAGGATCATTGACGAGCCAACGACGACAAGCTTTGAGCTTCGTGATGAATTCTTCATCCTTGAGCGTGCAACTGCACCACAGCTAGTCCTTGAGAATGTTTCCCTCAGCCGTGCAATCATGGTATTGCTTGATAGCATCGGATATGAAAAGTATTCATTCCTTCGTATCCCAAATGTGGATGAGCCATTCATTCCCTATTTCTTTGTTTCGCCAGACATGTCTGTTGCCGATGTTATGTCTGCATTGTCAGAGGCAACCCAAACTGCAATGTATTTTGATGAGCGCAATGTTCTCGTTATTGCATTCCCAGCATATGTATTGCCTGACGCAAATGTTCGCAGCACTGACCTCGTTTTGCGCGGTACAGATAAGGACGGTGCCCTTGCAAACATCAAGGACGTGTCTTCTTCCGAAAGGGAACTCTATAACAATGGAGAGGTAACCTTCACCAAGCGTTACATTCAGCGCACAAGCAGACTGTCCCAGAGCCTTTATGGTGACAAGGACAAGGAATGGATTTACTCCCCCGTCATGGTATGGGAGGCAACCGGTCAGGATAACGTAAAGTCCCAGAACGATGCGGTAGAGAAGCAGTCCGAGTTCACCCTCAGTGCATTCCCATTGAGCGCACCACTGACAACAACAGTCCCACAGGTTGTTGGTGGAGTTGTCACGGACAACCTTATCAGCGTGGGAGAGTCCGCAAACTACTTCTCTTCATACAATGGATATCTTTGGGCCAATGGTGAAATCATTCACTATGATGCAGTGCAGTTCAGCGTTACCGGAACAGGCGATGTGTGGATTCAGTCTGCCGATGAGTACCAGAACTACTTCCTTGGATTGCCATTCAATGGCAAGATTTACCCAACAGGAATGTTGCGCATCTACGCACAACCATACACAGACACGGATGATTATGGAAACACTTCACTTGTAGAAGGTACCGTTTCCGAACATGGTCGTGGAAAGTTCAACACTGAAATTGTTGACCACCACGAAGGTCTCACTGAGGATTGGGTAAGCAGCCTCAACGGAATGTACCAGAACAGCAACTACCTCTTCACACTATCATCAGTGGTGAATTATCCACAGTCCTTGTCAACTGACAATGGAGCAGGCTACGTGTCCAATGGTGTCACAGCACAATCCACAGCTTCCACTTTCAGCAGCGTGTCCAGCGAAATCAACAACCCTCTTTCCCGTGTGACTACGGCAAATGATGTTGATAAGCTACAATCTTCTGCAATGATTCTCTCTGGTGCAAATCAGGGACGTGACCATGTTAGTTATGTACACAAGAAGCTAGACGCCGTGCCCACAAGTTTCGGTACACGTATGCGTATCATTGGTGAAATCCTGAGCACGGGATCACAGGAGCCAATTGGTTCTGAAATTCTCACCAAGCCTTACATGACTACACCAAACGCTGACTTGACAATTTCTGGTGGCGGTGGTGGCCTCGGTATTCTTGTTGACCCAGTGAAGAATCACGGATACTTCATGGAGCTACAGGCTCTCACCGGAGCAACAGAGGATTACTCATTCGAGGATGTCAACCATGAGGTTACCTTGGGTAAGGTTTCTGCGGCGGTAGTCACATCCAATGAGGTAAAGCTTACCCTAGTAGACACACCAAAGATCATTGCCGTAGGTGATACCATTACTGTTACAGAGTTCCCAACAGACAATGCTGACATCAATGGGTCATACCCTGTCAAGCGTGTAGATGTCAACGATGTCTACTATGACCTTATCACGGTTCCATACACATTCTCGGCACCTTATCCTGATACCGCAGCTATCACCGCGTCAGCGGGAACATCCCCATTGCCATTGGCGGCTATCAAGTCCATCAGTATTGATTCAACTGGTGTGGCTCTTGTGACCTTGGTGGATGGAACTAATCCCGGCTACGCCATTGGAACAACGTTGACCAATGTCAATTTCGAGACTTCAACCGCCATTCCAAACATCAATGGAGTTGTGAGCGTTTCTTGGGTTGGAGATAATGAGTTCAAGTTCGATATTCGAAAGACGACTTATACCTTTGTTGATGATCTGAGCGCAATTCATTTCTCCTACAAGGATGATGCTGGGGCAACCGTCACCCTGAATAGTGACGAGATTAAGTCTGCTACATCAACAGCGCAGGATATCACCTTTACTTTTAGCGGAACAAACAAGACATTCAAGGATTTGGATGCCGTTCTTGCCGGTGGCACTGTTGTCATTGATAGGAAGAATGAATTCAAGAACCCTCGTATGAAGACCGCAGGCGCAAGGTCTGTTCTCTCTGCGAACTTTGCCCAGAACCCAAGGGCAATCAATGACCCAGCGGCAGCGGTAGGACGTTGGAAGCCAAAGGTATATTCCACTACCAAGACACATGGAGGAAGGGCAACCCAAGCCTTTGTTTCCCAAGACGCATATGTGAAGACAACCAATATCAAGACCTTCACTTCGAGTACGTACATGAAGGGAACGGCCTACTCAGATAGAGGATGGCTCCTAGCTGGTGATGGCTCTTATGGTGACAATGCTCCTACACTAGGAAGTGACGCCTACAACACTTCACTGCCTGTGACTATGGCAGACAATTACGTCCGTGTAGGACTATGGGTTAAGGCTTCTTCCAAGACAAAGATGCAGATTGGTCTACGTCGCTCCAACGAGTGGCGTCACAAGACCAAGGGCAAGTGGTACTCCTCAGAGACATTCAGCGGAGCGGTTTCCGTGGGTACGGACTGGACATGGGTAAACTATGGATTCAAGATCACCCCATTCAATGGTCAGGTCCACTTGCGTACAAGGTTCTCCAAGTCAGGCTCCAAGATCACATACTACGGAACAGGACTGGTAATCTCGAAGGACGGCTCTTCCAATTCATTCTTCGACCAGAACTTCTCTACGGACTCATCCGTTTACTCCGTTGGATACGATACTCCGAACAAGCGTCATACCCTATCGTATGACAAGGTGAAGTATATTGAGCCTTCCGCTCAGGTACGCGCAATGCGAAGCACTTCTTTCGGTGACACTGATGGGTATTCCCTACGTGTTGACAGGTATGGGTCAGCAGCCAACCCATTTGCTGTTGTTGATCTTGGACCTGTGACCGCAGGACGTTACGTTGTCAGCGCAGTCATGAATTCAGCAAGCCCTGACATTGCTTGGGACACGGCAGAAAGCACCAAGCCAAAGTTCGTGGTTGGAGCATCAGAAACAAAGGTATTCCCAAAGCAGCTAGAACCCGGTGAGACAGATACAGGGGTAAGGTCTTCGGGTGAAGAGCTACGTCAGGTTGTAACTGTTACTGGCTCAGGAGAAGCGTATCTTTACTTGCCTGCCACAAAGGACGTTGGACAGACTGTGTTCTACGACAACATTGGCCTTGAGCGTATTCCTGCCTACATCCTCCCAGCAGACGAAGACTCCATCACGTTCTTTGACGGTGGACAGTTCGGTGCAGATTGGGAAGGAACCGCTGACGACTCAAGGTCTGTCATGAACTTGGCAGAAATGGGAATCGATACAAGGAATGCAATTACATCTGTTTCTGCCGGTGTTGCTCAGGGTGGAGGAGTTTTCCGATACACCATCACAACCCAAGCAACAAACCCAAAGGCCCAGACAGACGTGTATGCCGTATTCTCTGGCATCAATCAGCTATATGGACAATACCTTGTCAAGACTGTCGCTGCCAATACGTTCACCATTGATACAACTGATGTACCGGGAGACACGTCTTCCCCAAAGGTTATCTTTGTTGATCCAGTTATTGTGACAGTGCCGGGAATTGGAACAAACGTTCCTATGTATCCTCTGGCAGTTGACAATATCTCTGACACCAATGAAACTGGAATGGTGACTGTTGCACACGTACAAACAGCACACAACTACGTCAATCCATTCTTGACAGCTACAACAGCCAAGACGTGGACAGAAACCCAACAGCTATTCAATACCTTCTTCTACAAGACTGTCAGCGATGATCGTGGCGGTAGGGTCAAGGCTGTAGAAGGAGCCTCTCTTACAATTCCAACACATACATTGAAGAGTGGTGATAAGGTAAAGATCACAGGAACCGGAGCACCTTCCACAACATACACTGTATCCAATTTGATTGGAACTCGCGTGGTCTTGAGCGGTAGCCCTACAGGATGGAACGCAGACTGGTGGCTAGGTCTTGTTGATCCCATCATCACACCATTCCGTCTATGGGCAGGACTACAGTCCATTCTTGTTGACTCAGGAAAGTTCTACGGACAGAAGCCAAACCTCACAGCTTCCGAGGATTCCGTATACGACATTGGTGTAGAATATTCTGATTCCGCAGACGGTAGAACATTCTTCCTGTTCCTCAACGACCGCAAGATCGGAGAAGTAACAGACCCTGATCCTCTTCCAGTAAAGGATCACGTAGCGTTGTTCAGCCGTGGTGGAGCAAAGGTGATGTTCGAGCACCTTTACGCTATCTCTGCCAAGGCAGGATTCCCAGCACCATCACAAGCTGGTGGAGCAGCAGTCTTGGGCAACCAGAACCGCTTCGACTTGGTACGTAGGTCTGGCGCAGCCGGTGTATTGCAGTCCAGCTTCCTATCAGGAGTTGGAGATAGCTCAGGCTACAACGTGTTCTACGATGAGTTTGGAACAATCTTCCGCGAGGCCGCGTACATGAACGTCAAGTACGATCAGGCTTTCCCAGCATTGATTGCCCAGATCGCCCCAGCACCAGCAGGATTCCGTGGGTACACAATCAGTGGATTCCAGCCAACAGCCTACGGTGCAGAGTTCATGGTATTCAACTGCACAGACAACCTATTGTCCTTGAATGCAGAGACAGGAAACTACTTGCGTATTCTTGGAGTTACATTCACACAGAATGCAACCCACACATTGACGATTGATGAATTGTTGGAGCGTAAGTCCAATGTTGCTAATCTTGTTGACGTTGCAAACGTCACGGAGAACTCCAACCTTTACAATCGCTTGCGTATCAATAGAATGCGTCACGGAGACAAGAAGCTTTCTTTGCAGTCCGATTTTATTCAGACTTCTGCAACGGCAGAAAAGACATTGACTTGGATTATGGAAAAGGCTTCTCGTCCACGCCACAACGTAGGGTTCGAAATCTTCCCAACCCCAACATTGCAGCTTGGTGACTTGGTTACAATCGACTACAAGGTAAAGGGTCATGATGTCATTGCTCCTGCCGACAAGCAGTTCGTCGTGTATAATGTTACATATGACAAGGACAGCGGTGGAAGCAAGATGACAGTATTCGCTACGGAGACCTGATGGTTAATTCCGTTCCATACGACACTATCTTTTTCAAGCCAGTTAAGAACACCCTTGCCGTGAAACTGAAGGCTAATACGTTCGCAGCAGAGAATTTGACAATCGAAGATGCGAGTGCTACAATCACTCCTCTGTTCGAAGTCTTCGGCAGCGCTGAGCTAGCCTCCATCGCAAGGCATGATACAGTTGGTGGAGTCGGACTCAACTACGAACTCACGTCTGAGATTGACGACATCACCAAGGACATCACAGCGAAGTTCCTCAAGGTCGGTGCGCCAAGGTCAGCGGGCGTCACGACGATTGATATTTCGAAGTACATCTCGGCTGTAGATTTGACAGACCCATCCCTTCCCGGTATCCTGATCGATGAGAACGGAGATTTGATCATCAACCTCATTAAGCTTGAGGGGGATGAGGGGGTAGACGTTCAAGCCCTTTCGGGTGGAACAATGGTAAGAGTGACATATGGCATGGAGGAATGAATGATCACAGGTGCAGGTAGGGAAATTATTGCCAAGTATATGCTTGGTCACACTTCCGCATATGCAACACACATCGGACTTGGCTGTGGTGCCAGTCCAGACACGGGCTACAGAAGGTTCTTCACCGAACTGACAATCACGTCCAATCGTGCGACTATTAATCTTGGATCACACACGTTCGTGCCGGGTATGGATATCAGGGTCGTTCAGACAATCATTCCAGCAGGAACACCAGACATCAGCGGAGAATATCTTGTGTACTCAGTAACAGGATCAACTGTCACGTTCGACTTCACACACGCTAACCTCACGGCAACAGCCGTTGAAGGACTTGTGTCCCAGATCGTAGGAAACATCTATGCTTCCAATCCAGCAATGACATTTGAGACCAAGCGCCTCCCAATCGTATCCAGAGGATTTGCCAACGAGGATCAGACCCAACTGGTATTCACCGCAGAGATTCCGTCCAATGAACGACTCGTAATCTCCGAAGCTTCGCTATGGACAGCAGCATCAGACCCCAATGCTCTTGGCAGCCAAAGCCGTTTGCTATTCGGCATGTCTCCCGAAGAGGGATGGGTGGTGCATAGCTCCACAGGAATGTCCTCTGTAGAAACGGTATCCGCTTTGTCGGAAGGAACCCTGTCAATTGATAAGGCCATTATCGATCCTATCTTTGCCGTAGAGACAAACAACTCATTGTTCCAGTCCCTGCCACGCCAGAATCAATATGAGGGCGGTAGGCTAGGAAAGACTTCAATCGGTATGCGTGGAGATACAGCTACAATCACAAGGGTGGGAAATTATGGTTCTGCCAACGCAGGATCATCCCATATCCACATTGACACAAGAGCCATGGACTTCTCTGCCAACTCCACAGGAGACGAGCTACGTCTTGCTCTGTCAGTGTCTACCGCACCTAGCGACAGTATTACCGTAGCTCCCCAGAACGTTAAGCTTCTCGTTGAGTTCCTTTACTCCGAGTCTGATTCCAGCGGGTATGCAAAGCTGTATACAGAAATCCCAGACACAGAGCTAGGTGGCAACAGATATAAGGTTGTCTCCGTTCCCCTATCCAACCTAGCATATTCGTCCAACTTCTCATGGTCCAACGTAAGGACCGTAAAGATTTCCGTGCAGGTTGAGCCAACCGTGATTTCAGGACTGCTCGCAGAAGACTACTTCGTATTCTTGGACGGCATGAGGTTCGAGAACTTGTCCAGTAACAATCCTCTCTATGGAATGACTGGTTATAGTATCGTGCGTAACGGTTCTCTTGCTCCACCAATGCCAATCGTAAGCGATGAGGGTGAGCCGGGATACATTGAGTTCCGTCTTAATGTCGAGGTTCTTTAATGCCAAGGATTGTAGTCAAGCAAGCTGATCTTCCAGCAGCTACTCTAGACGGAGCACTTGTTGTTAGATTCAAGATTGTATCCAACAGCCGTAACTCCATGTCGGAATGGTCTCCTGCGTTCCACATCTATCCACCCGTGTATGATCCAGAAGACTATGATGGAAACAGCTTCTACGATCAGGGTGAGGTTTCATCCATGTCTATCGTGTCTGCTAGAGTAGCTGATGATCCCGTACGTTGGAACATCGCTCTCAACTGGCAAGACAGCTACGGACTCCCCCAGTATGACCTCTACGTGAGATGGTACTTCGGAGCAACAGTAACAGACTGGACTTTCATGGACTCCCTCGCAACCAAGTCGTATGCGTTCGACTCTCCGATGGTGTATGATGTGACTGGCTTGATCCAGACGGTACCGACAGCGGTAGACATCGCAGTAACAAGATCAACTTACATCAAGCGCTACGTCTTGCCTGAGCTACCTCTTACCAAGACGCCACTGACAGTTTTCAACACTGTTGGTCACGAACACGATCTGACAATGGTATAATTAGACTATGGCTAAGGTAAGAACTATCTCACAGGGAACCCCGATTTCATCGGAGGTTTTGCAGGAGCACGCCGCTGCAATCAACGAAATGCACGAACAGATTTTCAGTCAAGCAGCAGGCGTCACGGTTGTCACCAAGGGAATCAAGCAGACTCCCGTACGTGTGACTCAGGGACAGTTCTACGGCGAGACGGTTGCTGTTCTCACAAACTCCAAGGTATCAACGGCTACTCCCGAGAAGTGGAGTGTGTTGTTCAACCCTGTCTTCGCGTCTGGTACAATCCCAGCAGTAACGGCAACTCTGATGATTCCTCAGGATGCAGCAAGTCCAGCGGCAGCACAGGAAGCCAATGTTATCATTACCTCCGTATCGGCTACAGGAGCATCAGGTACAATCAACTTCCCAAAGGAAGGTGAGAACGTCACCTTGCTCGTATCCGTTATTGCAATCGGAGCAGCAGGATGACCGCCTATCTTTACAAGAAGCGCAAGGTGTATTTTCTTGGCGACGATCTTGTATCGGTTGAAGTAAAGGTTCCAACGCAGGGAATTGTAAAGATCAAGAATTGGTCGAAGGACAAGTTCATGTTTATGTCAATTCCTGAATTTAAGCGTGTTCGTAAGAAGGCATTCACCAGAACAGAGGCTGGGGAACTCTTGAATTACTCAAGGGAATCCTTGGGCAATTTGACCCGCAAGGGATTATTGCCTCGCCCAATTCCAAGGATGCCAGTTAATGAAGACCCAAATGGGATTTGTACATATTACAAAGAAGAGACCATCTATACAATGCGTGAAATCTTGGCAGGAATTCACAGGGGTAGACCTCGCAAGGATGGACTCAAAATCAACAACCAAGTGCCCACAGAGTCAGAGCTATCGGCAAAATTGAACAAGGCATATGTAGTTTATTTGAAGACAGAAGACGGCACGTTCGTGCCTACTTTCCCCGAAACGATTTGACACAGGGCACTTTTGGTGCTATATTATGATGCAGCGGCACGTTCGTGCCTACTAGAAAGGTATGCTTATGAAGGTAACATGGAGAGTTGGTACCACGATCAACATTGGTGATTTCAGCAATGTCAAGTACGAGGTAGAAATCTCAGACGACTCCCGCGAAGGTGAGTCGAAGGAAGCAGCAAGCACGCGAGTTGCGAAGTTTGCCGAGGATCAGCTAGACGAGAAGATCACTGAAACAAAGGAAGACCTCTCGAATGCGATCAAGGAAACTACTGATATGGCAAAGCGCCTCTCAGGCAAGTAATGGCAGCTACGAACAAAGACAAGTACGCGGTCATCTCAAAGTTTGAGAACCTAACTAAGTCCCACGGCTTTGTTCGTCCTCCTCTCAATAAGTATGCCGAACAATGGGCGGCAGATGCGTTAATTCAATCATTCGGTTTGAACCGCATTTACGAGATGATGGACTATTACTTCTCAATCCAAACCAATCCACAATGGAAGAACTTTGCCTTCAAGGCTACTGATATCCATATGGCGATGCTCATGAAGCAGCAAGACGACGAGTTTCGCAAAGCGCAGCGAGCCAAAATGAAGGAGCTACTAGATGAATCTTGAAGCTAGAACGCTTTCCGCAGTATTGAATGACAAGCAGATGCACGTCCTCATGCAGGCAAACGTTTCTTCGCTACTCAAGACGCACACCGATATCTGGGACTTCATCAGGAACTACTACGACCAGAACCAGAGCGTTCCGGCTGTAGGCTTGGTGAAGGAAAGATATCCCAGTTTTGAATACACGACAGATACAGGAGCGACCAAGTATCATCTTGACGAACTCCGCAACGAATTCCTGAACGACTCTGTTCGCTCAACGCTGCGTAAGGCAGCAGAACAGGTACAGGACGGTAAGGCTGGTGACGCCCTGACAACTATGACAGTGGCAGCATCGGAGATTACCCGTGCAACGTCTACAGTACGTGACCTAGACGCTACCAACATCGACAGCGCCCTAGCCCATTTCAAGCAAGTACGTGACTTGCGTGACAGTGGTTCCTACGGCATCACGACAGGTCTCAAGGGTTTCGACGCTTGCCTGCCGTCCGGTATCACACCGGGACAGTTCGGTGTATTCCTTGCCTACCCATCCATCGGTAAGTCTTGGATGATGCAGTACTTCGCGGTACAGGCATGGAAGAATGGCAAGACTCCTCTCATCATTAGTCTGGAAATGACTGAGGCTGAGGTAAGGACAAGGCTCTTCACAATCCAAGGCGAAGGCGTATGGTCTCACCGTAAGCTTTCTGGCGGATATGTCGAGCCAGAAGATTTCACACTTTGGGCTGGCAAGAAGTTTGATGGACGCCCTCCTATTCACATCGTCTCAACGGACGGCATGGATGGAACGGTTAAGCCATCAACAGTCAGTGCAAAGATTGACCAGTATCGACCTGACATTGTGTTCATCGACTACTTGAACCTTATGGACCCCAACGCAAAGGTTGAGGGGGAAACCCAGAAGATGAAGGCATTGTCGAGGGAACTCAAGCAGCTTGCTCTCAACAAGAACATTGCCATTGTGGCTATCTCGTCTGCAACACCTGACGACGCTACTGACATGAACTCTGTTCCTCAGCTTGGTCAAGTTGCATGGTCGAAGCAGATCGCGTATGATGCTGACTGGCTGATCGCATTCGGTAGGCAGCCCGGTGACAACATCATGGAATGTGTATTCCGTAAGAACCGCAATGGATTCTTGGGAGAGTTCCTGTTGGTTGTTGACTTTGACAAGGGCATGTTTATCTACAAGGAATATGGTGATTGAGTACTCTGAGGGACAGGTAGAGAAGGTTCTCGAAGTTATCGGACTTGATGCTGCGGCTGAGGCTCCTAATGACGTGATCGTTTTCTGCCCTTACCACTCCAACCACCGTACTCCTGCGGCAGAGGTAAGTAAGGACACGGGAGTGTTCTACTGCTTCGCTTGCACTAAGCACGCAAGTCTGGTAGACTTGGTTCGACATGAGACTGGCATGACCTTCTTCGAAGCTCTCCGTCTCATTGACACCTACAAGTCAGAGACCAGCATCGTTGAATCGATCAGGTCGAAACTTGATCAGGAAAACAAGTACGAGCCATTTGATTCTGTTGTCACAGACAAGCTCACATCCGAACTGCTCACCAGCGGTAGGGCACAGAGCTATCTCGACAGTCGCGGTATCAATGGCAAGAGTATCTTGGAATACAACCTTGGCTACAGTCGCAACATGGACATGGTCATCTTCCCCTACTACGAACCTGATGGTCGATTTATCGTCGGCTTTCAGGCACGTAGTATCGAAGGCAAGGAATTCAAGAACTCAACGGGAACCAAGAAGTCCCAGACGTTGTTTGGAATCAACCTTCACAAGTGGGACTCAGACATCTTTTTGTTCGAGTCTCCAATCGATTCCATCTTGGCTCACCAGCACGGAATCCCAGCGATTTCAACCATGGGAGCCAACCCTTCAAAGACGCAAATTACCTTGCTGACTAGCCATTATAAGTCTATCTTCGTGGTAGCTGACAATGACTCTCCCGGTAAGGCAGCAGCGTTCAAGCTTTGCGAAAAGCTAGAGGGACGTGGTATAATGGTAGTACCGCCCGAGGGTTACAAGGACATCGGTGAGATGCCGTACAGTGACATTCCTCAGTGGGCTGACTATGTGAAGAATCCAGTGAATATACTATTAGGAGAAAAGTAAATGGGTATTGCAAGAGGTATCAAGGCAATTCAAGAGAAGACCGCTCCACGCGAGACGGTAGATTATGTGAAGGCGAAGTGGCTTTCACTCAAGGACGGAGATGACGTTACTCTCCGTTTCGTCAATGAGCTTGACGTTAACTCCCCCAACTACGATCTTGGTCGTGGTACAGCCGCTGTAGTTGACGAGCACCAGCCACCGGGACCAGAAGGATACAAGCGTCACGCTCTGTGCTCCATGGATTCTCAGGGAAAGTGCTGGGCATGTGAGCAGGTAGAATTCGATAAGGCTTGGCGCTCCAAGCAGAAGTTCTACATCAATGTCCTCGTTGACGATGGCAAGAACGATCCCTATGTGGCTCTTTGGTCCATGGGTGTTTACCGCAACGACAAGTTCGCAATGATCAAGGATCACTTCATCGAGAATGATTCCATTTCGAACCTGACCTTCCGCCTCAAGCGTACGGGTACTGGCAAGGACAACACAACCTACCAGTTCTACCCAAAGGCTGTTGACGCAAAGCCTTTCAAGTGGCCCGCAGTAGAGCCATTTGATATCGAGGCAGTCCTTCGTGACGTGCCTTACGCTGAGCAGTCTCGCTTCTATGGATTCTCGAATTCCGTAGCACCGGAAGGCGAACTCAAGGGTTCTGCTAACGTAGAGTGGTAACAAACTAAGTGGCTGGGGGCTTCGGTCCCCAGCCCTTCTAACTTCTAAGGAAACCAAATCTTGATTAACTACGTACCTCTGCACGTCCACACACACTTTAGTCTTATGGATGGTGTAGCAACACCGACCGAATATGTAGAACGCGCAGTGGAGCTTGAAATGCCGGGACTTGCTGTCTCCGACCATGGCACGTTGACAGGTCACCGTGACTTCCATCGTGCAGCGCTAGCTGGCGGTATCAAGCCAATCTTTGCAATCGAAGCTTATTTCACTGCTGACAGGACTGACAGGCGCAAGAAGGAAGAGCGCGTTGGTCCCCTTGACAAGATTTACCACCACTTGCTGATGGTTGCCAAGGATCAGGCTGGCTACGACAACTTGAACAAGATGAACGAGCTTGCATGGACCACAGGGTTCCACTACAAGCCTCGTATGGACTACGACCTCCTAGAGCAATACCATGAGGGAATCATCATCGGTTCTGGCTGCATGGGTGGTCTGATCAATCAGGCTATCGAGAATGGCGACTTTGCAAGGGCAAAGGAAGTCGCTTCCTACTTCAAGGAACTCAAGGGTGATGACTACTTCATCGAGGTAATGCCTCACAACGTTCCCGGTATGAATAGGAAGCTTATCGAGCTTGCTGATTCCATGGGTATTCCTACTCTAGTAACTCCTGACTGCCACCATGCAACGAAGGACCAGAAGGTAATTCAGGAAATCATGCTGATTGCCAACACGCATCCCAAGCAGGTAAAGGATACGGACTACGAGTCTTCGATTCAGATTGAAGACCCGATGAAGCGTCTGGACCACCTTTACGCTGAGGATCGTATGCTGACCTTCAATAAGTTCGACATCCATTTGCTTTCGGGTCAGGAGATGTGGGATGCAATGGGCGATGACGCCCGCGAGGATATGTTCGACAACACCTTCAAGGTTTACGAACAGATCGGTGATTACGTTGTGCCCAAGGGTCTCGACCTTTTGCCGGTACGGTTCGATAACCCAGATGAGGTAGTTCTGGAACGTACCATTGCTGGACTGAGGGCAAAGGGATTGTGGGACAACCACCCAGAATATCAGGCACGAATCCTTGAAGAGGAAATGCCTGTAATTTCTAGCAAGCACTTCTCCCCGTACTTCCTATTGGTTGGTAACGCAATCGACTTCTGCCACAAGAACAACATCTGGGTTGGACCCGGTCGTGGTTCTGGTGCAGGCTGTTTGATCGCTTTCGGAATGGGCATCACGAACCTTGATCCTATCAAGGACAAGCTTGAGTTCTTCCGATTCATCAACCCTGAGCGTGATGGATTCCCCGACTTCGATATCGACATTGAGGATAAGCGTCGTGCGGAGGTAAAGGCTTACTTCGCTGAGGAGTACAAGCACGTTGCGTCCATTGCGACGTTCCAAGAGTTCAGCGGCAAGAACATCATCAAGGATGTTTCCCGTGTATTCGGTATTCCTCTGGTAGAGGTCAACCGTGTCAACAAGCAGATTGATGGCTGGGAAGACTTCTTGTTGTCCGATATCAAGAACGTAGTCGAGTTCAGGGACAATTACCCTGAGGTCATCAAGTACGGTGAACAGCTTCGCGGTAGGATCAAGGGTACGGGAGTTCACGCTTCTGGTATTGTTGCATCCAATATCCCGTTGAACCGTGTTGCACCAATCGAGATGCGCAAGATTGCAGCGACCAAGGAAGAGCTACACATCGTAGCTGTTGACATGGACGAAGCTGCCGACATCGGATTGATCAAGCTCGACTTCCTCGGACTCAAGGCGTTGTCGGTATTGCACGATGCGGTTGATAAGATTGCGGAGCTACGCGGAATCAAACTTGATTTGGACAGGCTCAGGCTTGACGACAGGGATGTCTATAAGATGCTGTCAGATGGTCACACTCTGGGCGTGTTCCAGTGTGAGGCTGCCCCTTACACATCATTGTTGCGTAAGATCAAGGTAAAGACCTTCGAGGAGCTAGCGGCCACCAACGCCCTCGTTAGGCCCGGTGCTGCAAATACGATTGGTAAATCGTACATCGCTAGGATGCATGGCGAAGAGATGACTGAGTATCCCTGTGTGGAGCTACAGCCTTACCTCTCCGACACCTACGGTTGTGTTCTCTATCAGGAACAGGTTATGCGTACCTGCTTCACCATCGGCGGTATGTCAATGGCAGAAGCAGACAAGGTCCGTCGAATCATCGGTAAGAAGAAGGACTCGAAAGAGTTTAAGCCTTTCGAAGACAAGTTCATCAAGAATGCGACAGAGTTCGTAGGCGAAGAGACAGCTTGGAAGCTTTGGCACGACTTCGAGGCTCACGCAGGATATTCCTTCAACAAGTCACACGCTTACGCATACTCGTTGATCGGATACTGGACAGCCTACTTGAAGCTGCACTACCCATTGGAGTTCATGTGGGCAATTCTCTGCAATGAGAATGACAAGGACATTCGTACGCAGTACCTCATTGAGGCAAAGCGTCTGGGTATCCAGATCAAGCTCCCGCACGTCAATGAGTCTGGTGTCAGCTTCACGATTGAGGGTGATGCAATTCGCATCGGTCTTTCTCCTGTGAAGTTCCTGTCGGATACTTCTGCACAGAAGTACATCGATCAGCGTCCATTCTTGTCATACAAGCAGGTTGAGGAGTTCGTAGGAACCAAGGGCAGCGGTGTGAACGTTCGTTCCTTGGGAGCATTGAATAACATCGGTGCTTGCCTGTTCGATGACAACCCAACCACAATGGCGAGGATCAAGGCGAATCTTTACGAGTTCCTTAATCTTCCTGAGATGTCTGCTAGGGTTCCTGACCATTGGCCTGCATTCCTGTCAACTACACAGGACGTTGATGAGACTGGTGCGTACATCATTCTTGGAATCGTTACTGAGGTTGCCAAGAAGCCAACATGGGCGCGTGCTACCTTCATGGACAAGCACGGTGCTGCGTCGGTATTCTGCTCGCCAGATACAACAATCGAAAAGGGTCACGCCTACGTTCTCCTGATTGGCAACAACAGGATCGTGGACTTTGTCCCATTCGACTTGACCACTCAGTTCTCCGAGTCTCCCATTGTGGAGTTCCTGAACCATGAGGGTAAGCTTTGTGAAGATGACGAGCTATTCGTTATCGACTTCTCGTCCAGATGGACAAAGAAGCGTGAGCGTATGGCAACAGTCATTGTTGCGAACAGCGCTAGGGAATTGGATTCCATGATCGTATTCCCCAGCAATTACAGCCAAGCCTTTATCCGTCTACAGCCGGGTAGAGCCAAGAAGATCGAATGGTCTGAGGGACGCGGTGGCGAAATGATCTATAGGAGTGTTGAACGATGATTGACAAAGTAGATGTGATGATTGCGTATTTGGATGAACGAGCTTGGACTCCACTGTACGCACATGAAGATGATGCAGGCATGGACCTACATGCTCTGGAACGTGGTGGTCTCGGTGCTGGCAGCGTTGCCGTTGTCGGCACTGGGATTTCCATTGCAATTCCTGAGGGCTATGTAGGACTTGTACACCCAAGGTCAGGACTCGCTGCAAAGTACGGAATCACCGTGCTCAACGCGCCGGGTACCATTGACAGCGGGTATCGTGGAGAACTCAAGGTAATCCTGTACAATGCCAATGGCAAGTACTATTCATGGGAAGCTGGTGACAGGATTGCTCAACTGGTAATCCAGCGTTACACAAAGGCCAACCTGATTACAGTGTCAGAAATCCCTGAAACCCTTCGTGGTGAAATGGGACTGGGATCGACAGGTCTATGATGGAGCTAGAACAGATTATCGCAGGACTCAGTCCAGCACTACGCAAGCAGATCATCATGGGTTCAGACTTCCCAGAGCCTGAATACGCAAAGACCCCAAGCCCTAGCCTGAACAAGGCGCTAGGTGGAGGATTGGTTTACGGTCGTCAGGTTTTGATCTGGGGAAACAAGTCAGCAAGCAAGTCCAGCACAATGCTTCAATTGATTGCACTGGCACAGGCAGTAGGAAAGGTGTGTGCATGGATCGATGCGGAGTCGAGTTTCGACCCAAAGTGGGCTACAACCCTAGGTGTGGATACGACCAAATTGATCGTTTCGAAGGCGCAAACAGTCAACAATATGGTGGACGTTGGCACTCACCTAATGCAGGCTGGTGTAGACATCATCGTAGTGGACTCAATCTCCTCGCTACTACCCGCAGTGTACTTCGACAAGGATAGCAACGATCTGAAAGACCTTGTCGATACCAAGCAGATTGGTGCTGAGGCAAGGGATATGACGAACGCTGTCAAGATGCTGAACTATGCGAATCAGGGACACACGCTCCTGATCCTAATTAGCCAGACTCGAAACAGTTTCGGTTCCATGCACGCAAGCCTCATCCCAACAGGTGGAAAGGCTGTCCAGTTCTACAGTTCCACAATCATCAAGTTGTTTAGCTCCGAGTCTGAAAACCAAGCTATTAAGGGTGACACCTTCATCGGAGACAAGATCGTGCAGCGTACCATTGGTCGAAAGGTCAACTGGGACATCACTTTCAATAAGACGGGCGCAGGGTTCAGGTCTGGGGAATACCACTTCTACTTCGACGGTAGCCACATTGGTGTAGATACAGTGAATGACGCAGTGGACCTTGCGATTGAAGAAGGAATCATCACCGGCAAGGGCTGGTACTACTATGGAGATGAATTGAAGATTCAGGGAAAGGATAATGTGGTCAAGTGGTTCAGGGAAAGTCCTGACAGGCTCAAGGAACTAGAGGCGCGTCTTGTCTAAGCCAGAGTACGCAGAGTATTCAGGTAAGTACATTTGCCAAGAATGCGGACTTGAGGTTCGTAAGGCTAGGTTCTGGTACAACGACATCAAGGAAATGACTTGGCGCTGTTCGTGCGGACATACGTCCAGTGTGTCTTTGCGTAAGCCAACCAAGGCAGAGGTTAAGGCCAGATATGCAGGGGGCTGACTATAACAAGCTGGAAAAGGCTGAGGCAAAGCGCATTGGCGCACGGCAGCACAAGAACAGCGGTAGAAACTTGGAAAAGGCAGATATGTCCACAGAAGAGTTCGTCATCGATGCCAAGTTCGCCAAGAAGTCATTCACGCTCAACCAAGATATCTGGGCCAAGCTTTGCACAGATACCATGAGGGTAGACAAGGGTAAGTCTCCCCTGTTGTACCTCATCATCGGTGAAGGGGACAGAAAGGTCCGACTAGCGGTGATAGAGTACGATATGCTAGAATATCTACTAGAAGGAAACAAATAATGTCCACCACTCTTGAACTGGTGCAACAGGTAGACGAATTCCAGAAGATCAGTGATCTGATGGTAGACGATGACCTGAACGAAGTTCTCGCAGTGATCGTCAAGATGATGGTGAATCCCGATATCCCACCGAACAAGGTGGCGACAACGATTGTTCGCTTGGAAGCATTCGCAGCTAAGTTCTCGATGCTTGCCAGCTACTACACCAACGTCGATAAGACGAAGCGAGACAAAAAGAATCTGTATTACAGCCTGACCGAAGCTACTCGTAGACTTTGTGATGCACTGAAATACATGGCGAAAGATAAGGTATATGGCTAAGAACTTACTCAAGAATCTAATTGGGGAAGCAAGAACTGCAAAGGGTCTGGTTGATACCAAGGCTCTGATCGCAGCAATCGAACAGGGATATCTCCCAGAGAATCCCATCGAGTACAAGAAGAAGAAGACGTTCGCTCCATCATCGCTAGTATACGGTTCAGGTGAATGCCCCCGTTATTGGTACCTAGCATTTGATGGTGGAGAGTTCGAATCGGATAATTCTCCGCAGGAAATTGCTAACATGCAAAATGGCTCTTACAGCCATGAGAGAATCCAGAAGGCAGTAGCGAAGACGGCAATTGTCGCTTCCATTGAGAAGAAGATCATCAACAGTGATCCTCCTATCTTCGGTTACCAAGACCTTGAACTGTTCTGGAATGATGGCAACCTCCCTGTCGAGATTAAGACGACAAGAGATATCGCCTTTCAGCGAAGGAAGGACGCAGGTAATGCGCTCCCTTATCACCGTTCGCAGCTATTGATCTACATGTACATTCAAGGCTTTGACCTTGGTGTAATCCTTTATGAGAACAAGGATACTCATGAACTCCTCGCTATTCCTCTGGAAATGACCCCAGAGAACAAGGCGTGGGTCGAGAGTGCATTTGGATGGATGCGTACTGTGCATAAGGCTTGGGTTGACCGCAAGTTGCCCAAGAAGAATTACCGTGCCAATTCCAAGATTTGCAAGTCATGTCCTCTATCAAAGGTATGTGCAACATTGCCCCTCGAAGGCGATATCGCACTGCCAGCTTTGGAGAAGCTTGGATGAAGCAATGTGATTGGTGCCACACCCCATTCTCCCCGACAGTGAGCTTTCAAATTTATTGTTCGGAAGAATGCCGTACAGCGGCAACCAAACACAACCAAGCTATAAAGAGCAAAGAGCGCAAGCTTAATCGACGTAAGACAAAGAAACGCATTTGTGCAAATAGCGATTGTACAAATGTGCTTTCTGTCTACAACGAATCTAAGTATTGCGCTTCTTGCTATTTCTCAGAGCATGTCGTCCTCCGTGAAGTAGAGAACCTAAAGAGGAGACACAATGCCTAGAATCACAAAGATTCTCAACGTAGCACCGCCATCGAGTTTTGTTAGTATTGACGCTAGCACTAACTCGATGGCATTTGCTATTTATACGGACGGTAAGATCATTCGCTACGGCAAGATCAAGTTCAATGGCAATAACATCAACGAGAAGATGAAAGACATCTCGAACAAAACAAAGGCATTCTTTGACAAGCTGCCTAATGGTACAATTATTGTGATCGAAGATACGATTTATACGAACTCACACAATACTGCTGCACAATTGGCAAAGGCTCAGGGAGCATTGCTGGGTGGAGCATTCTTGGGTGGGGCCAAGGAATCGCATTGCGTTAGCCCTATTGCGTGGCAGTCATTCATTGGTACACGCCTTTTGACAGCGGCAGAGAAAGCAGCCATCAAGAAGGCAACTCCCAATAAGTCTGCCGCTTGGTACAAGGCCAAGGAACGTGACATTCGTAAGCACAGGACAATCGACACCATGAACAAGACCTACGGGACTAACGTGGATGACGATGACGTTGCTGATGCAATGGGAATCGCAACATTCGCCGCAAGCAATTGGGGCAAGGTAATCAAGGAGAAGTGATGGTAGCAAAGCTATATGACAGCCCAGCGTTCCTCCGTCGTCGCTATGTAATGGAGCGTCGTACGTTGAAGGATATTGCTGAGGAATGCGACACAAGCATTCAGACGATTAGTCGCAAGCTCAAGGAAGCAGGGCTACGATGACAGACCTCGCAGAACACTTGGATGAAGTCAACACAGTTGCCGCAGAATACCTCAAGGGAAAGAGTGAGACACAGATTTCCACTGAACTAGATATTCCAAGGCACAGGGTTGTCACCCTCGTCAAGGAATGGAAGGTCATGGCTTCCAACTCTGATGCTGTACGGGTCAGGGCAAGAGAAGCACTGGCTGGTGCCGATCAGCACTACTCCCAGTTGATCAAGGAAGCATACGACATCATGGAGGATGCTAAGAATGCAGACGCCCTTGGTGCCCGTACTGGTGCATTGAAACTGATCCTTGACATTGAGAAGTCTCGTATTGAGATGTTGCAGAAGGCAGGACTACTTGAGAACCGTGAGCTAGCTGAGAAGATGCTGGAAACGGAAGCCAAGCAGGCAGCCATCATGAGGATCATCACAGAGGTCGTTAGCGAGTGTGCTCACTGTAAGCCAAAGGTATTGCAGCGCATGGCGGGTATCGGTAAGGAAGCTGTGATCATCGATGAGTGACATGGACTTCTCAGAGTTCTTTGTCGCTCTTGACGACAACCCTTTTGAGGAAGACCCCGTAGAACTAGATACGTTCTTGGGACCGAACTTCCTGAACCAACCACCCCTGTCAGAAATTCAACGAGATATGGTTGAGGCCATGTCCCAGATTTATCGTGTCCAAGACCTAGAGCGCCTTATGGGACGTGAAAGAGGCAGGGCACACTACAAGAAGTACACCAAGAACGAAATCGTCCTCGCATTGGGCAAGGGTAGCGGTAAGGACTATACGTCCACAATTGGCTGTGCTTACATGGTATACAAGCTGTTGTGTCTGAAAGACCCAGCAAAGTACTTCGGCAAGCCTCCCGGTGACGCCATTGACCTTATCAACATCGCTATCAATGCAGAGCAGGCGAAGAACGTTTTCTTCAAGCGCTTCAAGGACTTGATCAAGCGTTGTCCATGGTTCGCTGGCAAGTACAACCCCACCATCATCGCTGTTGAATTCATCAAGAATGTCACGGTATACTCTGGACACTCCGAGCGTGAGAGCCATGAGGGACTGAACCTCATCCTCGCAATCCTTGACGAGATTTCTGGTTTCGCCCAGACATCCAATACAGGCAATGAGCAGGCCAAGACTGGTGATGCTATCTACAAGATGTTCCGCGCTTCTGTAGACTCCCGTTTCGATGAGATTGGAAAGGTCATTCTACTTTCCTTCCCTCGTTACAAGGGTGACTTCATTTCCGAGCGTTACGACAAGGTAGTGCGTGAGAAGAAGACTTACGAATTCACACACACATTTAAGGTCAATGAGGAACTGCCAGACGACACTGAGGGAAACACCTTCACAATTGCGTGGGAAGAGGATGAGGTAGTCAGCTACGCCATTGACGGAGTGTTCGCATTGAAGGCACCTTCGTGGAAGGTTAACCCCACCAAGACGATCAATTCGTACAAGCGTAACTTCCTAGAAGACCCCGGTGACGCGCTACAGCGTTTCGCTTGTATGGGACAGTCCTACACGGATGCGTTCATCAAGAACATCCCAGCCCTGCGAGATTCTATGGTCATTCGTAATCCAATTGACGGCGTCAATCGTGTTGACCAGTCATGGGTACCTAATCCAGATATCAAGTACTTCCTCCATGCCGACCTTGCCCAGAAGCAGGACCGTGCAGCGGTGGCGGTAGCCCATGTGAACAAGTGGGTCAAGACTGGACAGTTCAATGACTACGAACAGGTTGTCCCTGAGGTTGTCGTAGACATGGTTGCTTACTGGGAGCCTAAGCCGGGGCAGCCAATCGATTTGAAGCAAGTACGTAGTTGGATCGTGGGCCTACGTAGACGTGGGGTGAACATCGGAATTGTCACCTTCGACCGTTGGAACTCTCTCGATACGCAGATGGAACTCAACAGACTTGGAGTCAATACTGAGACCTTGAGTGTCGCCTTGAAACATTACGACGATCTTGCTATGCTGGTCTATGAGCATCGTGTCAAGATGCCAGCCAACGACATCCTCTTCGATGAGCTTAGTCAACTACGTATTGTGTCGAACACACAGGTTGACCACCCTCGCAAGGGAAGCAAGGACTTGGCTGACGCCGTGGCTGGTGCAGTCTACAACTGCATTACCCGTAGTCCGAAGCAGGTTAACGACACAGTTGACATCGTGGACTATGATGATGTACGCTTGAAGCGAAAGATGGGGGTTGGGGGGAATGATAGTATTCAAACAAAACCTCCAATGCCTTCTGAAATTGAAGAGTATCTATCGAGTATTGGTGCTCTTTAACTAATTAAGGAGGACTATGGATATTCCGAACAAAAATGAAATCATGGACGGCATCGTTCGTGTTTCCAGCAGGTATGTTGTAAGCGAAGAAATGCTTGAGTTTACTAATTTGGATGCTGAGGAATATATCTACAAGGATATGGCTTTGGCTATTGGACAAGAACTTCAAAGGCACATGGGCACCAGTAAAGGGCCGAATGATTTCATCACCAACACTGTTGAATTCAGGGCATGGACTTATATTGTTCCTGACCTAAAGGCTCTCAAGGCTTCAATCCAGAAAGCTGTAGACGCAGCTTATGCCAAGGGTGTAGCTGATACAGAAGGATGGACCCCACCAAGCTCTAGGAATCCAGATGACCTTAGATGAATACTGGGTTGTAGTTTGGAGCAAGGCTCGTCCAGACTCTAGTTTCAGATACGAGCATGTATGGACAAGAGATGGTAAAGTCACAGGAGTTCCTTGGATGTTTACATCTCCCAAGGCCGCAATTGCAGCGGCACGGAAGACGCTCTGCGATGGAACAATCACATTCAGGTTGGTCAAGTATACGCCGGTACAAGATACCGAGTTGACAAACTCACAGGATAGTGTATAATCGTAGTTGTTGGTAGGGCACGACTCCGCTCTACCACAATGCCTCTTTGGTCTAATGGTAAGATGCTGCTTTCGTAATGCAGTGATGAGGGTTCGATTCCCTTAGGAGGATCTAGCTGTAGGGAAAAAGCCACAATCCGGCCCTATAGAGCAGGTAGTCCAGTCGGTGGTATTTGGACGTGACTGCAATGGTACCTTAGCTCCAATTGGTAGAGCGCGACCTTTGTAACGTCGATGTTGTGAGTTCGAGCCTCACAGGTACCTCGGTTGACAGATAATCCAAGACGTGCTAGTCTCTAGCCATGAACATTTACTTGGTAACGGAACGTGACTACGACGGAGACATCATCCATGGAGTTTACTCCAATGAGGTTGCTGCTCTGGAACATCAGAAGGCTGGGGGTATGTACCCAACACGCCCCGAGTATGAGCCTTGGCCTCGCTACTCAGTTGATGAGTACGTGGTGCTTGACACGTATCAGACTGTATGATACAATGGTATAACGCTGGTCAGTTGACCGACAAGAGATGATCCTAGTGCGTATGAGCACACATAGGTCGTAAGTTCATCCACCAGCGTAGCTTCGGGATATGGGCCAGTGGCTAGGCCGCCTGTTTTGGGGACAGGACATCTTCGTGGGTTCGAGTCCCACTATCCCGACTAGTGACAGGGACTTAAAGACTTGTCACTTATCAATGGGTGATAGTAGACTGGTTAGAACAGTTCTCTGATACGGAACTAAACTGGGTTCGATTCCCAGTCACCCAACGCAGCTTGACAAGTAGTAACAGTCGTGATAGTATGAGGATCACGAATGGGCGATTGATGTTAATGGGAGCATGACTGCCTTGCACGCAGTTCGTAGGGGTTCGAATCCCCTATTGTCCACAATGGAAATCCATGCAAGATTTCCAGAATATGGCGGAACACCAGTTCGGGAGAGTCTGGTAACGCACAGGTGGGGGTAACGCCCGATTGAGAGTCAACACTTGGTCTGCTCAAAGGTGTACAATGAGACACTTTCCCTAGGCAGTAGTGGTAAAGACCAATCCACTTATTCACCCTCTATCCGAGTTTGGGGTTCGGGATAGATCAAGGGAAAGAACCCCGACAATGGGTCGTCGCTCTTGGTAGAGCAGGGAGTCTGTAAAACTCTCGTCATTATGTACATTGGAAGTTCGATTCTTTCACGGCTCACGCAAGCAGGAAAACTAAGACTGTGCATGGTCATTGGTTGTAATACCATCCTGTAGCTCCACATCTTGACCGCAATCTGGGCTTTAGTTGGCATACGAAAGCAGGATTGTTTAATCTCGTATCGTTCAATGGCAGGACAAACGGTTGTTACCCGTTCAATGTTGGTTCAAATCCAGCTATGAGAGCTTAGTTTTTCGGTAGCCCAACGGCAGAGGCGGGGTCGAAAGCCCTAAAGTGTAGGTTCTAATCCTACTTGAAAAAACTATTGATCACCAAAGTACACGGTCTTCCGGTTAGCATGGGTGTGAGTCTTTTAAGAGCTTCCCACAGCGAAATAGCGGGGCATGGGCACAGGGCAGCATGGATTCTGTCATTTAACGAGGTAGGCAGGAATGGTTCCTGACGACACTCATAATGTCACCAAACCAGTTCGATTCTGGGTATCTCGACTTCGGAGTAGAGAAGTTGGCATCTCAGCACCCTCATAAGGTGAAGGCTTTCATACGCGCATAAGTGGTTCAAATCCCGCCTCCGTTCCCTTTAAACATTCCTCTATAGTGATAACGGCAGCACGGTACCTTGGTATGGTATTGGTAAGGGTTCAATTCCCTTTGGAGGATCGAAATGAAATGCCTAGTGTGTGGTGAGAAGCTTGGAAGAAACAGAGCCAAGTTTTGTAGTCATGCGTGTCAGCAGGTTAGTCAGTACGACAAATACATCGCAAGATGGTTAGTTGGTGCTGAGACTGGTGGTACAGAGAGAGACATTTCTGAGTTTGTGAGAAGGTACATCTATTCGGTACGAGGAAAGATGTGTTGGCAATGCGGCTGGTCTGGGAAGAACCTAAGGACCGGAGACGTGCCAGTGCAAATTGACCATATCGATGGGGACTCTTCTAACAACGCCGTTGACAACTTAAGGCTTCTTTGTCCAAACTGTCACTCTCTTACTTGGAACTTCGGAAATGCAGGCCACACGTCTGCAAGAGGGTTCAGATATGGTAAGATATAGCTAAGGGTCTGTGACCTGTGTACGACGAGAGGAAAGAGCAATCTCTCCATCCTGCACAAATACAGAATGCACTGCTGTAATGCCGAAAGGTCAGGGCTTAAACCTTGAACCTGCGCCATACCGGAATAGGGAGGCGTCAACGGATGCTCCATTGCAGCAACATGTGGATGTAGTTCAGAGGTAGAATCCCTGCTTGCCATGCAGGGGGCCGGGGTTCGATTCCCCGTATCCGCACTTAGGTAGGATGTCCACCCTCGATCCTAGGCTGACAGGGACGGCGTTAGAGTCATGATCTTTCGTCGGGCGCATTGTGCCTAAACCACTTTCTATCATCCCTTAAACGGATGATATCATCCATTTAACGGAGGATACGTGCCAGAAGTTTACTCGATGTCTCGTTGGAATGAAGAAGATAAGTACGGTGATCGCCCAATGATGGGTGACCGTTACATTCACAGCATCCGTCACAAGAAGCCAAAGAAGCCTCACGCACCAAGAGGGTGCCCCAACAACGAACACGGCCCTCATTTCTGGGTATGCAATAAGCGCATCACTCAGTACCTAGACCGTAGCGCATATCAGCGAGAGGTCTACCATCACTTCAACGTCTTCTGCCTGCTCTGCGGGCTAGACAAGAGGGCATGGGGTAAGACACCTTCCCGCACAATCGAGTGCTTGGTAACAATCGTAGAACGACGTGGACCATGGCAGAATGGCTTCTGGTCCTCTTACAAGGAACTCCGCTTTGACGGAGAGACAGACCACAATGGAAAGACGGTATCACGATGGACCTGATTGATCAGCTTGAAAAGCTCAAGGACGAATCGTCCTACTTCACCCCTAGAGACCTAGATTACGGAGACTACACCGATACCGGAATCATCTACATGGACGAAGAAGAGCTTGGCGAAGGACGCTGGGCAACCCACATGTTGACAATCGTTCAGTATGGTGGTAAGCTCTGGGGTATCGAGTGGTCAAGGGGACTCACAGAGGACCAAGACGACACGTTCGAGCCTGATACTTCAACGGTATACGAGGTTGACAGGAACGAAAAGGTAGTGTATACTTACAGTAAGAAGAAGTCGCTAGATGCGTCGCGGGTGGGCGTAACTGCAATAGATGTGGATGGTCTAGACGACTTCTCCTGAGTCCTGCTAAGGGAAACCTAAGACGCCCCATAGCTTTCCAAGGGAATGATCCACCAACGGACGATAACGGATCAATGGCCTAGTCTTTCAATGGTTAGGAACAGAGGCTTTCAATCTCTTAATCGGAGTTCGATTCTCCGCTAGGTCACGTTGGGACTGGTAATCCCACAGGTAGTATGATTCCTTAATCATGCGGTGATGGCAAGGACCAGATGCTTGCCAAGGGTTCACATCCTGATTCTACTGTGATAGCAGCAATGCTAGGAAATTGCGAGGCTCCGCTTACCAAAGTGATCCTCATATGCCCTATTCGTTCAACGGCAGGACGATGGTTTCTCAGATCATCAACAGGGGTTCAACTCCCCTATAGGGTACGGTCGGCAGGATTACGCTACGAATTGCGCTAGGGTGTTTAATGGGCGTAGGTATACCCTGTGACAAGTATGTGGGATTGCCTAGCAGTACCCCACATGCGATAATGGGCCATCCCGGTTTTGACAGGTATGGAAAATCTAAATAGCGGCCAGAAACGGATCACATTCTATAAAGTGGTCAAACAAATAAATGCTACCGATGAGGTAACAGAGGCTATGAAGGGTGTTGACGCATTCATTGAGTCAGTACTCTCCGGTGCGGACCAGCTAGCGCTCGTCTGACAAGCCAAGGGTAAAGGCAGCCCTAGTCAATCAAATGTCTAAGGTGCAGTAAAAGGTTGTCCAACCTAAATGGACTGGTGGAGTGTGGCGGAAGCTACCCCGTATTACAATGGCCGTATAACTGTTTAGCTGGAACATATTTGGACGCGGGTTCGACTCCCGCATGGTCCACAAACGCAGAGTCTCATGGTGGGTTTGCCCCAAGTCCGTCAGATGAGAGACGAAGCGGGGGAGTGCAATAAAGCTTACGACTTGGGTGACGACTAGCTGAGCAATCCCTAACTTGACAGAGCCTATCAGAGATGGTAGGCTTTTGTCATGAGCGACAAGAAAGATGGACCCCAATAACATCAAGACAGAAACCAAGGTCAACGGTAGGTGGGTTGACAACGAAGACCTGACCTGATAGAGTCTTCCTACACGACAAGGAAAGGTTAGACATGATTCTCGCAGTCACGTACAAGGAACAGTTCTCCCGTGTTGCTCCTGCTTACAGTCGAGCACACTGGCCCGAGCACACCGATGAGATGGAAGTCAACTGGGTTACTCAGGCTGATGGATGGCTCGTCTACGAATGGGATGACGAAAGCGTCATTTGCAGCGATAATATGAACGTCGTCAAGTCTTACACAACGAGGTCCAAGTGAAGCCCGCAGAGTTTGACAGCTACCCTCAGCCCGCACCCAAGCCCAAGATCAACTGGCAGCGGATCAGGGAGAACTTTGCTATTGGATTCGGCTCTGTCATCGGATGGGCTTCTGGTACAGGAGTCATCCTAGGCATTATTGGACTGATCGCTTTCGGCATCACAAGCTGTACGTCACAATCCAAGGTAGCAGAAGACTGGGCACTGGAATGCCGCAAGGCAGGCAATCAGGTCATCGGAATGACTTCTGATGTCACCTACTGCATGTCTGAGACTCAGGTGCTTCCTCAGCCAAAGACAGATACGTGGGGTTCATTCGATACCGTTGCCTGTACCGCTCAAGGCGGGTACACAGCAAGGAACGTCAATGGCAATTTATACAGCTACTACTGCATCAAAGGCAAAGTAATCTCTAAGAGTCCGTGAAAGGATCACAATGGAAAACATGTTCGGAACTAAGGTCGTTACGCTTGACGATTTGATTCGTCGCAACGACGCGGGTATCACGGTATGCAAGGTCTGCGGTGGAGAGTTCAAGGCTCTTTACGCAACAGACAAGGGATACGTCTGCAAGGAGCACCGATGATCACGGTAGAGCCAATGGACGGAGTAATCGTGAGCGAGTTTGCTCAGCGCATGGCTAAGGCAGTTGTTGATGTCCTTAATGCTAAGGGTTCCAACACTGAGCTATTGATGGCTATGATGGGTGAGGTTGTGCTTGAGATTGATGAAATCGGAAAGCGCGTATCCGTATTGGAGGCCAGCAATGGGCGCTAGTCTGGACATGCACTACGGATTCGGATTCATCACTGGTGATCCTCAGGAAGAGGACAACTCCCTTGCCTTTGAGGCAATGGGTATTGAATTCGATGAGGACGATCCGTCTGAGGCGTACTACGCAATCATCAAGAAGTTCCCCGGTGTTGAAGTAGCCAGCTATGGTCACTATGACTACTGCTATGGTTACATGATCTACGCAGCTTCCACTGAGGGATACTCTTGGGATGGAGCCATGGAAGTCAGCACTGACACGTTTGGTGTTCCCACCATGGATGAAATCGCTGCACTATCTTCTGTTCTGGGCTACTTCTACCCTGATGGTGAGAAGCACCTAGGACACATGGTTACGGTGAGCTACGGATGATTGACGTTCGCTACAAGGAACCTTGTCACGCAATCCATGTGACAGGGAAGAATAATGATGCCGTATGCTCGGTGCTGGAAAATGCCGACTATATGTGGTACATGTTCAGCGACCGTGATGACATCATGTTCTACCGCGATGAAAGCCTTCATTTCCCCGTGAAGGTAGGAGACTGGCTCGTAGTTGACCCACAGTTCGGTACTGTGGTAGTCTACAATCCAGAAGAGTTCGAAGACACGTTCTACCGCAACGTAAGCGTTCTCTACTGATGGACGCCTTATTCCTGTTCATCTTGTTTTGGGTGATCTTGATTGTCGTCGGAATCTCTGCTATGCTCATTGCACTAGCAATCTTCGGAATCTGGACGGTATGGAGCTTCATCCTCTACTTGATCTACGGGGAATGATGTGCTATACTGGATTACAGTCTCGGGAAGACTCTAAACTACCCCCAAGCAAGTGCCACTGTGGGTAAGCCGGGAAGCCTCCAAAACTTCTGTCAGCTAGGGTTCGATTCCCTACACTTGTGCTTAGAAGGGAAGTAACATGGTAGCACTAGGAATCATCCTGTTAGTACTGGGATTCGTCTTTGGCCTCGGTGGTCAGACGCTCCTGTATGTTGGTGGAGCCTTGGTCATCGTGGGACTCGTCCTGAATCTAATGAATCGCCGTGTCTGGTAGCTTGACACGCTGAGGATAGTCTGCTAAGCTACTCATACAAGTGAATAGCGAAAACACAGATGGTCCACTAGCCCAATCCGGTAGAGGCGTCAGTTTCAAACATTGAAGGTTACGGGTTCGAACCCCGTGTGGACTACTCTGGTGCATACAGGTTGCAATCTGCAATAAGATGAACTTGAAGTGTGTTGTGCGGTATCCAATCCGCCCCGACAAAACACACATGGCAAGTCGTTCGTCAAAGAGATAGAATCTCCGTTCATGAATTTCCGCCTGTGTGTATCACTAGTATTGGTGATTGTAAACCCCAGCCTGTAATAAGGTGCAGCCCATAAGAAAGCTGCTAAGTGAACAATTAGCCACAGCAACAGGGATGGAGCAAACCTGTTGGTCACCAAATATAAGTAGCAAGGCGATGGACTAGCTATCCATCGATCCATGGCTATCGCAGGTAGCGCTGTGAAAGTTTGCGCACAACACTATGAATGTTGTGGACATGCAAAGTCGTTAACAACCCTCACACGGTTCTAGACCAAGTGAGGTCATGGTCCGTTAGGTCAATGGTAGACTTCCTCGTTTACACCGAGGCTACAACAGTTCAATTCTGTTACGGACTACGGAAGAAAGTCATGGGTTCGAATCCCATTCGTCAGGCTCACAAGGCAAGTCGATAGTTCAGCGGAAGAACGTCTTCAACAGGAGAGTCACCGGTTCGAATCCGGTATGTATGCGGCCATTTAGTTGAGTGTACATTAGCTTAGTGGAAAAGTACTCCTTAATGGTCCATTAGCCCAATTGGCAGAGGCGCTAGATTTAGGTTCTAGAGGTTGTGGGTTCGACTCCCATATGGACTACTGGGAAGTGCTTGACACTATAAGATTTTGCAGGTCGAAGCTGAGTGTACACGAAGCTTAGATACCACACTTTCAAATCTGTCTTTCTGACTCTCCCAATCAATGCGTCTGTATCCCAAAGGCAGAGGAAACACGTTGAGGACGTGTACAGCACGGGTTCGACCCCCGTCAGACGCACTGAGCTAGATGCGATAGACTTGAGTTACTTCGGCCCATGGCGGGCCACCCATATAATGAATGAGATAAAGTCGGTTCGATTCCGACAGTAAACACTTAGGTCGCCCTTTTCTCTAGCTCTTAACTTCCACCACGACGAAGGATCACTATGGATATCACCAAGATCATGACTGCCAAAACTTGGCGGGCATTGAACATTCCCAAGACCAAGGATGCTCTTAGGGACTTACAGCGTGAATTTCACCCTGACGTGAATACCGATCCCAATGCTCATGAGGCATTCGTGAAACTGGTACCTCTCTTTGAAGGTCCAGATTACCAACTGCGTGTAGCCAATGGCACCGCAACGACAGCACATGCAATCGCATGGAGCATGGAAAAAGATTTCGATGATCGTAAGATCGTCGCTGTGCGTGCGCTTGAGCAACTTGCCAAGCTGCCTGCTGAATTCAATAGGTTCTTTCCTAAGATTCATTCCTTTGGACCTGACCACCTGACCCTGAATTACGGAGAAGGTTGGTGGTTTGTCGAGGACTTCCCCAAGTTTGATTCCCGCACTGCGGTATGGATCGCTAAGCGTGGAGCGGCGGCAATCAAGAAAGCTGCTGAGTCTGGAATCGTTCATGGAGATATCAACCCTCGAACAGTCGCACTACTCCCAAGTGAGCATGGCCTCATGCTTGATGGATGGTGGCACAGCGTTGAATTGGATAGTCGTCTGGCATTGAAGCCTGACGCACCTACTCCTGCAAGGTACTTCGGTGGAGCGGGGGCAGATGAGAAGATGATGGTTGCCCAACTGGCAGCCATGTTGACAAAGACCTCAGTCCCTGATAAGCTCCTCTTAGAAACGTTCAAGAAGCACTCGTTTGGCGTAGCCAATGCAAGAGACTTCTTCAATGAAGTTAATGATGTAGCAACCAAGTTGTACGGACCTGCGAAGTGGCATCCACTTGATGTCCCAGCCGTACCGATGATTTAAGGAGAAACATAATGGGTGGTGGAAGTTGGTCGGCAGCGGCCTACAGCGCAGTGAGCGCAACGCGAGCCGCAACAGGAAGTGCATTCGCATACGACAGGACCGTCAAGGCTACTGGTCGCTATGAGGCACATGAGCTTGTTGACGTAAAGAAGCTCAACAAGGCTGGCGAGAACATTCGTGAGTCCCTTGACACCGTGGAGCATCCCTTCACGAAGCCGATGGTCATTGGTTTTGACCAGACCGGCTCCATGGGTTCGATTCCCGGTGAGATGCAGAAGAAGCTCAACACTGTCTTCGATCTGACCACTGCAAAGGGCGTTGAGGACGTTCAGATCGCAGTTGCCGCTTACGGTGACGCTGCGAATGATGAGCGTGTTCCGTTGCAGATGAGCCAGTTCGAATCTGGTATCAAGATCGATGAGGCGCTGGACGTTCTGTTCCTTGAGGGTCATGGTGGTGGAAACAGTGGAGAGACCTCCAACCTGTTGTTCTACTACCTCGCATACCACACCCGCACTGACGCTTTCGACAAGCGTGGTGTCAAGGGCAAGGTCTACCTCATCGCTGATGAGAAGCAGATTCCGATTACAGCCGCACACATCGAGAAGTACATCGGTGAGCAGCCTCTCGGTGACCTGTCCTTCGAGGGTATCGCAGCGGCAGCTACAGAGAAGTGGGATGTCACAATCCTCCTGATCAACAACTCCGCAGCCAAGTACCAGCGTTCGGAAGAGTTCTACGGAAATCTCTTCGGACCTGACAATGTGGTTATCGTTCAGGATGTCTCGGCAATTCCTGAGATGATCGCCGGTCTCTTCGCTTACGATCTTGGTCGTAGCATTGATGACATCAAGGCTGATCTGTCCGCAACTGTCGGAAACGCAATCGCTGTTCGGGTAACCGACGCTATTGTCAAGCGCTCGGGTACGAAGAGTGCAGCCCTCCGCTGATATCGTTGTAGGTCTTGGATGGGGTGACGAGGGTAAAGGCGCAACAGTCGATGCCCTCGTTGCTCATTCCAATGCTGATCGTGTTGTCAGGTTCAATGGTGGACAGCAAGCTGCCCATAATGTGATCGCTAAGGGAATTCACCACACCTTTGCCAGCTATGGCTCGGGTACGATGTCAGGAGTTCCTACTTGGATTAGTTCCTACTGCACGATCAACCCCGTAAACATCTTCAATGAGAAGTCCGCACTCATCAAGAAGGGATTCAATCCTGTCTTGAATGTGGACGGTAAGGCTCTTGTCACCACTGCTCTTCACGTCTTGGTCAATGTTATTCGTGAGGAAGCACGCGGCAAGGACAACCATGGAACAACTGGGAATGGCTTTGGCGAGACCATTGATTACTCCCTGAGGTTCCCAGAGCTTGCACTGCGAGCAGAAGACTTCAAGCTTGGATTCAGCGCGGTATACCCAAAGATGCTGGCCCTCAGGGACTTCTACATCAGTGACGGTATGATCATTCCTGATCATCCCAACCTCAAGGATTCCAAGATGCAGTCGTTGGTGTGGTCAATGCTTCCAATGTTTAACCATTTCAATGTTGTCACTACTGTTGATCTGTTTGAAGAGTTGAGGCATGGTCATACGGTATTCGAGGGGGCACAGGGATTCGTCCTTGATGAGAACTTCGGGTTCAACCCTTACACCACATGGTCTACGACTACACCATCTAACGCTAGGGCAATCTTGCGTGAGGCAGGGGTAACAGATGTACACACAACCGGTTGCCTTCGCTCCTACGCAACTAGGCACGGTGCAGGACCGCTACCTCATGAGGGAGAGATTGGGTTCACTCCCGACGAACCTCATAATACTACTGAATCCAGTATGGCTGGTGAGTTCAGGATTGCTCCGCACGATGTAGAGACTATTCAATGGGCTATTGATATGACCGATGTTGATTCATTGGCAGTCGGGCACTTGGATGTCTTTGATGGATTCATGACTCACGATGGGCTATTCCCACTTGACACATTCGGTAAGCCGATTAGGTTGAAGGCATGGGGACCAGCCAGAGAAGATCGCATGGTCATGTGATATGATTGTTAGATACGCTAGATGCGCAGGAATGGGTTACTTCTTTCATCCAAAAGCGAAACCACCTATTCCGATTCTTTCACTGGCGTATTATGGAGAGTAAACCTGTAAGGTACAGGCGCTGCTTCGAAAACAGATGGGTGCGTAAGCACTGGGAATCGTGTTCTCTGCTCTCCGCTGGACTGACAGGTAGGCATACTTGCTCCGTATGAGACTATGGGCGGAAGTAATCAGTCATCATGTGCGCTAGGGGTATACACCGAATGCATTTACCATGGTCCTCAATGGAAGACGATTTGTTCTGGGAACAACACATGCTGGAACCATGTTGGACGGTAACACGTTGGGGTTCGATTCCTCCTTCTTCCGCGTTTGATCAGCAATTATACTAAGACAACCTCAAATCTATGTTATAATTGACTGTATTCAACTTAGGAGAACAATTGGCAAGCATGACGCCTGAGGGGTTCAGATTCTTTCGTGTAGAGAGAACTCCCTCACGACCTGTTTTGCTGATTGTAATGGGTTGGTTGCTGGGCGGTATCACGCTAGTTCTAGGTACTGTCTTTCCTATTGATGTTAACCCCGCCATTAACGTTAACTCTACCGAGTGGGTACTTGGTATGATGTTGGTATTTGGAGCATCCTGTATCAGTTTGTCAGCTTTGCGGTGGAAGAGAGAATCCACAGCATGGCAACTTGAACTGGTGGGATTCCCGATCTTAGCGGCAGCATGGATGCTCTATACTGCGTTGGTCCTTATTACAAGCTGGACCTCGCTATTCCCCCTATGTCTGGGGCTAGCATTCGCTGCTGCAAGTGTGCAGAGGTTCCTTGAAGTAAAGGGTCACATTAGAAGGGCACGCCGAAACGTCTCCGCGTTTGAAACACAACAACGCGAAGGGGAGGAAGCTAATGCCTGATTGGATTCTACCGCTGTTGACAATTGTCTTCGGTGGGGGTGGTTTGATTACAGCTATCGTAGCATGGAGAAAAGACGCAAGGCAAGGTCCGGTAGAGCACCAAACCGCTCAGGTAGCTGATGCAATGGTTCTTTCCAATGCAGCGTCAGAGCTTATCAAGACCCTTACTGATCGCCAGAAGAATTTTGAGGATCGCATCGGAGTCAAGGAAGTTGTGTGGGAAGGTAAGCTTGAAGCCCAAGACACCAAGATTGACCACTTGCAGTCCCGTGTGGATTCGTGGATTTTCTGGTACAATGACTTGAAGGTCAACTGGTTTCTCCACCGTGTCAAGGATGTTCCTCCGGTTCCCCCTGACACGTCTGCCCCAATCTGATGCTATAATGGTTCTGACATGAAAGGGGACCATTATGGGACCAGCTAACATTGCGGTATTGAAAGTACTGTCAGATCGTACAGACTTTGATAGCCTCGCAACTAGACTTACGGACCTAGCCGGTCAGTTCACTGACCTAGAGGCAGCACTCAACGCACCTGACGACATGCCAGATGTAGACGCAGCATATGAGGTCTTCCGTCATTCGGGTATCGATGCATGGATCAAGACACTCAAGGCAACGCTTGACGCAATCGAGCCACTTGTTGTAGACTTGAAGACAGCAGCTAAGTCTTCTTACTGATTTAAAGCGAACGCAAGTTCGCCGTGGTCCCTGTCCAGACGGTCTGGAAGCAGATTGCAACCCTGTTCATAGCGAGTTCGACTCTCGCAGGGACTTCTACGAAAGGAAAACAATGCTAGTACATGACAAGAATCTCGCAAAGCTGGATCAGATTGCTGATACCACTGTCGAGTCCATTGACCTGTTCTCACAGGAACAGATCGAGAATGCCATTGCGGCAGTCAAGCGTATTGCCAAGTCACTGACGGAAGCAAAGAAGTCTTTTGCCAAGCCCGTTGAGGTCGTTGAAGTTACCGACGAGGAAGTTGACAACGACACCGAAGAGTGATATGCTCTTCTTATGAGTAGAAACCTGCTCATTTAACCATTCGATGTATTCACGAAAGGGGACTTTTATGTCCAAGTACAATGGCGCAACTGTATCGGTTGCGCGTGGTTCTGGTGTAATCCAAAACACCAATGTGGCAGTTCGCACTGCCGAGGGTGGTATCGGTTTCGTCCGTACCCCAAAGTCCGAGTTGTTCCTTGCAGGCGTTAGCTCGCTTGTTGAAGACAACTTCTATGAGAAGGCAGCTACGACTGCTTCTCGCATCCGTGGTCTCGTAAAGACCGTCGCTGTTGAAGATGCCAAGTGGATTCAGGACTTCGTGTTCTGGCTTCGCCACACCGCAAACATGCGTTCGGTTTCTCTTTCCATCGCTCTTGATGCTGCAAAGGTCTTGAATGATGCAAAGATCACTGGTGGACGTGCAATCGTTGCGGCTGCAATGGATCGTGCCGATGAGCCTGCTGAGGCAGTTGCTTACTGGCACGCCAACTATGGTCGTCGCATTCCTCAGTCCGTAAAGCGTGGTATCGCTGATGCTGCACAGAACCTTTACACTGAGCGTTCTCTCGTCAAGTATGACTCTGACAGCAAGGCTGTTCGTTTCGCTGACGTTATCCAGTTGACCCACCCACTACCAAAGACTGCAATCCAGTCTGTTTTGTTCAAGCACGCACTTGATCGTCGTTACAACGCTAAGGTTGCTGTCCCTGAGGCTTTGAAGTTCGTTAAGTCGAACTCTGAGTTCAAGACTGCTGACCTTGACCTTGACAACATCAAGGGTGCAACTTGGGAACAGCTTTCGAGCAAGACCAAGATGGACGCGGCAGCATGGGAAGCAGTTATCCCAACCATGGGCTACATGGCTTTGCTCAAGAACCTCCGCAACTTTGTTGAGGCTGGTGTGGACCGTAAGGTTCTCAACGCAGTCGCAGCTAAGATTGCTGATCCTCTTGAGGTAGCAAAGTCCAAGCAACTTCCATTCCGCTTCTGGTCTGCGTATAACGCAATCGGCGGCAACAACGTTTTCAAGCTTGCTATTGATGACGCATTGAACGCTAGCGCAAGCAACGTTCCTGCTCTCAAGGGTAAGACCTTGATCCTCGTTGACGTGTCTGGTTCCATGGGAGCTAAGTTGTCCGCTCAGTCTGAGGTTTCTCGCTACGATGCTGCGGCATTGTTTGCTGGTGTCCTCGCTTCTCGCGCCAACGATGCAACTTTGGTCTGGTTCGACGGTAGCTCGGGACAAGTTAACTTTGACAAGAAGGCTTCGGCCCTCGAAATCAAGAAGGCTATTCCGAACTGCGGTGGATGGACCTCGCTTGACGCTGCTGTCGCTCGTTGGTACAAGGCTGGTTTCGACCGTGTCGTTGTATTGACTGACGAACAGCACAATGGTGGACGAGTGTTCGCACCTGTCCCAAGCAATGTGCCCGTATTTGTTTGGAACTTGGGTGGATACGCTGCGGCGGCATCCAACCAGTCCAATGTGTACACTCAGGGTGGTTTGAGCGATGCAAGCTTCGGCTACATCGATTTGATCACTGCGGGTGTCACTGAAAAGTGGCCTTGGCTCAAGTGATTGTAGGGGAGGGGACTTCGGTTCCCTCCCTTCACATCCTCACTAAAGTTGACACAGGCGCACGAACAGCGCATTGCATAATCTGCGGGCACACAAAGATTAGGCTTCGTTCAGATAACAAGAGATGGCGTTGCACAACATCAGAGAAAGCTGCACGGTATGGACTCAAGGCAGGAGAGTTCAATGAACTCATTGAGAGCCAGAACAATCGCTGTGCTATTTGCAATCGCAAGATGTGGTCACCGCACATCGACCACAATCATTCCACCGGAGCAGTCAGAGGATTGCTCTGCTCAAATTGCAACACAGGTATTGGACTACTTGGTGATTCACCAGAACGCCTCTTGAGTGCAATCCTGTATCTTGATCCAGAATGGAAAGACGAGACATGATTTACGGACTTAACGGAACAATTCATCAAACAGAACAGCTTGACGTAGAGGTCTATAAGGGTAAGGTAGTCGCGGTATGGTTCAGATGTGCCATGCTCCCTTTTGAGCAATTCAACGTGGATAAGGACAGGGCACAAGAGATGGCAACTGCTGAACTTAATCCTATGGTTGGTGTGATCTTCAAGGACAGCTTGACACGTCTTGACTGACGTGCTAGGCTCTAGCCAACATCAACGAGAGGTAATCATGGAAATCGAACCGAATCCCGGCATCCCCTACGCTTTTGACCGCAGGGACTTTGAGGTAATTGACCCGCTTTCCCTCGCAGACCGCTGTGATGCTGGCCCTTGTGGAGCACAGGCTTTCATCCGTGCATCTTTCATGGAGGGTGACCTGTTCTTCTGCCAGCACCACTACACCAAGTACTACACTGCCATCAACGCACAGGCAATTTGGGTGCATGAGCAGCTTGAGGATTTGCTGGTCGCACGCTGATGGGACACACGTTCAACGCCAACATCTGGTGTGAAGAGTGCTTTATTAGCGGGCACGGACAAGTCCACCTGATGATTGGCTTAACAGTCAATGGAGAAGGCCCAGCAGATGGTGATGACTTCCATCACTTCGCTTGCTGGTGCTGTGATCCGTACTGCGGCAAATGGCGCGGTACATGGAATGATCGAGCAATGTCAGAGATGACCCAACCAATGAAGGATGCTTACTATGGAACTCAAGGCTAACAACAAGGGCACCAAGTTGACAATCACCAAAAATGGTGCTACGATTGTGCTCAAGAAGAAGGAAATCCTCGTGCTTGTGGTTGCTTGCATCGACTGGTTCGGTTGGGGCTGGCTCAAGGACAAGCTGGAAGATTACCTCATCTACGTGAACGCTTGACAAAGAGTAGCTGACATGCTACGCTGGATACACCACGACAAACAAGGACACATAATGGACATTCAATACCCCGACATTCACGTCAAGCTCGTTGGGCATGACGGAAACGCCTTCGCCATCATGGGCAAGGTCTCAGAAGCTCTTCGCAAGAACGGTGTTCCCAAGGAAGAGATTGACGCTTACCTCAAGGAATCCATGAGCGATGACTACGATCATCTGTTGCGCACAGCAGTACGTTGGGTTGACGTGTCGTAGCAAGTGTGCTACAATTAGACTTACAAATAAATAGAGACAACGCATAGCTGATGCGCTAGGAGTGAGTTACTTCCCATTCAAAGGAAATCAGATTGTTCGATTCAATCACCCGGCACAATTCATGCCGGGTCGCCGTGGAGGCGATTTAAAAAACACTTAGTCCGCTTTTTACCCAGCTATGTTTATGCGAGTGAGATGTTATGGCTGCATCCCTGCCTTCCAAGCAGGTCGTCGGAGTTCGATCCTCCGTACTCGCACGCAGTTCGATGCGCTAGGGTTGAGTTACTTCCAAATGATAATGGGTATCAAAAAGGTCAGGGAGAACCTGATCAAACAAAAACAACTTAGTCCGCCTATTTCACGAACTGATTAACGCTCGTTAGTATATGGGTAAAACGTCACCCTGTCACGGTGATAAAACGGGTTCGAGTCCCGTACGAGTGGCGCAATTAAACTCAATATCGAAAGGGTAGAACAATGGATGTAATTGTTTACAACTTCGGTAGAGGGGAAATTACCAATCGTGTTAGTGTGAGACACGCCATTGAAATGATTTGTCGCGGTGTGGCTAAGGCCATTGAAATCGTGGAAAATGAATTCTATGGTCCTTTCCCACTACCGTTGGCACTAGAATTGACGAAGTACAGGTTCCCTCACTGGCTTTACCAGAAGGAACCTAAGTTCAGTCGCAAGAATGTACTCAAGCGAGACAACTACGTTTGTGCATACTGTGAGGGAGAGGCCGACACGTTCGACCACATTCACCCACAGTCGCAAGGTGGTCAGTCTGAATGGCTTAACGGTGTAGCTGCATGTTTCTCCTGTAATCAGAAGAAGCGTAACAGGACGCCAAAGCAAGCCGGTATGGAATTGAAGTACCAGCCATACCGTCCATTGCTTGTGGACATTACATAACAAAATCAGGTGTGAGATGTGGGAGTAGAGACCCAGCGACTCAGAGTAGCCGTCGTCTAAGATGTAAGACACACACCATATGGGCTAGTGGCAGAGTAGGACAATGCGCTAGATTGAAGTCCTAGAGATTTGGGTTCGATTCCCAACTAGCCCACGGTGACTAAAGGCAATTGGTGAGCCGCCTGTCTGTGGAACAGGTGTAGGGGGTTCGATTCTCCCTAGTCACACGGTACCAAATTGGTATACCACGATGATTGGAGTATTATGGGCGGCGTTATTTATGCAGAGCCGGTTTTGTCTCTGGAAGAGACCGAGACCGTAGAAGTCCCCGAGGCCGAAGAGGCTGAGGAAGCTCCCGTAGCGGAGTGATGACGACACTGGGATGGCTCCCGCCTACCCCAGTGCTGTAGTGAAAACCGCAAGATAAATGTTGCAACTGAGCGGTTATATCAGGGACAATAGCACAAAGTCCTGATGGAGGATGGTAGTTCAAGTTAGAACACTGAGCATTCGCTTCCTAGCGGCAAGGACCGACTAGTTGGCTACCTCAGAGATGCAGGGATCGGTACCTGCTCATTCACGAACTGACAAACGGTTGGGTTCGATCCCCACCCGTCTTGCGAAAGCAGGACGTAGTTTACAGGGAAAACAGTCGGTATTAAACAAGGCTACGAATATGGTATAGTGTTCGTATGACAAAAGTGTGTTCAGTGTGTAAGACAGAGAAGCCAGTTGATGACTTCCATAAGAAGGGCAAGTACCTATACTCCAAGTGCAAGGTGTGTTGGAGAGAGTACTCTAAGGACCATTACGCACAGAACACACAGTATTACAAAGATAAGGCCAAGAGAAACCGTAAGCCAATCTGGGAACAGCACGGACTAACACTTGAGGCTTACACAAAGATCGCAGCCAAGTCGAATGGTCTATGTTCTATTTGTGGAGACGGGGCAACGGTGATCGATCATGACCACAATTGTTGCTCAGGTCCAAAATCGTGTGGTAAGTGTGTTAGAGGATTGCTTTGCGGTCACTGTAATTCGATGATTGGTTTCGCTAAAGACAGTTCTGATACACTTATCAAAGCGGCAGCATATGTCGCTATGGTCTCACCTAGGGATTAGGCACGGAGTCTACGAAACTCTGATGGACGGCTCGACTCCGTCTGGGACTGCTCATTTCAAAAATTTGGGGGAACCATGGCTAAGACTGCTCTCGTCATCGTAGATGTGCAGAATGACTTCTGTGAGGGCGGTGCTCTGGCTGTCCAAGGTGGACTTACAGTAGCTAACAGGATCGCTAAGTATCTTGTTAACTCTGACACCTATGACGTGTTCGGCATCACGAAGGACTGGCACATCGATCCCGGTGAGCATTGGTCTGACAAGCCTGACTACGTGCATAGTTGGCCCGTACACTGCAAGGCAGACACTCCCGGTGCAAGACTTAACATGGCACTGGTTGCGAGCTTCTTCGTGAAGTACATTGACAAGCTGGCAGACATGCTGTACCAAGTGGCTGTGTTCAACAAGGGTCACTACTCTGCAAGCTACAGTGGTGTAGAGGGAGTTGACGGGTACGGTATCGGTCTGGTAACATGGTTGAAAGAGCATAATGTAGAGGATGTTCACGTAGTTGGACTAGCGTTCGACTACTGCGTCATCGCAACGGCAGTTGATCTTGCTAACCTAGGCTTCAATGTCAAGGTTCTCAAGCACTACACTGCCAGTGTTGATCCAGCTAACGATGCTGAAACGATCTGTCAGCTTCACGGTGTTGGAGTTGACGTAGTCCTCTAAGTAGTGTATACTAGATGTTGTTGGTGGGACAAGGCAGGCAAGAAAGCCCAAGCATCCTACCAGCTTATGCTTCCGTAGCTCAGTTGGCAGAGCAGGACACTCTTAATGTTCGGGTCAAGGGTTCGAGTCCCTTTGGGAGTACGCTGATGGCAGTCAGACGGGTAATGCCTTTCCTCCGTACTTAAGGGTGCGGTAAGCACGAACTTCCTGCCAGTTGTTCATGCAAAATAAGGCAAACAAAGAGTTGATCGGCACGTCGCTTTGTGCTTAATCGTCGTCATCCATAAACCAGTTAAATGATGCCCAAGCAGGCAACGGCTGGGGAACAGGGTTGGATAGCAACCGTAAAATAATGGGGATACGATCAACTCACTTGGGTCTATAGTATAACGGTAGAACAGCGGACTCTTACTCCGTGGATCAGGGTTCGATTCCCTGTGGACCCACTACCCGAAGGAAACACGGCAGTTGTGATGTACTGGGCTAACCGTGGGTGCGTGACGACTCATAATTGTCAGGCTTGGGCAGGCATACGAAACATCACTGGGGGATTATCGGACAATGCTCTGGGTCGCTCCCAGTCGGTAGCATAATATAGGCTAGCTAGAAAAGCTTAAGACGAGCACAGTGGGTTCAACTCCCACATCCCTTTCTACGACAAGGAACACAATGGTTATTGATGCAGTCACAGCAACAGGCGCAATTTACAGGATTGATCGTGAGAACAGCTTCTGGGTAAAGATGCGCAATGGATACCCCGAGTCCCAGACCAATCGTATCTGGGCATTGAAGATCAGCACAGACAAGCTTGAAAGTCTTGTATGGCCGTGGGCATTCCCTGATGGTTGGGAAGACGCACCACTGCCGGTAGTCGGTAGGCACCTTTTCATCAGCGGTAAAGATGAATGGTATGCTAGTACCAAGATCGTTGAAATCATCGAAGACGTTGACTGGCCGGGTTCGCACGGCTTCCTTAATGTCTAAGTCTTGAGGGCGTCACCCTCAAAGGTAACCCAACACCACATATTGGGTATGTTGTTTCAGGCTCAGAAAAAGTCTGGATATTTTGCGGATAAGAAAGAATCTGCCGGGTGATTGCCGATCAATCAAAGACCTACTGCATGGGTCAAGAGATATGCAGAGTCAACGGTGTGACAAGCCGTGACCATGCGCCCGTAGCTCAGAGGAAGAGCAACTGACTTTTAATCAGTGGGTCGAGATATCGTAATTCTCTGGGCGCACCCATTGCCCTAGCCTACAAGTTACGAAGCAAGATAGTGTTGCTAACGTCTTCTAGTAGTACACAATAGGGCTGTTGTGAGCGAGACATAAGCAACTCGACGCCACGTTCAGTGGGTGCCCTCGGTAAGCACTCCAATGGTCCACTTGACAGCCTACCTGAAACATGGTAGGCTCTTGCTATATCCAAACACGAACAAGGAGTAGACATGAACACGCTTACCATTGACCGCAACGACTTGGGCGACTTTGTTGCCTACGATGGTTGCCACAAGTTCTACGTGCTCGCTGACCACGCTGAGTATGATGAGGTCAAGAGCTACGGCTACACGATCTATCACATCGCTCAGCTTCCCGCACTGTGGGAGACTGCCTGCTTCCTCCGGTTCATCAACCCTTGGGACTTGAAGACCGACATCGTTCCTCAGGATCGTGAGTGCGATACCCTTGTCTTCACCAACTTCGGCAAGGCTGACATTGTCTACCACGGAGAGGATGCGTAATGAACGTGGATGCACAACTGGACGTAAAGACCTTCACTGTTGCTCAATTGATTATGGCTCTGGGAACATTCCCACTGACTGCCATTGTCGGTATTGACTACGACACTGAGACCCTGACGCTCAACTGGGATGCTCTGGAAGTATCTCAGGAACTCGCTAACCCAGATGACCTCCGATGAAGATTGGTGACCGCGTAGTTGTCCGTAACGTCACCCTTGCAAGGGGTAGGGGAGACTTCCATGCCGTGTTGGTCGAGTACGATCACGAATTCGACACTTGGGAAATCAGGGACGACTTCCACAATACCCGCTACTACCCCGCACACATGTTGGAGCTAGAATGAGAATCGGAATTGACCTAGGTAATGTCCTCATTGGTGGGGACACCGAATGGTTTGGCTCTGACTTCCTCAATGCTCCTATCGTTACGGGTGGATATGAGGCGGTAGTCAGGTTGTATAACCTCGGCCATGAGCTATTCATTGTCTCCAAGGCTTACCCCCGTAATCAGATCAAGTCTAAGGACTGGCTGTACGCTAATGGATTCAATATGTGGATCAGTGACAGGAACAAGTTCTTTGTCTTGCACAGAGAAGACAAGACTGTCGTGTGCGACAACTTGAAGCTGGACTTGATGATTGACGACAGAAGTGATATCATCGACCACATCAACACATACTCCAAGGATACGAAGGGTTACCTCTTCGAGACTTGGGATGAATTTTGGAGGAAGTATGATCAGTTATGACGAACTATGCGACCGCTGTGGATACCCCAACGGTTTGCACAAGACAATTAAGCTTGGCTGGGAACAGGCAAGTGTTGATGGAACCAAGAAGGAACATGTGAGTTTTTGGCAAGCGGGTCTTTGTCCAGACAGCCACAACATGCAACAGCCTAGCTGGGACATGTATCTCTTCCAGTACAAGGTCAACGGTAAGCTTACGTTCCCGTACGAGGACATTGCGTCCCGCAAGATGCGTGAGTCCAGAGCTAAGAGAAAGGCAGCCAATGAAGCTCCCTGATGTTGGGACGGTAGCAATTAGTGTCATCCCCAGTAGGATGCAGACCGTCAAAATCCATATGGCTTTGTTCGAAGCCAAGAAAGCAGTGCTGGCCCAGAAGTACAATGACTGGCGCAGAGAAGCCTTCAACTTAGATAGGGTTCCAGAGGCACAGATTTACACCATTGTTGACAACCAGTGGTTCCTGTTGTACGATATCAAAGCTGGCACAATGGTCAGCGAACTACCATGGAAGAAGGATAAGTGAACGTTACAGTTGCAGTTGAGGAAGTCCACATCGGAGACGAAATCTCGATGGGTGGACCGCGTAAGACCGTCAAGTGGAAGTCAGAGCGTGATGGCGAAGTCAAGTTCGGCTTCGGAGCTTACCTCGTTGGTGACTCCATGACTTATGAGCGTGGCACTCTCGTTGACATCAAGGTAGGTGAAGACGCCAACAAGGCTTACATGACCTACGACGGAACTTCAATGAAGATGATGAGCGTTCTTCTCAAGGATGACGCATGGGTGTAGACTACTCCGCTAATGGCGGGTATGGAATCTTCCTGACCTCAGAGCAGGTAATGGAGATTGCCGAGAATCATAAGGACAAGATCATCCTTCCTGAGAACACCTACTACGACTCTGTAGATGAGCTTCTGGAAGATGGCGCATACGAGGTTATGGAATACCTGTTGAAGGAAACCAATCTCAGTTATGTCGCTGTTGGATCAGAGCCTTACGGTGGTGAGGGTGGTTTCATTGTCGGCAAGTGCTGGTCTGCTGACTGGAATGAGGTTGCACAGAAGATCACCTTGCCAGATATGGCAGATGCCGAAGACGACATTAAGCAATTCATGATCAAGTTTGACCTTGCGGCAGAAATTGCCATTTGGTCAGGCGTGTACATGCACTAGGAGAAACAATGAAAGATGATGTAGCAACACTTCTGGAACCCATTGGTCTTGATGACGATGAGGGTACCATCCATTACGGTGAGGCTGTCCTAGCTTCAATGATGGTTGAACCCGGTGACACGTTCACCAAGGATGAATTCATTGCTGCAAGCCAGTCGTTCTATGCTGGACTGACTTATCTCTACCCTTGGCTGGTTGCTCCGGTATGGGATAAGGGATTTGCTTCTGGCAAGAGCAGGGCAATGCGACACATGAGTGACGAGCCTGACTTGCCTCTAGCCATGTCCAACCCTTACTTGATGGAGTCCTGATGGGCGTAGATTTCGGTGTAGCTGGTGGTTGGGGCATTGTCCTGACTGAGACCAAGCTTGAGTCATTGCGTGAACGCATTGAGGAAATTCTCGGGCATGAGTTTGATGTCTGGGAATGCTATGAGCTTGCAGAGAAGTATGGTCTCGAAGCTGTAGAAGCCAGTGACCATATGAGCGGCCCTGAACAAGAGTGGCTGTTCGGATTCAACACCTTCCATGATGAGATTGATAGCATGGATACGTTTGGGTTCGGCACAACTGCCCCAACCCCATCTGTAGATAAGCAGATCAAGCTTGATAGATTCTTGATGGACCTTGGTCTTGGCCTCAACTACAAGCCTCAGTATCATCTAGGGTTCTGGGTTTCCTGATATACTGTAATTGGTCCGTGCTTCGGATAAGCATTAGTGCCTTCTAACCACAAAGCAATGGGTTCGACTCCCATACGGACTGCGGTGAGTGATAAGCGTGGGATGAGCCAATCGCAAAAGGCCCGCCACTCCTAGTCTGAATTCGGTCCCGTCACTCAGACTCTAATGAATAAGACGGGTATGTCCTGTGCAACGGATTTGCCAGAAGGTTTCCTAAACCATCTTGCTGGGTTCGACCCCCAGACGGGATGCCATTTGACAGCGGTAGCCAGACATGGTATTCTAAGGCCATGAGATGCTACTACTGCGTAAGACAAGACGTGCCCTGTGTGTTTGAGCACAGCATGGTCTACGAAGCTTACATGTCTCTTGGTTCCACCCGCAGCACACACTTCTTCTTTTCAATGGAAGACATGGTGGACTTTGTGGGGGAACAGGATGACCTTGCAATGTTCAGGCTCTTTGAGCGAAACCTAGAATCAGGAGAGGTAATTGAGTTCACGTAGCATATGCTACAATTAGTACAGCTTCTTCGGAAGCACGATGGCGCATAGCAAAGCGGTAATGCATCCGGCTCTGACCCGGTAATTCGGGGGTTCGAATCCCTCTGTGCCTGCTGAGGTATAACATAATGGTAATGTAGGAGGTTTTGGCCCTCCGTATTGGGGTTCGATTCCCTATACCTTAACGCATGGAGAGTTAACGATGAAGGTTCATCGGCCTTGCTGCTAACAAGTGCGCTGTCTCACACCAGTGGGTTTCGATTACTCAACTCTCCGCTTTGGTTAATGGTCTGCTTACGAGCAGGCCATAGCCTATTTAGGGAGGAACTATGCAAACAACCTTTACATTCTTGGGCGGTATCGTCACAGGGATCATGGCTACACTTACGTATTTCTATGTAAGGGGCGCAAGGGCAATGCGCAGGGACTCCTTAATGCCAGAGCAAGGCGCTAACGTTGTGTTCAACAGCGATGGCTTTGCCTACTGGCGTAATGAGAATGGTTTCTTTAAGGCACCAATTGTTGGCACAGACACAGTCAATTTCAAGGGTATCAAAGTAGTGGACCCGATGACTGAGCCAACAGAAGACCTACATATGCTTCTTGAAATCATGTCTCGTCTTGAATGACGCATCGCGTCATCTGAACGAAAGGAACGACGATGAATGTAATCGTCCAAGGCACAAAGGATTTCAAGGATTACTCCATTTTCCTCAGGGCAATGAGTGTAGCCATGTCCGGTCTCAAGGAAGATGAGTTCAACATTTACACCGTTGGTCCCGCGACAATCAACAACTACACCGCTGAGTTCTCGAACAAGATTGAATCGTCCATGCGTGCCAGAGGCAAGCGTGTGAAGTTCTATCGTGTCCCAGTCCAGACGGTAGAAGAGTCCCTAGATAAGTTTGCTTACTTTGCGTTCTTCGCAACGCCCGGTGAGAAGCTAAGCCCGCTGTACTATGCTGCACAGGCTACCGATATGGAAACGGCGGTGTTCAGATTCTAAAGAAGAAGGACGTATACTTCCTTGGGATGGCTCGCACCATAGCTGAGTCCTCCCGTGAGCGTAAGCGCCACGGAGCCGTTGTAGTGAAGAATGGTAACATCGTGGGCATCGGATTCAACAAGTACCGCAACAACCCTGACCAAGTGTCCCCCGAACACATCAAAACCGACTGTAGCTATCATGCTGAATTCTTGGCACTGCGTCAGGCAGGGGAGAAGTGCAAGGGGGCTACGCTTTATGTCGCCAGACTAAATAGCGATGGACTTGACAGATACAGCGAACCGTGCAATAATTGTAAGCAAGTGATCAACACGGCCCAAATCAAGAGAGTCGTGTACACCGAGACAGGAGAATACGATGTTGGTTAATACATTGGATAAAATGGAGAAGATCGTCCGCCGCCAGAAGAATTTGGTCTGGGATGGCTATGATGTACTCATTCTCGTCCGTCACCCGAACCCCGTGGTGTATAAGGACGCGAGATTTATCAACGGCAAGTGGTTCCGTACGAACCGCATTGCGTTGACAAGGCAAGGCTGGGAACTCCCGAATGTCCACAGGAAGGCATAGGTGGCAGGAGGAAGGTAGTTGCGACGGTCTGCCTTTCGATCTGTTCTTCGAAAGATACGAAGAAGATGAGAATATCAGACCGCTCGTAGATGCTGTGTGTATGCAATGTCCTGTCCAACGTACTTGCTTCGGTAACGGATTCGTTGTCGATGAGAACGGGAACAAGACATGGGGCGTATGGGGTGGAGTTTACTTCACCGATGGGGAAATTGACCCTCTACTTAATGTCCATAAGGATTGGAATGCCGTCTACGAATCGATGACAAACGATGTATAGTAGGCAAGCACAGATGGCGGTGCATAGCATCGCTGTTCCCGTTGAGGGATTCAAGTGGCAATTGGTGAATTACGATAGCTTTCTGACTATCGAGTTCTACTACTCGCAGTGGAAGACCTACACAGAGGCAGAGCAACAGCGTCTGCTTAATTACTTGGACAAAGTCAAGCGAACTCTCGAAGCCTATGGTAACAGGGTGGCACTTGACCCTATCATGGACGTGAAAAATGTATCGCTATAAGAGACTTGACAAGTTCCTCACCCATGCTGTATGGTTGATCCGTGTTGATGAGCACGACGGCTTCGTTACAGAGCATTTGATGAATTTTAATGTGTTCGTAACAAAGCGTAGTGCCGACAACTGGCTATACAAACAGGTATTCAAGATCAGCGACGTGAGGAGTCTCAATGAGTGTAAGCAAGATTGATCAGCTTCGAAAGATGCAGGACATGTTTCAAACGGCAGTCAGGACTGACGACGATTCTGTCGCCACGTTCTATGACGTGTCGTACCTTTCCCTAGCAATCTTGGAACTAGCTGACAACCTCAGCAACATTCGCTTTCCAACATGTGACTGCGGGCGTGAACGATGAAACTCTTTGTCCCACTAGCACTGCTAGTGCTACTGCTTATCAGCCTAGGCTGGGGAATCTATTACTGGATCAAGATGATTCAGCATGACCATGCGGTTGCCAAGGCGGCAGCTAAGGAAAAGGAAGAATGGGAGAACTACCGATGAACGAATACGTTGGTTGGATCGTTGGCTATTTCATCGTTCTCTGCATTTGGATTGGATGGAATGCTGATGAGCTAGGTACATGGCCCCGAGCCTCCCAAGAGGAACGCAGGCACACCCTGAGGCTTCTCTGGTTGTCTCCTGTATGGCCCGTCTACACAGCCATTCTCTTTATCTTCAAGGGCATTCCATGGATCGTCAAGGAACTCAGTGAGGCTCTGCCAGAAACTGGCAAGAGAATCAGGAAGGGTTTCGCTGATGCTTGGCTCCCCGTGAAGGAAGAGGTTGACATCACTGATGAAACTAAGTACGAACGAAGTGAGGAAACAAACTTCGAGGCAACACCCCGACTTGACATCGAGTTCGGACGCTGGTAAAGTTCTACCCGTAACGCCAACAAGGCGAAAACAACCACGAAAGGGTTAACATGGTTTGGTTTGTAATTGCGATCATCTTGCTTCTGATCGCTGCCGCAGGATTCATCCTCGGCCCCATTATGGATGAGAAGGGGATCGGATTCACCGTTGGTGGAATCGCTCTTGCAGTCGCAGGACTCTTCTTCTTCTTCGCATCGTTCTACCAGAACAGCATCGGTGAGGCTCAGGTTGTTGTCAACAGCGTTGACCGAACTGTCGTTCGCACCATTACGCAGCCCAGTGCAGGCTTCAAGGCTCCTTGGGAAGACTTCGTCACCTTCGACATGTTCTCTCAGGATGTCACCTATGCTGGTCCTCCCGGCAAGGCTCCCGAGTATGCCAAGGGTTCTGTGAACGGCGCTGAGGTCACCGTATCTGTCGGCGGTATCAATGGTGGCTCTACGCAGGGTGATGTGGACATGCAGGTTGTCTACAACATCAACCCTGACAAGATCAAGGACATCTACGATCAGTACAAGACTCAGGAGCGCTTCACGCAGATGATCGTGGAGAAGCAGGTTCTGAACTTGACTCGTCAGGTTCCTTCGCAGTACACCGCAGTTGAGTTCCGTGGCACCAAGCGTGCAGAGGCAGTCCAGAAGATTCAGGATGGTCTGAACGGTGCTCTCGGTGGCATGGGAGTTGAAATCACTTCTGTAACCATTCAGGATGTTCGCTACTCCCAGCCTGTTGAGGATGCTCTCCGAGCAGTTGAGGTTGCCAACCAGAACAAGCAGGCGGCAGCAGCAGACGCACAGTCCCGAGTCATCAAGGCTCAGGGTGAAGCTGACGCGGCAGTTGCTACTGCTAAGGGTGAGGCAGAGTCCAACCGTTTGCTGAACGACTCTCTGACTGACAAGGTGTTGCAGTCTCGCTACATCGATGCGATTAACAAGGCAGGAACTGTCATCGTCTCTGACGGTAAGGCTCCGGTCATCGTCTCCAAGTGAGCGACTAGCTTAGGGCAGGACTTGACAAGAGTCCTGCTCTTTGCTATGCTCTTACTAACAACACGACGAAAGGTACGACAATGGGAACCAGAGGATTTTGGGGATTCGTAGTTGATGGACAGGACAAGTTCACCTACAATCACTTCGACAGCTATCCTGAGGGATTGGGTTCGGACCTGATGAAGGCATTCAGGAAGACGGACCTTAATACACTCAAGGACCGCGTCCGTGCAATCGTCATGGTTGGTGAGGATGCCAAGCCAACAGACGCTGAGCAGGCAACATATGGTGAGTTCTGGCATGATGTGAGCACCGGCAAGGACTGGTACTCGCTGCTCCGTGACTTGCAGGGTGACTTCGAGCGGCAGCTTGAAGCTGGTGTCATGGTTGAGACCGTTGGTTTCCAAGAGTACGGCTACGTCTTCGACCTTGACAAGAATGTCCTCAGGTTGTACGACGACGAGAAGGTTGTCGGAGAGGTTGATCTTGACGACATTCTTAATGATCCGGCTTACTTCATCGATCTGGGTAGCTACTACAATGAGTGATGAACTCCCGATCCATTTCTTCCGTGGAAATTCACCGGCAGGCCGAGGAGAGGTTTACATCCCCAGTGCTTGGTACCTCAACGGCAAATTGGTGGGTACGGATATGTCTCAGGACATCTTTATGCGTAACTTCATGCGAGTCCACTTCGACCACAATCACTGGGATGGCGAGAAGGTCATGGAAACCATGGACGATGTTAAGTCTAATTCTGTTGCAAAGCAGAAGGCCATGCTCGAAACCATGATTGCCAGAAATCAGGCTGATATCGACCGGTACAAAGAGGAACTTGACAGCCTCTCCTAAAGCTGCTACGCTTACTCTGTAAACAACCACGAACAAAGGAAAACACAATGGATTTCGAAATTGGTCAGAAGGTCACCGTTCCGGCTGGAACTGCTCTGAACGGCAGCTACTACGACAAGCAGGGTGTTGAGGCAGTTGGCACCATTACTCGCGTCACCACGCACAAGATTTACGTCACCAACCTTCGCCCGAGTGGTGGATGGGCAGGATCGTACTGGGTTGCCAAGAGTGACATCACTGTCACCGACCCCAACGCTCCCCGCGCTCGCAAGTATGGTGAGACTCCTGAGGGCATGATCGCCATTGACGATCCTCGTATCGACTGGATTTGGCTGGACGTTGCCAAGTACGCAACCGCACAGGGCTACTGCACCACCTTTGACACCATGGCATCTGCTCTTGGTATCCCCGGTCGTGAGCGCAACTTCAAGGTTGTCACCAAGATCAACGGTCTCAACGCCACGATCAATATGAAGGCCCGTTCCAAGGATGAGGCTGAGAAGAAGGTTGCAGAACAGATCGCTTCTGCCATCGACATCAAGGCATCGGAAGACTGATCATGGATATCTTCCTGTGGTATGTGGCAATTGGATTCGTTAGTCTGATTGTCACTACCGTATGGGTCAAGACTGACAGCAGGATTGACGATTACTTCCCCACGTCAATCGCTCAGGTTCTGTCGTTCTCCTTCTGGTGGATTGTCATTCCAGTTGAAATCATTGCTCTTCTTGTATGGTTCGTCAATAGGCTCGTTGATAGGGTCATTGGTGCAATCGAGAAGGTCAAGGCTGATAAGAAGGCGGCAGCAGATGCTATCGCCAAGGAAGCTGCAAGGGTAGCCAAGGAAGCATTCAATAAGGACGAGAAGAACTTCTCTCGCTCTGAGGAAACAAACTTCACTACGAAGCCACGGATCAAGGACTACGGGTCTGGATACAGGATCGCACGATGACAGCACACAAGCTCTTCTACATGGCAGGAGCAGGAGCAATCATTGCGGTTGCTCTGCTCGTTGCAACAATTGCTTCGGCAATCGGATTTGGTGGCGCTGTTGGTTGGCCCATGTTTGTCTTCTTCCTCATCATGGCAGTTGCCTCTGGACTTACCGCTCTCTTTGCGGCATATACTGAGGACAATGAGTGAAGGTCTCACGCAAGCTCGAAGCTGAGTGTGCTCGCTGGACAGGTCACAACAACATTGAATTCATCAATTGGCTTAAAGCGTCTGGCCTTGATTGGCAGTATGACTCAGCCAATAATGAGTTCTGGTTGAGTGACTGGGATGACAGTGAGTACACCGTGAAGGTATGCATGGGAAACTATGTGGTTACCTACTTCCATGGTGAACTTGACAGGCACGTCATCGTTGTGTACTCTAGTCTCACAAGGTTGGAACGAGACGGATGGAGTTGTAACGAATGACAGACTTTGAACAGCCGTCAGTCAGGCCCAATCCGACCATTGAGGTCTACGTCAAGTGGAAAGATGCCACCACGTATGCTGAGAGCACCCAGAGATTTCAGGGGTACAACGTACGGGGTGGAACCGACTACACAAGACTCTTCACCACCCCGAGTGAAGCCCGTGACGAGTATGTCACGATCAACGACCGAGCAGTAAAGTACATTGAAGTAAGAAAGCTAGGAGGGAACCTTAGATGAAGATTGCACTGGTAGGAGACGTACATGGTGGAACCACCGACGCTCTGACAGCTATTTACCATGCCGCTGACATGGGCGCTGAGCGCATCATCTTCCTAGGTGACTTCGGCTACAACTTCACAGACAGCTTCGTGTATGAACTCACGATTGCTGGTGCTGCATGTGGTCTGATCATCGAATGGATCGATGGCAACCATGAGAACTTCGACAAACTACAGAGCCTTGGCTTTGATTTGGGTCCGCAGTTCAAGTACCATCCTCGCGGTTCCACTGAGGAAATCGACGGAGTTAAGTTCATGTTTGTTGGTGGAGCTACTTCGGTTGATCGCCAGTATCGTGATATTGGTAGGTCTTGGTGGCCTCAGGAAGCACTCACTTTTGGTGAGATTGCTAGCGCATTTGACAAGGCACCGGGTACTAGTGTTATGCTTATGCATGACGCACCTTATCTACCTCCCATGATGGATGACTCCAAGTCTTCCTTCCCAAGGGTTGATCTGGCTATCAGTGCAGCACACAGGACGCTCATCAAGATCGTCTACAAGGAAGCTAAGCCCAAGTTCGTATTCCATGGGCACTTCCACGTTCCCTATATCGATGTTCACGCTGAGCCGTGGGGAGAAACGACCATCCAAGGTCTCAATTGCAGCGGTAACCCGCTGTCGGAATACATGACAATCATCGACACGGAGGAAATGAAATGACGTACGGAGAAAAGATGGCAGCTTGGGTTGCCACCGGAATTGCTACCATTCTGCTTAGCATGGCAGCAACCAGCATGGTTATGGGCCACATTGGTTGGCAGAACCTGAACAACGCCTGTGTCGCTCGCGGCGGAAACGTTATTAGGGTTGACTCCAATGATATCTGTGCCACAGTGGAGTACAAGGTAACACCGCGATGAACCAGACCCAGAGCACGACAGTTAGTGGTGGAGGAATTGCTGCCGTACTCTTGTCTGGACTCTTCGTCTGGCTCAAGGTTAGCGGTGTAGCTCCCTTTGCAACATGGGATTGGATTTGGGTATTCGCTCCGCTCTGGATCGGATTCGCAATCTTCCTTGCAATCGCAATCATCATCTTCCTTACCTTCATCTTTGCAACGCTGGTGTCTGACGCCATGGTGCAGGCAAAGCGTAAGAAGGCGAGAGAAGAAAACCAGAAGCTTGAGAAGGAACGTCAAGACAAGCGAGACTTCCGTTGAGCTACATTCTCTCACTAGCAGTATGGCTAGGCTTCATCACAGATGACGATGCGATGTACTGCATGGTTAGGCAGAACATCAACAGGGCTAGGCGTCGGGGTACTCTTGACAAGAGCATCCTCGACGTGCTAGACTCAGGTAACAACACAGAGTAAAGGAAAACACAATGACTTTTCAGATCATCCAGAATGACGTAAAGACTCCGCAGGAGGCGCTTGACGCCATCGAACTGCTCAAGGAATACGGCTATGACATCCCCAAGCGATCCACAGGCAAGGTTATCACCGAGCTTCATGACATCGACAAGGAACTCCTGTCGTTCTTCCGCAGGTTCATCGTTCGCGGTTGGCCTGAGTGGGAGACCGGCATCAAGGTTTCTTACCAAGACCTCGAACTGCTTGACTTCGTTGGCAAGCAGATTGCAGATGCTCGCGGTGATGAGAACCGTGATCTTCGCCATGCAATCGTGAAGAAGTATTTCGACTCCGCTACGTCCACGCAGCTTTACCGAAACATCGCAGGTTTCCGTAAGGCATTCGCACAGATGGACTACCGCGCTACCTTCACTGTACGTACCGTATAATGAAGTTCATTCTTATGGCTACCCTCGTTTTGGCGGGGGTAGCTGTAGGTGCATTGGTAGCATGTAAGGTAGCTACCACACAAGTGTCATACAACTAAAGGGGGAACAATGAGAAAGATTATCCAGTCGTTCTCCATCATGCTTGCCACGCTTGGGCTGATCATTCTCGGAATGAATGTCGCCTTTGCTGGTGGTGGTGGAGGCTCGAACACGGATTGCAAGGATAAGTGCCCACCTTGCCCTCCGACAAAGACTGTAACAGCAACAGCTACAAAGACTATTCCCGGTCCTACGCAGACGGCAACGGTTAAGATTACCGTTCCCGGCCCTACGAGCACCGTGACAAAGCCTGCTGAAACTGTCACTGCCACATCTTGGGCAACTGCTACGGCTACTGAAACCAAGACAGTTACAACTCCCGGTCCTACAACGACCATTACGGAAGTTGCTCCAACTCAGACGGTAACAGCTACTGAGACTGCTACAGCGACAGAGACGGCAACGTCTTTCGTCACTGAGACTGCTACTCTTCCTGCTGAGACTGTGACTGCTACAACTACTGCTACTGCTACAGAGACAACTACGTTGCCTGCTGTGACGGAAACAGCAACGGCAACCGAGACTGCTCTCTCGACAGCAACAGTTGAGACTACCAAGATTAAGACAATCGTTGGTGAAGGTTCTCAGCTTGCCAAGACTGGTCTTGACTGGCCGGTATGGGTATGGTGGTTGATTGCTCTAGGTCTCGTCGGTGGTACTGGCTTGGTTATCTGGTCTAAGTTCGGATACAAGCGCAAGCACTAAGATTTGACATCATGAAGTCCCTGTGGTAAGTTATAACTAACAAGCCACAGGGGCTTTGTGTTACAGGAGGAACCATGAACATCAAAACCGTCACTCCCATCGAGAACACTCTCAAGGCATTCCAGATCGACTACGACAACATGCAGGAGGTCGTTGATTTCCTGAACGACATGTTCGGTCATGCGTTCACGTTCACCATCGTTGAAGACAGCGGTATCAAGTGGATCAATCAGGCGTCCGAGTTCGACCCCTCCCTCATGACCCCGGTCTCGGGTGACTGGGCAGTCATCAACTACGGTCGTGTCTGGTTCCTCTCCAACTACGATTTCATCAACACCTACGAGGAAGTAAAATGAATCCACCTATCTATTTCACTATTGGTATGTTGCTTGGAGCCTTGGTTCCGCCCATCGGCATTCCCATCACCATCAATAAGGTGAAGAGTAACTATGACTTTGGCTGGGACATGATTGGAGTCATTGTTGGTTTCGCTTGTCTTGGTGCCGTTGTTACTGTCCTGTTCTGGCCTTTGGTTATCTTGTGTGCCATCGGTATTGGCATCTGGAAGATCGTGGAAGGAGTTCAGAATGCACAGAGTTCTCGTAACAGGAAGTCGTAACCTCGACAGAGGCTATGGACAGGGACGTGTGCTCTGGTCTGCCCTTGAGTTCGAGCTTGAATATAGTTCAATGCACGGCAACGATGGCATGACCCTAGTACATGGAGCCTGCCCAACAGGCGCAGACGCTCTGGCAGAAGATTGGTACTGGCACAAGATGGACGATTACGTCCGTGGACTCTACATTGAGCGCTACCCTGCTGATTGGTCTCTTGGTCGTAGTGCTGGTCCCAAGCGCAACAGGGTCATGGTTGACAGCAAGCCAGACATCGTGCTAGCATTCCCCTTGGGTGAGTCCAGAGGAACGAGGGGCACAATGAAGATGGCTCTTGAAGCTGGTATCCCTGTCAAGCAACTAGGAGAGTAATGTACGCAACCTTATATGCCGAACCACATTACTGTCTCGTCTGCCTTGAAGAGTCAGAGAGATACATTATGGTCCAACTTGGATCAATCAAGCATGGCTTCTCAATCTGCAAGGACATCCCATGTGTCCTTGAATTCAGAATGTGGCTACGCTCAGACGCACTAGTACTAGGGAGCATTCCATGGGAGTAACCGCAGTGGATTATGAGATTGACATTCTTAACGCACTCGACTTTGAGATTGCCCTGCCTTGTGAGTCCAAGTTCCATGAGGAGTTTGGTTTCGAGGGTGTGGCCGAATGGGTCGTTGACGTAGTATGTGAGTGTGGCATGACCACGCGCTACCTGCTCTGTCAAGAGTGCCTGAACACATTGGTCAACGCTGCTCTGGGATGTCCTCAGTGCGGTAAGGTAGACCCCGGCAGGGAATGCTTGAGGGTCATTCGACACGTCTAGGAGGAACCATGGCACTGCTACCACCGATGTTTGATAAGTCTAGTAAGGGCATCCCTACCCTGTTCACTTGGCGCAGTGTCGAACTTGACATCCCTTGCAAAGTGTGCGAGGATATGGCTACTGGTTACTTCCGAGTGAACGGTCACCCAGCACCTTGCTGCGGTAGCCAAGTATGCAAGGACAAGATCACCGCTATCAAGACTAAGAAGTAGAACGGAGGAAGACATGGACGCAGCCTACGCAGACAAGTTCTGGCAGAAGGCTGTTGTTCGTGACGGTTGTTGGGGCTGGAAAGACAAGCCATATAGCAACGGATATCCATATCTCCAAGTAGGAAGAAAGGGACCGAAGCTCAGAGCCAGCAGAGTTTCTTACTTCATTAAGCATGGCTATTGGCCTACCGTGGTCAGGCACACATGCGACAACCCAATCTGTACGAACCCAGATCACCTTCTGGACGGCACCCAACTTGACAACATCAATGATCGTAGGGTAAGGTTCAGAGCAAGGAACCAGAACATAAACAAAACACATTGCGTTCGTGGGCATGAGTTCACCGAAGAAAACACGTATGTATCCAAGAAACAGCGCCACTGTAGAAAGTGCGCGGCGCTAAGAGCAAAAGAGAGACGGGTGATCAAAATGAAGATGATGACGCAAGACGCTGTTATCTTCGATTGACATGGACGGCACTCTAGCTGATGTGTCTTCCATCCGTCACTACCTGCGTGGCATTCGGGCAACTGGAAAGCCAGACAAGAACTTCGACAAGTTCCACGAAGAGGGCGTAAACGTTCCTCCCCATGAGTGGGTGGCAGAACTTGCGAGAGACTTCCATGACCTAGGTATCGCTGTTCTCATTGTAACAGCACGGAAGCACAAGTGGCGCAATCACACCGCTTGGTTCCTTGCACTCAATAACATTCCTAGCGACGGTATGTGGATGCGCGGTAATGATGATGATCGCCCAGACTACGTGCTCAAGAAGGACATTCTTAAGCAAATCAGGGGTCACGGATACAACGTGATTCACGCCTTTGACGACAATCCCGCAGTCATTCAATTGTGGGCAGAAGAAGGCATTCCAACTACAATCGTGCCGGGATGGGAAGACTAATGTTTGGTCCGTACTGTGAAGTTACATCCAATAATGGATTCCTCTACAAGGGATACTCTGAGTCAGTGGCATTCAGTATTTACCTGCTTGCTATTGAGGGCGGTAGTGCAAGGATGACAGTTGATGGATTCCTCTGGCACACGAATGAAAAGGAAAGCTAATGGATGTATCAGTTGTAATCAAATGGTCTTGCCCTCAGGGAGATGGATTTACGACAATGGACTTGGAGTTCTTTGCCGAAGAAGCTCTTGACCTCATCCTAGAAGGATGGCACATAGATAAGGTAACCGCATATGTTGATTCTGAAAACGATAACAGGCTCTAGGCTGTACGGATTCGCACACGCTGACAGTGACTTCGATGAGTACATCGTTGACACGACAGCAAAGACTGGTCAATCTATCGTTGGCAAGTCTGACGTTGTGACGCTCCACATCTCCAACTTCGTACAACAGGTGGGTAAAGGCGTTCCGCAGGCTATGGAAGCACTTTACTCTCCTATCAAGTGGGTACATGATGACTATGCTGGTTGGTTCGCGGGTATGGAACCAGACCAAAATGAACTGATCCGCACATACAGAAGGACCATCCGTCACTTTGTATTGGCGGACACAGACAAGCACAGGCGTCATGCCATGCGCTTGACGATCAACCTTGCTGAATGGTGGAATATGGGTAGTTTCAACCCTACCCTGTATCCACAAGACATTGCAGAAATCACGGAGTACGCAAAGAGCGAAACGCTCACGGTTGCCTACATCAATGACGTGGCTCCGGTGACGATATGGGATCAATGACCCTTTGGGGCATGGTCCCTATCGTTGCTGTGCTCGTTCTAGCAGAACTATACAGGAGGTTTGGATGACCCAACAGTTCATCATTGGCGTTTCGACGCAGGTATGTGCTAACCTTATGATTCGCGCCGAATCAGCACAGGAGGCGTGGGAGAAGGCCAAAGCATGGCAGTTGACGGAACAAGAGAACGAGAGCGTTTATCTTGACGAAGACCGTTTCATCGAAGACATGTGGAAGCTGGACAGCATCGAACCAATTGGAGATTAAATGAAGAAGCTTGTAATGTTCACAAGCCCCACATGTGCGCCATGCAAGATGGTCAAGCCAACGCTGGACAGGTTGGTCGAAGAGCGCGGGTATAGCGTTCAGTCAGTCGATATCTTTAAATTCCCCGACGTAGCAGATGGTTTTAGTGTCATGAGTACACCTACCTTCATTATGTTCGATGAGATGGGAACTGAAATGCGCAGGGTAGTCGGAGCAATGACACGTCCCAACCTGATCAAGTTGTACGAAGGTGCATGAGTGCCCAAGTATGATTACAAGTGCCTACAGTGCAAATCCTACACGGAGTTGACACACGGCTTCCATGATGCTAGCATGAAGACATGCCCAAAGTGTGGCGGCGGCATGAAGAAGGTCTTCACTCCCACCCCCACACACTTCAAGGGTAACGGATTCTACAAGACCGACAAATAGGAGCTAGCATGGCAACCACGACAACCATCGTCACCATCTGTGACCACTGCAAGGTGGACAGGGCCATTGTTGATTTCAACTACGGTGACATCAATGCCACTCTCAAGGTGAAGACCAGCGTGCCTTACGGGTACATGGGTGAAGGATTCGTTGACAAGATTTGGCTGTGCCCGACTTGCACCGAACAGTTCCTTGCTTGGTTGTACAACCGATGAGGAAGCCAAGCATTCAGAAGCGTGACGGATGGTGGTTCCTCAACATCCCAGCGATCAACTACAGTGGCGGCTGGTACGACTGGGTTAGCTGCATGATTGGCCTTAAGTTGTACTATGAGAACTCAGATACCCTCGGAAAGTACAGCGGCAACCTTAACATTCTGATCAACAAATGGATGGACGCTCACCGCTACGATGGTTACTACCAGTACTCTCTCAATGATTGGAACCGTGGACGATGAAGAACAAACTGATCAACAAGGTCTACGTCGTCATCCTCCTGTCTGCATGGTCAGGTACATGGTGGGATGCAGGATTCAAGGCATTGATTAAAGCGGATTACATTGATGCTATCCTGTCATTGGTGATCCTTGCATGGATCGTGATGGTGATTATTCGCCGGTATAAGGAAATCACCACCATGATCAATGAACTGGAAGAGAGAAAGAATGAAGTACTTTAAGATGGCTGTCGCCCTTGTTGGCGCAGTTGCAATCTCGATCCTTGGAATGAGCGTCATGGCTGATACTCAGCTACTCTTCCTTGGACTACTGCTCAACATCATCGGCTCCATCGGTGCTGGTTTGATCGTTGGCACGATGTACAGTGTCTGGAAGTTGGAACATGGAAACAAAGCTCCGTGACCTGATCTTCACCACCCTGATCGGTGGTGCCAACGCTGCCCTGTCCATCGAAGCAATCATTGATCTGAGACCTTGGGCGGTAGCGTTTGGGGTAGCAGCTACAAGCTACTGCTACTACATCGGCAGAAAACAATACATGGACATCATGAGGAACTACGTGATCCTGTTGGCGTTCTTCAAAGAGCTAGGCAAAAAATAGAACCATCTTTCGTTTGCCAAGATGTAAATAGACTCGATTTTCATTTTTGGGTTTAGGCAAAAGACTTAACTATCATTTCGGAGGTACAGCATGGGTGCAGAGAACCCAGAACACTACAAGAATCATCCCAGCGGCATTGAGTGCATTCAAGTCATCTATCCGCTATTCTATGGGGCAGGCAATGCCATCAAGTACCTTTGGCGCTTGGGCATGAAGGACTCAGACCTGCAAGAGCTAGCCAAGGCAATGTGGTACACAAAGCATTCCATGGAGGCACAGCTACAATACAATTGGGAAGCCAACCCCTTTGCAAGCAAGGTAGCATATGCAATGTGGGACGCTGAGGAACCCGAGGGGTATCGTAAGTGGGCCATTGAGTTCATCTATGAAGGATACTACGACAAGGCAATGCTGGTCATCAAGGATTGGTATGCCGACATCATGGGTATTGACTCCGTTGACGTACTGGAACCTGCTGTGCCAGCGGTATCGATGAATCCTTATGCTGTTGAACCACATCCCGTTTTGCCGGGGGTAGTCGGATGAGCGACAAGCTATCAGAACAAGAGCTAGACCTATTGGTATATGTACTTGATGTATGGGTACAGTCCAATGACCAACACCCAGCGGTACAGAAGGTGGAAGACTTAAGTGACAAACTAAGTAGATGTAGCGGAGCACGGTTGAAGGACTGAAAAATCTATGGATGAAGCATGAGCCTTAAGCCAAATGACTTAATATCTAAGATTTAAGGCTTGTGACTTCACATATAGAATCATCGATTTGTCAATAAACTGACAAGCCATAGGTATTTGTGCTGAGTATATGGATCATATACCATCCATAATCATATGCTTAATCTTCCTCAGAACACAGCAAAACCCCTTGTCACAGTTGACAAGAGGCTTAGAACGTGCTAGATTAGAGCCATGAACACAGCAGGAACACCTGAAAGCACTGAGAATCATCCTTGGACAGCCAAATATCAGCCTTGGCCCTCAGAAATTAACTTGTTTTTCATGATAACTGACCCAAACTATGTCAATTTGTCTACAAATCTACCCCGTTTTGCACAGAAACAGCGTAAAACACCCAAATGATGAATTATTGGCACTTAAAGCTAACATGGGTTAGCAACAGCATGAGTGCTCAAAAATCCTAGGAAAACATCTCGCCTTCTTAAAACAGCTTTTGTTGCGAATGATGAATTGTTTGGGTCTCAACATCTGCGGATTTATTCGAAGCTTCTTAAAGCAAGTAATTGTGGGGGTCGGGCGAAGCCCGACCTTGCAAGCCCCCGAAGGGGCTTACTTGGTCCTTACTTCGCCGCAGCGAGTCGGAAGGTCAGGGATTCCTTGAGGTCTGCCATGACATCGACAGCACCAACGGGAATGGAAGCCAGCAGTGCAGCAGCCTCAGCGTTGGACAGGTAGAGCGTGATCATGGTGTGGCCTCTCAGTTGAAGAAATCGATTTGGATATGTCCGTGGACATTCTTGTGGAAGCTGACGTTACGAGCGATTGCCCCGTCTGCCTTGAACTTGTCAACGATGCTGCGAACCTCAACCTCGCACACGCTGTTGACAGAAACGTGTGAGAAGAAGATCGTGAAGATGAGGTCTTTCTCTGCCTGTGTGAGTTCCATGACTAAAGACTACACCCTCACACGTTGCATGTCAAGTCGCCTGCATCCCAGCAGAAGCGGTTGACAGCGGACCAAGCGGACTCACCCTTGAAGGTCTTGCGATGGGCCTTCTTGGGACCATGCTTGACGGTGAAGGTCATGCCGTCTGCCGACATGAGGACGGTGGTGTGAAGTCCGGTGAACACGGTGGTCATGTTGTCTCCTTGGTTGATTGCCTAGCTAAAGCTTATACGGTCGGGCGTAGTCTGTCAAGCCATACCGGCAGAAATATAGGGTTGACTTAAACGGATATGTGTGGTAGGATGGTCGGGCTACGCCCGACCCCGCGAAGCGGGGCATTGTATCATGCCCAGCTAAGCGTTGTCAAGCCCTAGCCCTTCGGAATGTATGCACATCCTCCCATATTCCATGCCTCATTCTTTTCCTGCCGCATTCCCTTTGCCGTCATTTCGGCGGCAGTCAAACAATACCGCTGCTCATTGTTTTCCGAAATGATCTTGCATCCCCCACCTAGAGCAAAGGCAACGTCAGCAGGGAGAATCTGAACAATGCCTTGGAATGGGTCACGCATAAGCGTGTAGAGATAGGCGACTGCCGTATGCATATCGCCTGCCTTTGTGTTATTGAATGTCTCATGACAGCCCTTGCAATGCTCCATCTTGAGACCCGTCCACGTTTTGCCACAAACGCAGTGGAATCGCTGTTCAGAAATCGTCATGGAGAAACCTTTCGCAGAAGTGGACTATCTTTGCCAGTACAACAACATTGGCGCTATTCCTTACCCAACTAGCTACCCTTGAAATGTCGTCATGGTCAAGAGAAGCAACGTCGAATAGCGCAATGATCTTCATTGCCAGCTTTTCGGTGTATGACTTCATGTTTGCATTCTATCCGATCTAGACAGGAATGTCAAAGGGGGAGGTCTCCCTCCCCCCATGACTAACTGTCAGACGCGGACCAGACGGTGAGCGTTGGCAACTGCCATGCAGACCTCGCGCATCTTGTCCTTAGCGTCGTTGTCCGCTTCGATGAAGCCAGAGCCGGAAGCCATGACACGCTCAGCGGTTCCCTTGCGAGGAGCGGCAAACCAGTCCTTCTGCTCGGTCAGAGCATTGAAGACCTTCCAAGCGTTGTCACCGTCGAGGTTTTCGAGGGTAGCACCGTTGTAGATGCCGTGGAACTGATCGCGCTTGGTCTCCCACTTGGTCAGTGCGCCACGGGTATTCGCCTCAGGCTCAGGGTTGAGCGTTTCGAAAATCTCGTTGACGGCGTTCTTGGTGAGTTCAAGCTGGATCATTTCGTTAGCCATCTTCGAGAACTCATCCATGTAGAGCCGGTTGAGGTTCAGAGCCTCACGCGCAACGGTCATCTTGTCAGCGAGGTTCGTCGTGTGACGAATCTTGAAAACGCGCTTGGCGTTCTTGAGCGAGGAGGTCAGAGCGTTCATGCAACGCAGACGCATTGCCGTGTTCGCTGCCACGATAGCGGTTGAGCCGTTGTGAGACGTGGAGACGATGATCGAGTCCTCAATCTCATCGTTGGCACCGTTGGGGTCGATGAAGAGGGAGCGGTCGAACTTGAGGACACCGAAGACCGTGCGCCCGTAGTTGAACTGACCAGCAACATCCCAGTAGCCTCCACCATGCACAAGGCCATCAGCGAAGTCGAAGAGGTCGCGGTTTTGCAGTTCCTTGTACTGCCCGCCAACCATGCCCAAGACCCACTCCTGATCGGCAGCCTCACCGAAGCCGTCACGAATGACCTCGTACCACTTTTTGTCAGAGCCAGCGTGCAGGTTTGCCTCTTCGAGGCGGACATTCCAGTCGAGACCAGAAGCCTTGAGCATCGCGCCCGTGTCCTTCGAGACATCTTCGTCCACGACAGTGCCCAGACCACCGTAGAGCGGGACACGCAGGGAGGCAGCGCTCGCGTAAGCGTTGTAAGAGCCGGGGGTACGGTCAGCGAGGGTGTGATCGAACTGATCGAGACGATTCCAGTAGCCGCGCATTTCAAGCCTTTCGTTGTGGTTGATTACAAGAGTAACCTTACTCCTGCCTAGCTAGTTTGTCAAGTAGGGCGAAGGCTGAAAACAGGGGATTTTTGGGCTTGACTTAAAGGCTAGAGTGTGGTAGGATGGTCGGGCTTCGCCCGACCCCCGAAGGGGGCCGAAGCCTATTTGTTTTGATGGTGCTCCAATTGTTGGATTCGCATTGTCTGTATCCTTAGCTGAATGCTATTCAACACAAGAATGACAAACATTACGACCTCCTGCCAACTCATTTCTTGCTCACAGAGAAAAGGACATTAGCGCGTCCCATTACGCAAAGGCCACAAGCAACGCACGCGCCACCCTTATCCGAGATAAGCGGAATGGCTTTGTTTTGCTCGGGACAACGCGCACCCTTGAATGCAGCCTTAGCGTCATCAAAGGTATTCGCTACCATTGCAACGCGAATACCCTTATCCGCCATTGTGTGCGCCATTGCCTCATTGACGGGATCGCCGCTAAAGTAAAGTCCGAGGTTAGGCAGGTTTTCCTTGTGCAGGAAATCGGCGGCAAAGTCAGAACGGGTATAGGCCCAGAATTGAATGCTTTCGTGCTCAGCAATAACCCAAGACCATGCCTCAACATAGAACATGTTAAAGAAATCACCGTCAGCATGAATGCGGAACTTCTTCGGCGCATTCCACTTATCGCATTCTGCCTCGAATGCATCAATCATGTTTGTGAGTTCCACGTACATGACATCAATACTGGCATCCTTGAGGATATCCCAGTTGCGCATTGCCAGAGCGAGAAAACTAGGGTACATTTTCTCAAGCTGACCGGCATAGCAAATCTTCTGACAAAATGACGTGGCACCGGGGCAAGAGAATGCATTACCAGCGGGCAGGCTGAAAGCATTCTTGATTTTGCTTTGCAGGCCATTCTTGGTTGAGAGGTTGGCAGTCTTACGGTCGTTCGTTCGGTCTAGTGGCATGTCGCCAGCCTATACCCTCAAGCCAGTGGTTGTCAAGATGGCGAAGCACGAAAAATGGGGGATTTTGGGCCTTGACTTAAACCCGAATGTGTGTTAGAATGGTCGGGCTTCGCCCGACCCTAGACGCAGGTTAGCCCCACCGGGATTCAACCGCTGGGGCCACCGCGTTATTCAGTTGTGGGTAAGTACTTTTGAGTATATCACTCAGTTGGGAGGATGAACCTCTTTCCTTCCAGACCTTCCTTGCTGCCGTTCTCGATCACACGGCAGAACTCAGCGAGGGTACGGAATGCCTGAGCAACTCCCGCAGTGACGGTGAATCCACCGATGATGACACCCCGCTCATTCTCAAGGCAGGAAATCATCTCTTCGGTGGGAACCTCTTCAAGAGTGAACCCACCGCGCTTGTGGATCAAGTGAGCCTGAATCATCTCACTGTCCATCTCACCGAGCAGAGCGTCCAACTTGTTGCGCTGCATGAGTTCGTTGACGAGTTCGGTGGTTGCCACGTCGTCAAGGGACATGTCGTCAGGGACGATGTTGTTCTCCTGCGCGTACTTGAGAATATCGTCGTCGTCCATCTCGGTCAGGATTTCATCCTCGCCCAAGATTTCGATGACGGTACCCAAGTCCATCTCTTCGAGCATGTTGCGCTCTTGGTCATCGTTGATGAGAGCGGTAATCATCTCGTCCTGACCCTCGAACACGTACAGGTCACGCTCCTTGGCCTGCTCAAGCAGAGCCTCATCGGACATGTTGTCCAGAACCTCACTGAGGTCGAACTCAAGCTCTACGCCTGAGAGTTGGACCATGCGGTATGAACCGTAGGGATTGGTGACGGTAACGTCCATTGTGTTGCCCTTCGTTGTCGTTGGTACGAATCTATCAGGTATGAGCGTGTGTGTCAATACGGCGAAGCCAGAAACTGCGGAAAATTTGGTCTTGACTTAATGAGTAAAGGTGTGATAGCATGGTCGGGCTTCGCCCGACCCCCGAAGGGGTGCGCGGTCACTCATCGTCACTCCCTTCGTCGTCTTCGCTGAGGTCTTCTCGGTCTTCGTCAAGGGAGATGATGCCCTTGTAATCCTTGCAGTTGGAGCAGGCGATGATTTCCTGCCCGTTGGAGTAGTTGTACACGGAAGCTTCCATGTCGCAGAAGATGCACCAGTGGTTGCAGCTAATGCTGACCTCGACCAGAACGGCAGCCATCAGTATTCATCCTTCCAAGACTTGTCGTGACGGTCGTACTGACCCTTGGGCTTCATGGGACCAGCGGCACGAAGTACGGAGCGCTTGTGCTCATGCTGTTCTTTGGTGGACCACTTGAGGTTTGCTGTTTGCTTCATGACTAGAGCTTACCAGTTCCTAGGCGTGTGTCAAGTGGGCGAAGCCCGAAAATAGGGGAAATTTCTGCTTGACTTAAAGGATAATTCATGATAGGATGGTCGGGCTTCGCCCGACCCATGCCAAAGGCACCCCGAAGGGTGCCCTTGACTTGTTGGTCAGAGGAACTTGACCTTGTCGGTCGTGACGAGCAGGAAGCCGTCAGCGGAGTAACCGACGTAGTGACTGGGAGCGATGAACCCGGCCTCGCGCTTGATGGTTCCCTCCCACGGCTTGAAGGTGCCGAGGATGGCACCGGGAGTGACGAAGACCCGCTTGCCGATGTCGTCCGTGGTGAGTTCGGAAGCCAGCTTGACAACAGCCTTGGGCTTGATGACGCGAGGCTTGCGAGCGATGGTGACGATGTCGTTCATGCGGATCGATCCGACGCTGTCAGTGGCGAACATGGAGAACCGGTAGTCCTTCCCCGGCATGATGGTCTTGCCCTTGCGGTCGTTGGTGGTCCTCAGGATGCCTCCACCCACGTAGAAGCCATCGACGCTGTAGACAGAGACGTTGCGACCGAGGTAGCGGTTGCGGAGGTTGATTGCCTTGACGGACATGGGATGCCTTTCGGTTGGTTAGTTTCCCTGACAACAAGAACTCTACTCGCTCTGCTATGAGTTGTCAAGCGATATCAGGGGATTTTTTGGACTTGACTTAAGGTGTAATGTGATGTAGAATGGTCGGGCTTCGCCCGACCCTTGCGGGCCTTGCTTGTCAAGCGTTCCAAACTGCGAACATGGGATCGAGTGCATCGTCCAGCTTGGTCGTGTAGTCGCACACAACCTCATCAGGATCGTTGCCCATGACGAACCTGACCCAGCCACGCTCCCCATCCTTCTCCACGATGAGGAAGCAGTCATCCACTGCCGTGATTTCCTCAAGAGCCTCAGTGACAGAGTTGACGAGTTCCATCTCATCCTCGCCAGTGTACTGCACCCACAGGGGCTTCCAACCGGCATCGTTGAGTGCCTTGATGGTCTGCTTGATCCCGCTGCGATCAGTGCTGGGCTTGTGCATTGTGTGCTCCTTGTTTGACTAGGTAAAGAGTAGCACGGTTGGACATGGCTGGTCAAGCGAAACTGGCAGAAATATGCCCTTGACTTAAACTGGTTTATGGTGTATGATGGTCGGGCTTCGCCCGACCCTGCAAAGGCACCCCCGAAGGGGTGCCAATGCTTGGGACTACTTGACCAGCAGAGCGTCGGCCTGCTTGTCTGCCTCCTCCTGCGAACGGGCCTTGAGGGTGAGGGTGATGCTCACGGCACCGATGGTGCGGTAGACCGCGAAGTCCTGCGGACG
>Ga0302289_1000039_pt1 | contig 80185 bp, 57 predicted proteins | sample III_Fen_N1_2_FD_194552 | JGI IMG/M metagenome (GOLD analysis project Ga0302289, IMG submission 194552) | Peat permafrost microbial communities from Stordalen Mire near Abisko, Sweden - III_Fen_N1_2 | ecosystem: Environmental > Terrestrial > Soil > Wetlands > Permafrost | place: Sweden: Abisko... | reverse complement strand
TGAAGCCACCATGGGTGGCGAATTTCCCCTGTCGCCATGAAACCAAGCAGGCGGGAACGCGCGAGGGGTCGCCCGCAGGTGGACAGGATTGTGGGCCGATGTTGCCGCGCGCGGAGCCAATGTACACAAGTCCAACGTCTTTCGCGCGGCTACGAGGACTACTTTCCTGTACCCAAGGGCTACCCCTCGCGCGCTCCAGCCGTGTAACCAGGCGACCCCGAAGGATGCAGGGGCGAGCGGAAAGCCCCTGCCATGCCCGCAGGCATGCCCTCTTGCCAAGCAAAGAAAGCCAAAAAGAAAAAAGGGTACCCGAAGGATGCAGGGGCGAGCGGAAAGCCCCTGCCATGCCCGCAGGCATGCCCCCATAACAAATAAAGAAAAAAGCATAAAAACGCAAACAAAGGTTTCCAAAGGGCAAGCCCTTTGGTGCGCCCAACGGGCGCATACTGATCTATTCTCTGCTGGGCAGGTAGGTGATAAACCGGCGTACCGCCAGCGGCGCGGCTTTGGTATCGCGAACCACAAGCCCGATCTCCCGCCAGGCTGGCACTTCCAACTCCTTCATCACAATGCGGTAGGGTACGCGCCGCAGGATCAGCTCCGGCAGGATGCCAATGCCCAGCCCGCTTTCCACCATGGACATGATGGCATAATCATCCCATGTGGTAAAACGGATGTCCGGCGTGAGCGCGTGACGTTCGAGGATGGCTGATACCTCCGACTTGCCGCCTTTTTCAAGCAGCATGAAAGGCTCGTTGCACAGGGCTTGAACCGGAAAACGCTCCACGCCCGCGAGCGGATGGTTTTCGGGCAGGATGACCAGCATGCGGTCGCGGGCAAGCGAAATCGTCTCCAGCCCAGATAGCGTCGGCAGGCGAAGAAAGCCGCAATCCACACGGCCTTCCACAATCCAGTGCTCAATTTCGGAGTAATCGCCCAACAGAAGCTCGTAATCGATGTTGGGGTAGTCCTTCTGGAACGCACGGATGATGTTGGGCAGCCAGTGCGTGGCGACGCTGGAAAATGTGCCGATGCGAATCAGCCCCGATTGCAGGCCGCTAAGTTCATCCACCTGATGCTGAAGCACTCGGCAGGCATCACACACGCTGCGCGCGTAGGGGAGTAGCGTAAGTCCGTCGGAGGTGAGGCGCACGCCCGCGTGACCTCGCTCCAGCAGGGGAACCTTCCATTCCGCCTCCAGATCGGCGATCATGCGGCTCACGCCGGATTGCGTGTAGTGCAAAGCATCCGCCGCACGGGTGATGCTGCCGTATTCAACGGTTTTCACAAAGGCAAGGTACTTTTGCAGGCTGATGTTCATTGGATCATTCCCTCTTTAACCATGCGATAATGTCATGGAGAGCATGATAAACATTTGGTTTCGTCATTTCGTGCCTGATGATACACTATTCCCGGAGAAATCGCAAGCAGAATCGCCTTAAGAACCGTCGCCAACCGATGCCGCAATGCAAAACGTGTGAGAATCCCTCCGCGACAGGCCTGCAATATCGGTAAAGATGCATAGATTGGGCGGCATGCGCCAAAACCATGCGCAGGGCGTATGATGTGCCTTGCGGGTATCGTGAGGGGAACCGTGCCAGAATGAAGAAGGAATATACAAAGTATCTGTTGTCGTTGCTTCTATTTGGCTCCAACGGCGTTGTCGCGAGTTTGATTCATCTGGGAAGCCGTGAAATTGTATTGGCGCGCACGCTGGTGGGCAGCCTGTTTCTGGCGGCTGTCTTTTTTATCAGTCGCCAGAAACTGCGGGGCTTGCACAACCCGAAACACCTGATGTTGGTTGGGCTTTCCGGCGCGGCGCTGGGCGCAAGCTGGATGTTTTTATACGAAGCGTATACGCGCATCGGTGTCAGCCTTGCGACGCTCGCCTACTACTGTGGGCCGGTGATTGTGATGGCTGTTTCCCCAGTTGTGTTCCACCAGCGCATGTCAGGGATAAAGGCGCTGGGTCTGGTTACGGTGCTTGCGGGCATGGCGCTGGTCAATGGCGGAGCCATTCTGCGGGAAGGGTTTTCCTTCGGCTGGCTGTGCGGCATGATGGCGGCCGTGCTGTACGCGGTGATGGTGATTGCCAATAAAAAGGCGACGGGTATCGCGGGCATGGAGAATGCGCTGGATCAGTTGGTGGCAAGCTTTGTCACGGTGCTTGTCTTTACTCTGCTCGGGCGTGGAACGCCCGAGGCTGTTCCGGGCACGGCATGGTTGCCCATGCTGTGGCTGGGTGTGGTGAACACAGGCGTAGGGTGCTACCTGTATTTCAGTTCAAGCCAGCGGTTGCCCGCGTCCACAGTGGCTATCTGCGGCTATGTGGAACCGCTTTCCGCGATTCTGTTTTCCGCCGCCTTCCTGGGGGAGCGGCTGACCTCCGTGCAGTGGCTGGGTGCGGCGCTCGTGCTGGGTGGCGCCGCGTTTGGGGAATTGTACCATCGTGGGGCTGTGGAGCGGCGGACAGCGGAAGTGCCTGCTGCCACGACGATTGGAACGTTGCACACCGGACACGCCAGACTGTGACGCAGGAATGGGCGAGCGTGTGACGGAATCATCGCACGGTACCTTTACCCGCTACAGTTTAGGGTTGAACGGCAAACAGCCGTCAGACCATGGGGAGCAAGCCATTGGATTCGGACGTGGCGGTCTGGCTGCAGATCACTTTGGATTGGCGTGCTTTGCCTGGGCCTATCCGGTTCAAGCCATCCATATCCGACAAACAGGACACAAGCCTTGTGACAACCCTCTGAAGGGGTTCACAGGGTTAGGCATAACGTTGTGGTTCAAAGAAAACATCCGGAAAATAGAGGGTAAAAATGAGCGGAACGCAATAAAAGCGTCGCCGCTCTCGTTTCATTGATGAGGCACGCGGATATGATGAAGGTAGATACCCATGCCGCGCCGAAAAGTGCTTTCGGGTAGATGGGTCGAGGCGCTGAGAGCATGGGGCAATCGTTACAATCCGGTCGTTTGCACGCCCTGTTGCAAAACCTGCTCGCTTACAGGCTCACAGGTTTGACAGCGTACCCCCGCGATGGTAAGATAAGGTGAAACTGTACTGCGAATACTGTTTCCAATCGGTAACACATCGAATGTATGGCGCTTAAGTCCTCCGCCTTCCCCCTGAAGATACCTTGCAGCCCTGCTACGCTGTTGGATTCGTCTATCGGAGGGTCGCAAATCGTGTAGGGGCATCGATGGGTAAGCATTGGGAAAAGTATGAACCATGATATCCAGAAGGGAAGTATATAGGATGAATCTCACTTCCACGGGCATCTCAACGACGACCCCCATGGTCGGGTCGCTCGTAGCGCTGATCATCGCACTGTTTGGCGCGGTTGTGATTGCGATGATGTTTCTGAATCCAAAGCGCCAGGGTCGCTATAAGGGACTGATGCAGAAAATCAGCACGCATGTGAATTTTGACCGCTTCCTGCTTTCCTCAATCCTCAAATTTCTGTACGCGTTCGCGGTGATCTATTGCGTGGTGAATGGATTGATATCGCTGTTTTCCGGATCGTTTGTCTCCGGGCTTTTATGGATACTGCTTGGGCCGGTGGGTTTGAGGGTCGTGTTTGAGCAGTTGCTCCTGATGCTCTCCATTCGCGAAGAAGCCAGCGATACCAACGAATTGCTTCGCCGTATGCAGGGCTTGCCTCCGAAAAACCCGCCCCAGCCCGTGACGCCGCCCCGGCAACCCACGCAGGCAGGGCGCGCCTCTACCCAGGCTAACCGTGCCCCTGCACAGGCCAACCGTGGCCCAGCGCAAAATGATCCGCGTTACGCGCAGCGCCCGGCGGCTTACCCCAATACGCAAGGCTCCAGCTATAACGGTTATGGCAACGCTAGCCAGCAGGCACAGGCGCGTCCTAACGATTATGGCAGCATGACCCAGCGCTATGCGCCTGTGCGCAACACAGGCTATGGTACCAATGGGTACGATTCGGGAGCGTATACGGCGAGTGCGCCGGTGGTACGCCCCACGCCTGCCGATGGTACGGGTCGCTTTTCACCCTTGCCCAAACGGGAGGAGCCGGATTCCCGAAGCTGAATACCGCTCGATGGCATAGCCATGGAGCTGGGCCGCACCTGAGTTTTTCAGGGGCGGCCTTTGTACAGATACATTCGGGCAGCACCTATGGTCACAATGCCATGCAGCCGGAGTATAGGATGGCGCGGATTTTATCAACGGGTCGGTAAAAACAGAAACCTTCCTTGATTGAGCCAATTCACCGGTGTTCGCCAATGGGCGATCCGTGCGTACGACAACACATAGTACAGTTTTTTGAAAACATGCAACAAATCGCTCCGCTCGTTCGTCTGTTAGTAGTAAACCCTTTGACCGCCACATCGCGGGCGGTGCAATCACGCGCAAAACGCGCAACATGGAAAGCCCTCGCCTGCGCGGGGGACTGTAAGGAGGAATCATCTGCATGAAACGCATCATCGCCATATTCCTGTGTCTGTGCCTGTCCTTGGGCACGGTGGCAGCATACGCCGCCGAAAAGACGAGCGCGAACTTCTATCTGACCTCGAATACGGAAAACTCATCCGATGAAACCAAATATATTTCCAATGCGATCAATGTGGGCGACACGATTTATGTGCTCACCAACCGCACACTGGAGCGCTGGACGCCCGGTGACGCGGAGCCGACCGTGGTGCTCAAGGATTTTGACATGCCTGAAAATATCGATGAAGAGACGGCCATCAAGGATGATCAGGCTGGCAAAGTCGGTATCAGCAAGCTGTTTGCGGATGATACCACCCTGTATGGCCTTAACCGCGTTACCGGCACAGTGTGGAAACTGGCTGATGCCAACGGCCCGCTGACCACGCCTGAACTGGCTGTGAAGCTGGAATGGGACAAGATGCGCCGTAAGGATTCTCAAAACGATGATTACGCCTATACCCCGCAAATGGGCGATACCGCGTTGATCAATGGGGTGCTCTACACCACCATCACGGATTGGAACAGCAGCACCCAATCCTACGAGCTGGCCAGTTGGACGTTCTCTACCGGCAAGCTCCTTGAGGACAAGGCAAACCTTTTCATGCGTACGCTGTCCGCCTATAAAGATGGGCTGATCATCGGCAAGTATTACGATGAAGCCAACAGCTGGGATCAGAAAACGCAAACCCAGAAGATGCCATCCCTGGCTACCTATAACCCTGCGACGGGTGAAGTGACCACACTGTTTGATTTTGATGATTCCAATGTTTACAGCATTCGTTATTCCGCCGCGAATGATACACTGTACTACATGGGTGGCTCTACGCTGTATAGCATGGTCGGGCTTCAAAAGCCTGCTAAAATCAGCGCCTATTTGCCCAATGCCGTGTGGGATGACACTTCCATGATGATGTTACCCAGCGGTATGGTTGCCATTGCCGATTACAATGGCCTTGTCATACGTGGCATTGACCTGCCCGGTATCGAAAAAGGTGCGCTTACCATTTACGGTGACTATGGCAGCAGCGGCCATCAGGCCTATCTCGCGGCTTATCCGCAGGCGCTGGTGACCTGTTCGCAGGATTATTACAACAGTCTGGAACAGTTTACCAACGCCATGGTATCGGGCAACGGCGCGATGGATGTGCTGCGGCTGGACAGCGACTACTCCCCGCTGACGCGCCTGATTGACAAGGGCTACGCGCTCGATCTGAGCGCATACCCCGATCTGGTGGCGGTTGCCAATGCCATGGATCCCAACCTGACCAAAATTGGCATGAAGGACGGCAAACTCTACGGCATCCCCGTGGATATCACCGCAAACTCCTTTGGATACAATGAAGGAGCACTGGAAACGCTTGGCCTCACCGTGGCCGATGTGCCCACCAACTTCATGGCATTACTCGATTTTGTGGCCAATTGGCAGGATGATTACGGCGAAGACCATCCGGATATGATGCTTTTTGACAGCGGCTCCGTGAAACAGACCCTGCTCGACTGGCTCATGACCGATTATGTCGCTTACCTGACCAAACAGGGTCAGCCGATCAGCTTTGATACGGATTTATTCCGTAAACTGATGGAGAAGCTGGACAGCATTGATTACACTGATCTGGATGCTCCGCAGGACAGTACGGAAAAAGATGCGTACTACAATAAGACGGGCGTATTCACAATGTACGCCAATGTCACCTACCCCGGCTACTACCGTGAAGAACAGAAGTTTGTGGCCTTGCCGCTGGACGAGGGAATGGACCCGGTTTTCCCTGCCATGGTACAGGTGATGATTATCAACCCGCGCACCACACATCTGGAACAGGCAGTGCAATACCTGACCACCTATGTGCAAAACATTGACCCCACAAGCGCGAAAATTACCCTGACGCCGGGGAACAACGAGCCGGTCATCAACAGCAATTTCGAAAATGACCTCAACAACTGGAAAAAGATCGTTGCGGATGAAACCGAGACGTTAAAAACCGCCAACCCTGAAGATAAGCCCAGCATCCAGTCGGATATCGAATATGTGCAAGGGCTGATTGACAATTCGGAAAGCTACCGCTACACCGTGTCGGCGGAGGCGATCGCGACCTACCGTGAGCAGATTGCGCCTTACCTCGTGGTGGTGGGGCAAAATCCGCTCAACACCTGGAGCGATGATGGCAACAACGAGTTCAGCACGCTGGAAAACCAGTACATGCAAGGCGCGATCACAGCGGATGCCTTTATCAAAGAGATTGATAAGCGTATTCGCATGATGCAGCTGGAAGACCAGTAAAATTCACGGTTGGTAATCGCATTTTCTCAGCAAGGCTCGGGCATGTTCCGAGCCTTGCGCTTTCATACTCCGACATTTGCGGCAGCCATGCGGACAGTTAAACCGTATGCCGTTTGTTTACATACAATTTACCCGCCGGACAATTCACCCTGTGCTATAATGCCAATGAATTCCTTCACACAACCATCACACAAATGGAAAGGATGAACCCTTTTGAAAAAATGGATTGCCCTACTGCTTACGCTTTGCATGCTCCTGAGCAGTTACAGCGCCATGGCGGCGTCTGTGACGGTGAGCAGCACCTCGGGCAGTGTATCGCTGGATGGCAGCAGTGCCGGTGTGGCTTCGTTAGCCAGCATGAACGGTACGCTGTATGTGCTGTATCAGGATGGCCGTATCACGGCCATGGATCCCGCCACCCGTGCGGAAACCGATCTGGGCAAGGTGATGTACACCGGCGGTTACCTCACGGCCAAGGACGTGGAAGATAACCGGACGGACGAGAATACAGGCCTCGCGCCCATGGAACTGCTGTTTACAGACGGCGGGAAACTCTATGGTCTGTGCATTGCCTCCGGTGCGCTCTATGCTGTGCTGGATGACAGCGGTGCTTTTGCTCCCGCGGATACCGGTGTTGTGCTGGATACAGCCGCGTTGCTGGTAAACAATGGCGAGGGCAAGCGGACGGTGCTGGATCAATGCGCGATGGATGGCGTACTTTATTACGTTGCGCGTGACGATACCAGCGGCTCACCCGATTCCGCCGTGGGATCGCTGAACCTGACCACCGGTGTGGCGAAGACCTACGCGGTGAAAAACCTGCAAAATCTGCATCCGTACAAAGAGGGCAAGCTCCTTGCCCGAAGCTTTGATATGGCGGCGATGTATAAGGCTACCTCAACGGACGATATGCCAATCAGCGAGTACGGCACGTTTGACCCCGCGACCGATACTTTCACATCGCTGGGACAAATCAAGACCGACGGCCTCCTTGGCGGTTACTCCGTGAGCGGCCTAAAGTATGACGCAATGAAGGATTCGATTTACTATATCTCCGGCAGCCGCATCGAAGGGCTGACACTATCCACCGGTGAAACCCGCGTCAGCGCCTACACCGGCGAGGGAATGTTTGGCAGCATGGGCGGCGGTGTAAGCTCGGCCTATGTGGCGGGCGGTTACTTCGTGATGGGGGATTACAGTGGCTTACAGCTGTTTGCGCTGGATACCGATGCGGTCAAGAACGGCGCGCTGCGCATTTTCGGCGAGTTCGGTTCCGATGCGCATAAATCGTTCGCGAAAAACTATCCGGATATCCCCACCGAGGTGGCGACGGATTACACCAGCGATATCGAAGCGATTGCCAACGCCATGGTGAGCGAGAACAATGCCTATGATGTGCTGCTGATGATCATGAGCTACATGCCTGTGGAAAAGCTGATCCAGAAGGGCTACTGCACCGACTTGAGCGCGTACCCGGAAATCATGGAGCGGGTGGCAAAGCTTGACCCGCGCTTTGTGGCAGGGGTAACGGTGGATGGCAAACTCTACGGCGTGCCGGTGGCGTCCACAGCCTTCTCCTATGGGGTGAACATAGAGCAGTGGAAGGCGTTGGGATTCACCGAAGCCGACCTGCCCACCAATCTTGTGGATTTCTATGACTTTGTTGCCAACTACATGGCCGATTACGGCGAAGATAACCCCGATCTGCGACTGTTCGACATGGGCGGCGACCAGCTCAAGACGATCCTCTTCAGCCTGATGCTGGATAACTACATCACCTACTGTCAATCGGTACTGGGCGGGGAAACTCAGTTCGATACCGACCTGTGCCGCAAGGTGTTTACTGCCTTTGAGAGCATTGACTTTACGGAACTGGCTGCGAATGTGGATACCGACGCCGCAAATTATTCGGATAAGGACTTTCTGTTCTCGGTATACATGCCGCTGACGACGTTCACCGGCGCGAATAAAGACGTAACGCCTCTGCTGATGTCGCTTACCCCGGATACCGAACCGGTGCTAGGCGCGAACCTGAGCGTGCTGGTCATCAACCCCAAGAGCAAACGCACGGCGGACGCGGTGAAATATCTGTGCAACTATCTGGATAATCTGGATGACAGCAGCGCGATTGTGCTCAACCCAAACGATAACGAGCCGCGCCTTGATAAGAACTACGACAAAAACAGACAGGCGCTCACGGACGAAATCGCCAAGAAACATGCGCTTTTGGATGTGGCGGAAGCCAGCGCGCAGGCGGGGCTTCGGGATGAGATTGCCAATTTGCAATCGCAGTTGGAGGAACTGGAAAAGAATAAGTACACCGTAACAGCCGAGCAGATTCAGCAGTTCCGCGATCTGGTCTCACCCAAACTCGTGGTATGCCAGCAGAGCGTGCTGTACAGTGCGGACAAGAACGCCTCCAACGAGCTGAATACGTTGATTATGCAGTATCTGTCGGGCGCGCAGACGCAGGATCAGTTCCTCAAGGAAATGGATAAACGTGCGCGCATGATGGCACTGGAGAATCAATAAAGCAGGGCAGAAGGATGGAATTGCAAAGGAGTGAAGCCCCTTTGGAGGGGTTTGAGGCGGGGTCTCAAGCCTTCACGCCACAGGGGCAGCCAAAAATGAGAGAACCCGTGTAGAGTCGATAAGGCGAGCGGGTGAACCATCCGGTTGCAAAAAGGCACACGCAAAACGCCGCCCAGCAATGGGCGGCGTCAGAGTGTTAAAAAAGTGGGACAAGGGACGAAATCCCTTGTCAGGATTGCAAAGGATGAAATCCTTGGGTAGGTCTGAACAGAGCCCAACGCTTTACGCCGCATCGTTTTGCCAGAAGCGAGCGAACAGTCCGAAGGGCTATGAAGCGAGTGGCCACATCATATTGCAGAGGTTTTTTGACAGTCTGACGCCGCCCAGCAATGGGCGGCGTTCCCGCATGATATAGCGCGAAAATTGCAACGGGCATACATTGGCCAAAACCAGCCATCAGTCCCAGATCACAAAGCAAAACGGATGCCCAGAGGGGTCAAGCAGCGTTGTCCATTTGTCCTCGCAGTATTGTGCGCCTGTAAGCGTCGCGCCGCAGTCCAGGGCGTGCGCCACGGCAAGCTGCATTTCCTCGGCATTGCGCACGGTAAAATCGAGATGTGCCATCTGCTGCTGGGCATCCGGCGCATCAGGCCATACGGGCGGGAGATAATCCTCATTTTGCTGAAAGGCGAGTTTTGCACCGCCTTCAGGGGGAACGATATCCGCCCATTCTCCAGCTTCGCCATAATGGCGCTGCCAGCCGAGCAGCCGGAGGTAAAAATCGGACAGAGCGTTGACGTCTCGGCATTCGAGTACTATCGCATCCAGCCTGATGGGAAACAGGGTTTTGCGATCCATGGTTGGCACACTCCTCTCGCTTGATGAAATGATTCCACAGGGATTGATGATTTCCTCTGAGAATCGGGAAGAAACGGTTGCTGCGTTTCGTTTTTTGCATTGGTTGCCTTTAGTGTGCCATGTGTACTAGGTAGCCCGTGTTGTACGCCACAAATGAGATCATCCTTCATCTCCCAAACAGGGCGCAAAGTTGCCCTTCATACCCCTTTGTGGTAAGATAGGCGCAGTGCGGGCGCATAACGCGCCCTTTGGGAAAGGGACGGAGGTCCCCTTCCCAACCTTCCCCTAGGAAAGAACGTTGCTTTGTGCCTATTCATGGTTTGGGCACTTATATGCTTAATCAGGTGAACGGCACATTCCACGCCCTTTGGGAAAGAGGCTAGGTCTCCTTACCCGCTCGGGTTAGTTGTCGTGTGGTGCACTACCGTGCCCCACACTCGTTAACCCTCCCACCTGCGGGTTGCTCACGGCTTCGCCGTGGTACCCACAGGGCGCATGCTTCCCTTCGATGCCCTTTGGAATCCATTCTATATTCTTCCCCCTAGGAGGCCATCGTGTTTACCCGTAAGAAAACTGTCTGGCTTTATCTCGCCCCCGGTCTGCTGGGTCTGCTCGCCTTCTACTTCGTACCCTTTTTCTGGGGCGTGTGGTTCAGCTTAACCGACGGTACCATTGATAATAAGTTTGTCGGCTTTCAAAACTACCTCGATGTGTGGAAAAACGAAATCTTCCAGCTCGGCCTCAAAAACACACTGGAACTCTCCGTGCTTTGCGCTCCGGTCATTTTCGTGTTGTCATTCTTTCTGGCGTCACTGCTACGCAAACGTGTTTCCGGCGATGGCTTTTTCCGCAACGCGCTGCTCATGCCTTACCTCATGCCAAGCTCCGCCATGCTTATTATCTGGCTGCTCATGTTTGATTATGGCGGCGTCATCAACCGCATGGTGGTCGCCTTGGGGTTTGACCGCGTTTTCTGGCTGGAAGGTGCATCGCTACGCGTGCCGATTGTGCTCCTTTACATCTGGAAAAACCTCGGTTTCAGCGTGGTCATTTTCACCGCCGCCTTGCAGGCGGTGCCGGAATCGCTGTACGAGTATGCATCGCTGGAAGGCGCAGGCTTCTTTCGCCGACAGTTTTCCATTACGCTTCCGCAGATTTTGCCCACCGCTTTCCTCGTGTTTGTGCTGGCGATGGTCAATGCGTTCAAAATCTTCAAAGAGGTATACGTGATTGGCGGCGCCTACCCTGATGAGAGCGTTTATACCCTGCAACATTATATGAACAACAAGTTTTCCAAACTGGACTATCAGGATGTGACTACCGCCGCCTACAGCTTTGCGGTGATCGTGATTGTGCTGTTCCTGATGATGTACCGCACCAAATCCGTACGACAGGGGGATACCGCCGCATGACCGAACTGCCGCTCAACAAGCCGCTGGCGCACGGCGAAGTGATCCCGCCGATCGTGGGGCCGGACCCGACGCTGGAATACGGCTTCACGCCTGAACCTACGCCTGGCCCTACCAAACCCGTTCTGTTTTTGGACATTCCCGGCCGCAACCGGCAAAGGCGTAAACATCGGGCACTCCGCGCCATTAACGCCTTCCGGCAAAGCCGACCGCTGGTCGTAACGTTGCTGCTCGTGATCGCGGTGCTGATGCTGCTCCCCATTGTGTTTACCTTCCTGTACTCCTTTTTTCCCAAGAGTGAAATCAGCGCTTATCTGGGCTTGCGCAACCGTTATGATGCGACCAAGTGGCTGGATGTGCTCTTTTCGCCCACGATGGTGAGCCTGCGGCAGTATTATACCATCCTGATTGAAGAGCCGGAGTATTTGAATCTGTTCTGCAACAGCGCGCTGTACGGCGGAGCCATTCTGTTGGGGCAGATGCTGGTGATCCCTATGACAGCCTATGCGTTGAGCCGCTTTTCCTTTAAGGGGCGGGACACGCTGTTTTTCCTGGTGCTGATGCTGATGTTGCTGCCCTTTCAGGTAACCATGGCGCCAAGCGTGATGACGCTTCGCGCGCTGGGGTTGCTCAACACCGCGTGGGCGATCATCCTGCCGATGATTTTTTCACCGTTTTACATTTTCCTGCTGCGGCAATTCATGATCGGCATCCCCAATGAAATTATCGAGGCAGGGCAGATGGACGGTGCGGGAACCATGCGCACGTTCATCAACGTGGTATTGCCGGTGTGCAGGCCTATCCTCGGCGCGGCGGCGGCGCTTTCGTTTGCCGATTGCTGGAACATGGTGGAGCAGCCGCTGGTGTACCTTACGGATTCAAAGCTGCAACCGCTGAGCGTCATGTTCAACCAGATGAACGAAGACAGCACAGCAGTCGCCTTCGCGGGCGCGGCGCTGTATCTGCTGCCGATGCTGCTGGTTTACATTTATTTTCAGGATGATATTCTGCTGGGCGTACAGCTGAGCGAACTCAAATAATGACGATCACGGGAGGCCGACAACATGACCAAAAAGGGCAAGGCGCTCAAGGGACTGCTGATACTTGCGGTGATCGTAGCGCTATGCATGTACTTTTCCAAAACCATCCAGACCATTACCACGCCCAAAGTAAAGCTGGTGCAGGCTACCACGGGCCGAATCGAGCAGAAGATCAACGTTACCGCCGCACCGTATTTTCCGTTGAAGACGGAAGTAACGCTCAAAAAGGCTGTGGATACCCCCATTACGGTGGATAAAGTGTATGTGACTCCCGGCCTCTACGTGGAGGTGGGCGACACGCTGTTTACCGCGACCCTGAATGATTACGATACCAAGGAGAAGGATCTGCGCGACAAGTATAAAACCGATGCGCAAAAGCTGATTGATCTGGACATTGCCAACCGCAAATCCAGCAAGCAGAGCGAGCGCAACTCGCTGTATGACGCGATGCTGGACGCGCAGGATGCTCTGACCGCAGCCGAGAGCGACGCCCGACTCGCCGCCGCCGCCGAGGGCATAGACCTGACGTTTGATCAGGACACATGGGCGGCGATTGCCAAGGCGAAAAACGCCACAGCCGATACGCTGGCAACCATCGCCAAGGCGGCTACCGCCAAGGAGACGTTTAACACCGCGCGCGATGCGTTTTACCAGAGCTATGAAAATAAAAAGCTGAAGGTGACCGATGCGGTGTTCAAGTATATCAACGACCGCAACGCCATTGTGAAGGAAATGCGCGGCTACAGCAATGACATGGTCGATCTGCTGGCTTCCAAGCAGAGCCTTTCAACCGTGAAAGCCGAAAGCGCAGGCTACATTGTAGCCATCGATGTGAAAGAAAACACGGCGTACGATGGCAAATCCTCCGCCTACACCATTGCCAAAAAGGAAGACGCGCCTATCCTGCGCGCCGACATCACGGATTTGAAAAAGGATGTGACTGAAGGCGCAAAGGTCGAGGTCACGGGAGATTACGACACCTATAAAACCAAAGTGACCGCCGTCAAGGATGATACCGACGGTCGAAAGTACGCTGAAATCGAACTGACCGAAGATATACTCAAGAATGCGGGCGGTATGAGCAAGCTGTTAAGCAGTGGCTCTATCGACGCAAGCATTGTGTTCCGTTCCAAAAAGAACGCAACCATCATCCCTGCCAGCGCGCTGCGCAGCGAAGGGGAGGGAAACGACTACATCTTTGTGACGGATTATTCTGGCGGCGGGTTCCTGTCCAGCGGTGGCATGGTAGCCAAAAAGACGAGCGTAACCGTGATTGACCGCGGCGATAAAGCCGTAAGCGTGCAGGAAGATTTGGGATATGCGCAGATTATCGAGCGCGCCGACCGTACGGTGGAGGACGGCAAGCCGGTGATGGAGTATGTGGAATAGAGGAGATACGCCATGCAGGCTTTTATGAAACGCAACCGGTTGTGGGCGCCATGCGTGCTGGGGTTGCTTTCGCTGGCGCTTGCGCTGTATGCGCTGTTTTCGCTTAACGCGGTTGCCGGGCATTTCCAGTATCTGTGGCCGGCGCCTGAGCCTGTGGTAGCGAGCACCGTCGGCAGTGGGAACACGGACGGCAGCACCAACACCGGCAACACTACAGGTAAGGATGCCGAAAAGACAAACAGCGGGTTACGTGAGGCGCGGCAGGGCATGGAAGCGCTGAACGAACAGTTGGAAGGCGCTTGCGAAGGTACAACCCTGTTTGCCATAGCGGATGGGGCGTCGGTCATTGCAAAAATGGATAATGCCACCGCTGTAACGGCCAGAGTGGAAGCCATTGACGACGGTTCGTATGGCCTTAAGCCGCTCACGCTGAAATCGGGACGGCTCATCTACAGTGACGAGCTGATGAACGGCGAACATGTGGCCATGGTGGATGAAAAGCTGGCGGTAGCGCTGTTTAATTACGCCGAGCCCACCGACCGCGTGCTGTTGCTGGGGGATGAGAAATACCGTATCGTCGGCATCGTTAACGATAGCAAGCGTGTGGGCGATCATCAGGAATATACGCTGTACATACCTTATCGGGCAGTAGAAAAAACAGCGCAGGTAATGGATGCGCTTTGTGTGGAAACAAACCCCATCCCCAACGCGGGCGGTTGGTCGGCATTTGAAACGGCTACGGCAAGCCTCAGCACAAGGGGTACCGCGATCAGCCTGCCCAAGGAAGCCATGAACGCGTTGCTGCCGTTGCGGGTGATGGCCTGCCTGTTCGGGTTGATGGCGGTGCTGTTTGCACTGCGGGCGCTCAACGTACAGGCGGCAGGTACGTACCGGAGCTACCGGATGCGGCTGCAAGAGCAGTATGCCGTGCAGCTGCTGCCATGGAGCCTATGGCGCGCGTTGCTGTTGGGGTTGGAGTATGCAGCCTGTGCGGTTGTTTTTGCGCAGTTGTTTATGGTGCTGGTGGAGCCGGTATACACCTTCCCCGAGTGGATTCCCACAGTGCTGGTGGAGCCAAAGGATATATCCACTGCTTTTTGGAATGTGTGGCAAAAGCAGGCGAACCTGTTTGAACTCAGAAGTCCGGAGCTGTTGCGAATCCGGTTTTTCAGGAGCGTCATGGGTTGGGCGTGCGGCGGATTCACGCTGGCCGGCGGAATGTTGGCGGCGCGCATGGGCGACGCGATGCGGCGACTCACGACAAAACCGGAAAAGGTACAGGAAACAGAGGAACGGGTTGAGAAATTTTCAAGGGAATAAAGGATGGGTTGAAAACAGCGTCCCTGTTGGGGTTCAGGGTTGAAATCCATAGCGGAGTTGGAGCTTCATAGGTCAGTAAATCTCCTGTGGACAGCGAAAAAATACGCGGGCAGCGACGGCATCAGCAAAGCTGATCATGAACCGATGCTGACGAAACGGATGGGCATGAAAAATTGCAGAGCCGTGTCTGCCAACCAAACCGACAGGCAGAACCCCTTCACCCTTTCGAAAAGAAAAGTTGCCAACGATGGAGAACGCGCTCGATGGCATTCTTCGGCAAATGCGGAACAATCCGCAGAAAAACGCTACCGATTGCCGAGACGCAGAGGAATACCCTGAGAGGATCAATCTGCGGGATAGGATAATCTCAGTTCCTTCCCGATGGACGCGAACGTCCCGCGCGCCATGGGGTGAACGCTTGAAGGACAGCCGTATTTTGGCGATCACCCAACGCATAAACTCTTCGTGGAATACCCATGAAAACCATACCCCATAACGATTGACGGCAAACGGCATCCGTGGTATGATGTTCGATGTGTGGTGGGCATGGTGGAATGGCAGACACAAAGGACTTAAAATCCTTCGCTCCGGCATGCGGGTTCGAGTCCCGCTGCCCGCACCACAGGATGGAGAGCCGCCCTGCGGGGCGGCTTTTCGCTTTGAATTTCAAGTTCGCATCCAAAAACCAAAGGAGCGTGGCAGCCGTGTGGGTATTGTTTGCGTTCGGTTCGGCACTGTTTGCGGGTGTTACGGCAATTTTAGCCAAAGTAGGCATCCGCAACACGGACAGCGATGTGGCTACCGCCATCCGTACGATTGTGGTACTGCTGTTTTCGTGGCTGATGGCTTGGATTACGGGCAGCACGGCTGGGCTTGCGGCAGTCAGCGGACGCACATGGCTGTTTCTGGTATTGAGCGGATTGGCAACGGGCGCATCGTGGCTGTGCTACTTTCGCGCGCTGCAAATGGGTGATGTGAACAAAGTAGGCCCGATCGATAAATCCTCCACGGTGCTGACAATGCTGCTGGCGTTTATTTTCCTTGGCGAAGCGATTACGCCGCTCAAGGTGCTGGCAATGGTGCTGATCGGCGGCGGCGCGTATCTGATGATCCAGCGCAAAGCTGTGCCAACACAGGCGGAGGCAGTAACCGAACCGGTTGCCGCCATGGTAAGCGGCAGTGATACCGCAATAGCGGAGGCAAGTGGAGCCGCGGGGTTTGCCGCGCGGGCGAAGAAACCCGCATGGCTGCTGTATGCGTTGGGCTCGGCGGTATTTGCGAGCCTCACAAGCATTTTAGGGAAAATCGGCATTGAAAACGTAAATTCCACGTTGGGCACAGCCATCCGCACAGGCGTGGTGCTGGTGATGGCGTGGGCGATTGTGTTTGTGCGGGGCAAACAGCGGGTGGTACCAAAGATTGACGGACACAGCTATCTGTTTTTGGTGCTGAGCGGGTTTGCGACGGGCGGATCGTGGCTGTGTTACTACCGTGCGTTGCAGATGGGGCAGGCCAGTGTGGTAGTGCCCATTGACAAACTGAGTATTTTAGTGAGCATCGCGTTTTCAAGGGTCGTGTTTGGGGAGCGGCTCACGGTAAAATCGGCGGTTGGGCTTGGATTGCTGGTGGGCGGGACATTGCTGCTACTGCTAAAATAGAGGTACGGGTTAAGGGCACCGAAGGGAAACACTCAGCCTGTTGTCGATTCGCCGAAAGCGTCCCCAAGGTGGGGAATTTGGCAAGCGTAGGGCACGGCAATGCGCCACGCGCCGATGAAATCGGCCAGTAAAAACAGTTTTGCCCCTAGGGGGAAGGTTGGCACTGTAGGGAAGCAGGTGCGCCGTGCACATCTCGCCGCAGGCGAGAGCGACCCGCAGGTGGGAGGGTTAGCGAGTATGGAGCGCGGTAGTGCACCGCACGACAATGAACCCTGGCGGGCAAGGGGATCGCAGTCCTTTCCCAAAGGCGCAGATAGCGCAGCCAAGCGAACAGCGCTAAAAGGCGCTATGAGGCGATTGAGTTAATGGAGTACAGGCATCGCGCTAGGCGCATCCTCCCCGTAGCCATTCCATCGTATACAGGAAATCCACCCTTGCACGCAGAACTACACGCTATCCGCATCAACCGATAAAGGGGGTCTTCCATGCCGCCGCTGGTCAGCATCTGCTGCGTAACGTATAACCATGCCGAAACCCTCGCGGAGGCGTTGGAAAGCTTTCTTGCCCAACGGGCGGATGTGCCTGTGGAAATCCTCGTGCATGATGATGCCTCTACCGATGGAACGGAAGCAATCTTGCGCGACTATGCCAAAAAGTATCCCGATGTGGTGAAGCCGCTGTTTGAAACGGAAAACCAGTACCGTAAAGGACTGGCCATGGACGCGACGTTTAACTTTCCCCGCGCGACAGGGGAATACCTAGCGCTATGCGAGGGCGATGATTTTTGGTGCGACCCGCATAAGTTGCTCAAACAGGTATCTTGCCTGCAAGCGCACCCGGATTGCACCTTCTGCTTTACCAACGGCTATGTGCGCGATGCAAGCGGTCAAACCCCCGAACGGGATTTCATCCCTTACTATCCTGACGAGGCGGCCTATTACACCGCCGAAACTCGGGAGTATGATCTTGGTGAGCTCACGCGGCTTACGTTCATCCCCACGGCCTCGTTTCTGTTTCCGCGCGCGGCATTGGAGCGCATACCCAGCGAATTGCTGCTTTCATCCTGCCCAAGTGGAGATTTACGGCTGAAACTACTGTTGACCGCTGTGGGAAAGGCGGTGTACCTGCATGCGTTTACGTGTGTGTACCGCCTCAACACGGGTAGCAGTACCATGGCGCGCTGGGGTGATGAAGCGGCCGATAGAACCCGCAAACGCTGTCGGCAGGTCATGGACATGCTCCAGGGTGTGGACGCGTTCAGTGGCGGACGCTGGCAGGAAGCATTGCGGCGGCTGATGGACGATCAGCTCCGTGTGCTGATGGAGGCCGCTCCGACAAGGGCGTTATTGCAGGAGCCGGATGCACGGCGCGTGTATCGGGCGATGTCGCTTGCGCGGCGGGTCAAGTACCGCGTGAAGGCGTGGCTGCCGGAAGCGGTTTTCAGGCGGGTGAAGGGTCTTTTGGGAAAAACATAGGTGGTTTCTGGCTTGGATGAAGGTATGCGAGTGATGGTAAACCTGTAGCAATCGGCTCACCAGATCGCCTTAAAGCCGCTTCACGGCTGTTCGCTCGCTTTACGATAGGCCGCTTCGGCGCAGGCTTGGAGCTTTGCCCCAAAACCCACAGAGGCACTGCCCCCTGACCCTGCAAAGGTCTTTACTTACTTGGAATCTCCCCCTTTCATTTTCTTCCAGAGAGAAGGTTTTACGCTATGCGCATTAATGTCGCCCGTAGTTCCATGCCCTCCTTTGAGGAATATTGCAACGAAATTCGCCCGCTTTGGGATACCCATTGGCTCACCAATAATGGTGAAGAAGCGCTTGCGTTGGAGGCCGCCCTCGCGAAATTTCTGGACGTGCCCCATGTCAACCTCTTTTCCAATGGCCACCTTGCGCTGGAAGCTGCTATCCGCGCCATGGGCATTACCGGCGAGGTCATCACCACGCCGTTCACCTTTGCCTCCACGACCCACGCGCTGGTGCGCTGTGGCTGCACCCCTGTGTTTGCCGATGTGCGCCCTACCGATTACACCCTCGACCCGACGAAGGTTGAAGCTCTGATTACCGAACGCACCACGGCGATCCTGCCTGTACACGTATACGGCAACTTCTGTGATGTGGACGCCCTTGCCTCCATCGCCCAAAAGCATCATCTGAAGTTGCTCTATGATGCGGCGCATGCGTTCGGAGCTACCTATCGCGGCCAAAGCGCCGCCGCCTTTGGCGACGCGGCTATGTTCAGCTTTCACGCTACCAAGGTATTCCACACCATAGAGGGCGGCGCGGTTGTGTGCCGTGACACGGCGCTGGCCGAGGCGCTCAAACTGGAGCGCAACTTTGGCATCACAGGGCCGGAAACAACGGTTTCTGTGGGTGGAAACGCAAAGATGAATGAGTTTCAGGCCGCCATGGGGCTATGCAACCTGCGCCATCTGGAGGGGGAAATGCAAAAAAGACGCGCCGTGTGCGCCGCCTACCGCGCGCGCCTTACCGGTGTGGCGGGAATCACGCTGTGCGCCGAGCGTGCGGAAGATAACTACGCCTACTTTCCGGTGCTGTTTGAAGGCTTTGCCAAAACGCGCGACGGGGTTTTTAACGAACTGGCAGCGCATGATATTTTCGCCCGAAAGTACTTTTACCCCCTCACCACCGCGTTTGAGTGTTATGCAGGGCGGTTTGACCCCGACGCGACCCCGATTGCGAAGCGGGCGAGCGAGAATGTGCTCACATTGCCGCTGTATGCTGATTTGAGCATCGCGGATGTGAACCGCATCTGTGATATCCTTCTGGGCTAATCACCTGCCAAGGTTCCCTCCGCGGCGAGGAAAAGGAGAAGGCATTTGAGTGAAGTAACCAAGCGGACGGCGGGAAAGTCGTTCCTGTTCAAATTCGCGGAGAGCCTGGGCACGCAGGGTATTTCCTTTGTTGTGGGCATTATTCTGGCGCGCCTGCTCAGCCCGTCGGATTACGGGGTGCTGACGCTGCTGATGGTGTTCATAAACATTTCCCGCGTGTTTGTGCAAAGCGGACTCAACACTGCGCTGATTCAAAAGTTGGAAGTGGACGAAACCGACCTGTCCAGCGTGTTCTACCTGAGCCTTGGCATTTCCGCAGGGTGTTATGCCATTCTGTGGGTTGCCGCTCCGGCCATTGCGGCGTTCTACCTCCAACCGGAGCTTTCCACGCTGATACGGGTGATTTCGCTGGTGCTTTTCCCCGGCGCGCTCAACTCGGTGCAACAGGCAGTAATTGCGCGCAAAATGGCCTTCCACAAGCTGATGGTTGGCAGCATCGCCGCCAACCTGATTTCCGGCGCGGTGGGCATCGTCATGGCCTATGCAGGGTTTGGGATCTGGGCGCTGGTGGGTCAGCAGATTGTGAGCCAGGTAGCCATCTGTGTGATTCTTCTGTTCACGGTGGATTGGCGGCCTAGGCTGCTCTATTCATGGGTAAAGGTAAAAACGCTGTTTTCCTTCGGGTGGAAGCTGCTTGTGTCCAGCCTGATTGAGACGATCTATAACAATCTGCGCACGCTGGTGATCGCCAAACGATTTGACGAAAAACAGGTCGGGTACTACAACCGAGGCAAGCTGTTTCCGGAACTTTTAATGAACATGGTGAACGGCTCCATTCAAAGTGTGATGCTGCCGATGTTTTCCGGCGAGCAGGAGCGGCCGGAGCGGCTCAAGGCCATGATGCGGCGTACGATTATGGTGTCCTCCTATCTGGTGTTTCCGCTGATGGCGGGGCTGGCGCTGGTTGCGCGGCCGATGGTGAGTTTGCTATTGACGGATAAATGGCTGCCCTGCGTGCCTTTCCTATGGATTGCGTGCGCGGATTTCGCGTTTTACCCCGTGCACACCAGCAACTTGCAGGCGATTAACGCCATGGGGCGAAGCGATGTATTTCTCCGGCTGGAGATCATTAAAAAGACGTATGGTCTGGCGATTTTGGCGTTCACGGTATTCTGCTTTCACAATGTGCTGGTGGTTGCGGCAGGCAGTGTGGTGAGCACGCTGATTGCGACGTTTGTGAACGCCGCGCCCAACAAAAAACTGCTGGGTTATCGCTATCTGGAGCAGGTGAAGGATTTATTGCCCTCCCTTGGCATGACGGCGGCGATGGGCTTGGCGGTATGGGCGGTCAGTCTGCTGCCGATGGGAAATGTGTCCATGCTGCTTGCGCAGACGGCGGTAGGCGTAGGAGTGTATGCGGAGCTGTCGCTTTGGGTCAAGCCGGAAGCCTATCGGAGTCTGGTGGATATGGTGAAGGTTCTCAAAAGGCGAAAGACTGAAGAATAAAGCGTTACGCCACGAGGGGCAGGGGAGAAACGCAGAGGGCTGCCGCTACGGCAAGGCCGAAGGCAACCCACCAAGCGTGAGAAGTAGCGAGTGCGGCATAAAGTGTACGCCGCCCGTCAATTGCACCGATCAGGGAGCTTTTTGCCAAACTTGGACAACCTTCAAATGTTTACGCCGCGAAACCATCCGCCGCAAGTGTGCTAACCGCCGCACAACATCAGTAAATCAGGCGAAACAGCCATCCGTGAAGGGTAAAGCCAAGTAAACTATCAATTGTTGATACACTGATACAGGTACCTCATTCGCCCGAAGGGGGATAAGCCCATGCAAACCGTTCTGCTGACTGCCATCGGTTCCGCGTCGGCCAACGCCGCACGGCAAAGTCTGAAAAGCGCCGGATATCGCGTGATTGGCTGCGACATTTACCCCAAGGCGTGGAATGTGAACGCAGGAGAGATGGACGCATTCTTCAATGTGCCGCTGGCGACGGATGCGGAAGCATACGCTGCCGCGTTGCTTGCTGCCGCGAAAGCGTACGACATTGATGCGATCATTCCACTGACGGATGTGGAAGTGGACGCGTTATGCACACGCAAAGAGGTTTTCCGTTCGGCGGGGATCACGCTTTGCTGCCTGAACGCGTCGGTGGCCGACCTGTGCCGCGATAAGCTGCGCATGGCGCGCGAGCTGGATGCGGCTGGAGTTTGCACGGTTATCCCGACCGATACGCCGGATACCCTGCCCATGGCGCCGCTTTACCCGCTGATGCTCAAACCCCTGCGCGGTCGCAGCAGTCAGGCACAGGCAATCGTACAGAACCAGGAAGAACTGACCCAGGCGTTGCGCCTCAGGGAAGATTACATCATCCAACCTTACCTTGAGGGCGATATCTATACCGTGGATTGCGCGCGTGATGCGCAGGGGAACGCGGTCACACTCACCCGTCGGGAGCTTTTGCGCACGGTCAACGGTCTGGGCACGGCGGTGGAAATTTTGCCCGATCATCCGCTGGATGCGGTGTGCGGGCGCATTCTTGCTTACGCGAACATCGTGGGCACGGTGAACATGGAATTTATCCATCATCAGGGTCAGTATTTCTTTTTGGAAGTTAACCCACGCTTTTCCGGCGGCGTGGGTTTCAGCACCCTTGCGGGATACGATTTTACGCTTGCAATGCTCCGCTGTCACGCGGGGGAGACGCTTTTGCCGCCGCCTACATTCAAAGAAATGACCATCGCCCAGCGGTATGAAATGCACGTCACTTTGCAGGCATAGGGAACACAGCTTCATTCAACCGAAACCCTGACTGACCTTACGGGCAGGGTCGGGCTTTTTGCATATGTGACCGTCACAGGCGAGGATGTTTGTCCAGCGAAAAAACGTTCGGTTTTCGCGCGTGTGATATCGGAAAATGAAAAGGAACACGCGAAAACACACATCATTCTCCTGGGTTTAGCGGTTGTACCGCGCTGTGCGCCGCAAGCGCAACCCGTGCGGTATCACTGTTTCCGGTGAGCACGCGCCAAAAGCATTGCATTTTTCATCCATTTCAGGTATGATGGAGATGTGTTTCTCTGGAGGCACATTTTTTAAAGGAAAGAATGATGACGATGAGCGACTACATTCTCAGCTGCTGTTCCACGGCCGATTTGACCGCCGAACACTTTCGGAAACGGGATATCCATTACATTTGTTTTCATTATATTCTGGATGGCGTGCAACTGCCGGATGATCTGGGTCAGAGCATGCCGTTTGAGGAATTTTACCGTAAGATGGTCGAGGGTGCGGACACCAGCACCTCGCAGGTCAACTCCGACGAGTTTGAAGCCTACTTTACACCCTTTTTGGAAGCCGGAAAGGATATTATCCACGTAACGCTTTCTTCCGGCATTTCAGGCGTCATCAATTCCGCGATTATCGCCAAAGAAAACCTTGCCGCCAAGTTCCCCGAGCGCAAGATTTATATTGTCGATTCGCTAGGTGCATCCTCGGGTTACGGCCTGCTGATGGACAAGCTTGCCGACCTGCGCGATCAGGGGTTGAACGCGGAAGCTCTTCACGACTGGGCGGAAGCGCACAAGCTGGAAATGCACCACTGGTTTTTCTCCAGCGATCTTACGTTTTACATCAAAGGCGGGCGCGTTTCCAAAACCGCCGGCATGTTTGGCAAACTGCTAAATATCTGCCCATTGCTCAATATGGACAATCAGGGCAGGTTAACCCCGCGCGCGAAGGTGCGCACCAAGCACAAAGTCATCAAGGAGATTGTCAACCGCATGATCGAAAACGCCACAAACGGCGTGGATTACAGCGGCAAGTGCTACATCTCCCAATCTGCCTGTGTAGAGGATGCCAAGGCAGTCGCCGCGATGGTGGAGGCAACCTTCCCCAAACTCAACGGCAAGGTCGAGATTAACTACGTAGGCACCACCATCGGCAGCCACACCGGCCCCGGCACGGTAGCGTTATTCTTCTGGGGCGACCGGCGAGTAGACTAACCCTCCCGCCCAAGGGCGCTGCCCTTGGGAATCCCGCAAGGGGCGATCAGCCCCTTGACCCGATCCTATAGCGGACAGGCGGGGCTGGTGTAAGAACGGTTGATAGTAATGGCAGAAAAAATATCCGACCCTAACCGTACAATAGTGAAAATCTTTCAAGGCTGTGGAGTTCATCCACAGCCTTTGCGTTCATTGCTTTTTAAGAATGGATAGAAAACCCCCGGGTTGCCATGACCTGCTGGTCGAGACAATCCGGGGGCGGTTTGATTTCGTTTGAATGCTTACTTCACCAGTGCAGGCCATTTGGTTTTTGCCCATGCGTATGCAGTGTTGATGGCGGCTTGGTGGTCGGCATCGACAGTACCGTTCACGTGGGTATAGCTGCCTACAAAGTGGATGCACATCATGCCGTAGTAATTATTGGTTGAGGGACTGGGCGTGAAGTTTTTCACATCGCTGTATCCGTGCGGCCAACCGTAGATGCTTACACAGTATACTTTGCCGCCGACATTGAGCAGCGCGGGGCGGCGATCCCAGGCGGAACCGATTGCGGTGGAGCCAAACTGACCACCGAAATCTGGCCATGTGTGCTTGTCAGTGCTATCCGCGATAATAGCCGAAAGTTGGCTGCTGGTTGGGCGATTGCTAGTATAAGAGAAATTGACAACGCTGCACATTTTCTTTGTGTCGGCTTCCGTCAGGGGGACACAGTCCGCGTGGTACTGGCCGGACCAGCGTTTCACCGTAAACACGATTTGTGTGGCGACATCCATAACGGTAGCGGTGCTATACTTGGGGAAAAGGGTACCGCCTGCATCGCCGAAGTTCCAGTTGGCTTTCTGGATGCTGGTGATGGTGCCGAAATCCGTTATGCTGGTGCCGCCGCCGCCGGTGAACACGGACAGCGCCTGTGCGTAGAGCACCGGATAGGTTTCTGGCCCGACAGAGCCATCAACGGTCAGCTTTTTGGCACGCTGGAAGTTGCGCACAGCAGTGGTTGTCGCAACGCCGAAGTTGCCATCCAGTGGTCCGCTGTAGTAACCGAGCAGGGTAAGCGCGTACTGGAGCCCGTGCACGCGGATGTCCCCCACAAGGTTCATGGTTTCCTTCAACGTAACAGAGTAAGCGGCAGGCCATAAGGTGCCTGTGATGTAGGTTGCCACATCGGATGAGCTCATGATGCCGGCAACCACGCTGTTATATACACAGTTGTACTTGGTGTTGTTGTAGTATACGCTGCAATAGACCACGCTGTTGCGGGTGTAGGTTGTGGAAGTGACCATTTGCAGCACGGTGCCTTCGGCTGCGGTCACCAAGCCTGTAGCACTCTGTTCCTCGGTGGTAAACAGTGATACGCCACCAGCTGGAACCTTGATATAAGTCTTGGAAGAGGTATCATAGTTTACGGTGGCGCAATCTCCGCGCACATAACCTTTAACCCCGCTGGCGGTTTTGATGTAGTACCAGGTATAGCCGCCGGTAGTGGTGGGGGATGCCAGCAGCGAAGCGGTGCTACCCTTGGAGAGCACATAGCCGGTCTTGGAGCCGTTGGCAGTTTTACGGATGCGCGTATTCTTCATGGTGATGGTCACCGTACCAAGCGACGTATCGGTGGAACTACCGCCGCCGGTAGAACCGCTGACCGTCAGGTAGGTTCCCATGAGCCAGCCGTTAAGGTTGTTGTAGGTTACATAGTACCACACAACACCGCTGACGGTGGAGGTTTTATAGTAAGCAAGCGTCGTCTTTTTAGGCACCACAGCCAAACGCGCGCTCTTGGTGGAGGCGGTTTTGCGCAGGTTGATGCTGTTGGAGCTGTACAGTGTGCCGGTGCCGCTGACATCGGTAGTCGTGGTGGTGGCGGTACCGCTGATGGTTCCGGTGGAGGCGTAGCGGGTGATAGCCAGCGGGTAGAGCACCTTCTGGGTGTACTGTCCGGCAAAACCATCCACATCGGTGGAGGACATGTACGCCTTTTGGAACTTTTTCACAGCGGCAATCGTATCGTCGCCGTAGCTGCCATCCAATGCGCCGCTGTAGTAACCGATGGTTTGCAAAGCTGCCTGTAAGCCGTACACGGCCGTATTGCGTTTTAAGTTAAGCTCCGCTTTTAAACTTTCATAGGTGCTGGGCTGCCACAGCGTGCCGGTGATGTAGGAAAGCAGTTCCGTTGAGGTCATCGGCGTGAGTGGGAGAGCACTGGCCAGCACGTCATATTTTAGATTGTTGTAATATACACAGTTATAATCAACGGTCGTAACGGGAGTAGTTGTGCTGTCGCTGACTACGGTGAAGGTGCTGGTGGAAGCCATAATCAACACAGTTCCAGCGGGAACGGTTACCTTGTCGGTAGTAGCACCGTACACAGGAGTCGTTTCATTGGAAAAGTGGAAGAGTTCTGTGGCGTTTACTAGCCTCACAAAGGATAGCGGAAATACGTCCGTGACGGACGCGGAGGTGGTACCGACTGAGGCTGCGAGGGCTACCGGGGTGAAGACGCTTAGGGTACAGATCGCCAGCAGGAGCGATATGCCTTTGCGCAGGGTCTTCCCTACGCCGCATCTTATCGTCGTCATGGTTGCATCTCTCCATTTCCATGCAAGATCGCTACTGCTCTTTATAACGTTTCACGATCCAAAGAACATCCCTATAATATTACAATTTTATTACATTGTCAAGGTTTTTACTTGTTTCCATTGCGTTTTTATCACGATAAATCAACAAAACTTACAATGATTCCGGCATAAATGACATTAAAAAATGAGCGGAGGGAAGTGATGGAAATAAATAACAGAGAAAACAGATGATAAGAAGGAGGCAGGGAAGTGAAGAAATATATTTTTAGAGGAGAGAAACGGATGGCTGACGGCAGAAAAAAGCACCGCCTCCTGTGCCCTAGAAAGGTTGGGTACAGGAGGCGGTGGAAATGCGTGGGTTTGAATCCTGAAAAGGGACTACAGCGCTTCAATGGCGGCAAGCAGTGCCTGCACGTTTGCCTCGGGCGTGGTTGCTCCGGCACAGAAGCGCACGGCGGTATGCGACGCATCCACCTTGCCCCAATGCGCGAAACTGAACTTTTCGCCAAGTTGATCCAGTACGGTGTTGGGCAGCACGGGAAAAATCTGGTTGGTCAGAGTATCGCAGAGCATAGGGAAGCCTTTTTGCAGAAACGCGGCTTTCAGCCGCTGCACCTGCCCATCGGCTTTTTTACAAAGCTGCACATAATAGCCGTTTTCCATCAGCGCCTGAAACTGTACGCCCATAAGCCGTCCCTTGGCAAGCAGCGCGCCGCGCTGCTTGATGTGGTAGCGGAAATGCGGCCACTTTGCCGGATCGGGCAACACCAGCGCTTCGCCAAACAACGCGCCGCATTTGGTGCCGCCGATGGTGAACGCATCGCAATGCCGTGCCAGAAAAGGCAGGTCGATGGTCGGATCGGCAGCCAAGCCATAGCCAAGCCGTGCGCCATCGATAAACAGCAACAGCCCGCATTCCCGTGTAACCGCGCTGATGGCTTCCAGCTCCGCCTTGGTATACAGCGTGCCCAGTTCCGTAGGTTGGCTCAGGTAGACCATACCGGGGCGCACCATATGTTCGTGCGTTCCATCTTCAATATGCGAAAAGTAGGCTGTGCGAATCTGTTCGGCGCTGAGCTTGCCATCGCAGTTGGGCAACGCCAGCACCTTATGGCCGGTAGCTTCAATCGCGCCTGTCTCGTGTACGTTGATGTGCCCTGTATCCGCGCTCAGCACGCCTTCAAACGGACGCAGTGCCGCCGCGATCACCGTCAGGTTCACCTGTGTGCCGCCCACAAAAAAATGAACGCCTGCCTCCGGCAATTCACATAACTGGCTGATTAGTCGCCTTGCCTGCCAGCAGTCCTCATCCTCGCCATAGCCTACGCTCTGTGCTGTATTCGTATCGCACAGCGCCTGAAGCACTTTTGCGTCCGCGCCTTCCAGATAATCACATTCAAAACGGTACACGTTCCATCTCTCCTTATGTTGAAGCGGTATGCGCAACGCAAATACTATAACGAACGGGCAGTGGTTTGTCAACGGATGAGACAGGGTGAGAAGAAAGCCGCATACATGAAAAAAACCTGCGCCACAGGAACCCCGTAACGCAGGCTCGGGTGGTTTTGGTTTGCGGAAGGGAGGCCAAAGTATCACAGCCAAAGTGACAAGATCGCCAGAATGCCTGCATCAAAGCTGTGGCTTAACTATTCGCTCACCGGAAGATGAAAGGATTCGCATCAGCGGGGGGGTTTTGGGGTTGACCCGATCAGTAAAAAACCGGCGTGGTGCATTGCGGTACACCACGCCGGATAAACGTCCCGAGGACAGAACAGCCAAATTGTGGCAGAGCTGTCCGCAGAGTATCAGATTTTCTCGAACGCCAGACGGTCAAGGGGCATCGCTCCCTGAAAGCGCCACTTTATTTCCTGCGGAATGTTTCGCAGCGCTTCGGGCCGGTCGAAATCATTTTAATCGGCACTTCAACCTGCTGCTCTAAAAAATCCACATACTTCTGGCAGTTTTCCGGCAGTTCGTCAAAGCTTGTTACGCCGCGCACACTCGTTTTCCACCCGGGCAGCACAGTATATATCGGTTTGCACTTCATCAGTGTCGGCGTGTTGGGGAAGTCCTTGAGAACCTTCCCATCCACTTCGTATGCCGTGCATACCGAAATTTCATCCAGATAGCCAAGCACGTCCAGATTGGTGAGCACGCACTCCGTCGCGCCCTGTACCATGCAGCCGTAACGCGTGGCGACTGCGTCAAACCAGCCCACCCGACGCGGGCGGCCCGTGGTGGCGCCATATTCGCCTGCGTCGCCGCCGCGATTGCGAAGTTCCACGGCCTCGTCGTCAAACAGCTCGGTGGTGAAGGGGCCAGCGCCTACGCAGCTGGAATAAGCTTTGGTAACGCAGTATACGTCGGTGATGGAGCTTGCCGGCACGCCGGCGCCTACCGTGCCATAGCCTGCCAGAGGTGAAGAAGAGGTGGTGTAAGGGTATATGCCGTGATCGGGATCGCGCAGGCTACCCAACTGACCTTCCAGCAGGATGGTCTTGCCCTCTTTCAGCGCTTTGTGCAGGTACACGGTGGTGTCGATCACCATCGGGCGGATACGTTCCGCCAACTCGAGCAGACGCTGGTACAGCGCTTCCACATCGATGGGCGGTTTATTGTACAGCGCTTCCAACTGTGCGTTTTTCTGCGTTGCCACACTCAGCAGGCGGCTATGCAGCAGCTGCTTATCATACAGCTGGCATACCTGAATGCCGATTTTTAAATACTTGTCGCCGTAAAAAGGAGCGATGCCGCTTTTGGTGGAGCCAAAGCTCGATTTGCCGAGGCGCTCCTCCTCATACCGGTCAAAATCGATATGGTAAGGCATCATCACCTGCGCCCGATCGCTGATGTACAGCGTAGGTTTGGGGATGCCGCGGCTTACGACGTCGTCGTACTCCTTGAGCAGCTTTTCGATATCCAGCGCCACACCCGGCCCGATAATGTTCGCGATGCGGGTATGGAACACGCCCGATGGCAGCAGATGGAGTGCAAACTTGCCAAAATCATTGATGATGGTGTGGCCAGCATTTGCGCCGCCCTGAAAACGAACGACAACGTCGCTATCCTCCGCCAGCACATCTGTGATTTTGCCCTTCCCCTCATCGCCCCAGTTGGCGCCTACGATCGCTCTAACCACGGTGACGACCCCTTTCTGTCGGTAACAGTCGATAAAACACCAACGTTTATTATGCGGTACGGGCGGGGGAATGTCAAGGGAGAGAATCCGGAGATGCGGGGGAAATGTCGAACAATCTACTGGCGAACAGGCTGAACATTCGCGCGCGAATCAGAGAAAACCGGATCAGAAATAGGAAAGGAGGACGGATATTTCTTCCAAAAGCAATGGACTTTTGAAAAAACAAACCGGCAATAAGGGAAAGGGAAAGCAGAAAGCCTTGAAATATAAAGGAGAAAACGCCCATTACAAATGTTTCGAAAAATTGACAAAGTGATGAAGCTGCGGTATATTAATAGCCTGACCAATCATCCGCTTTCCTCAAAGGGAAGGGATAAACGCGACCAGATGCAAACCATAAAGTAAACGGATGAGCACCGTACAGGAGGTCATGAAAATGGCATTGGATGCTGACCATCGCGTCATGCCATCATCAGTCTTCCCTCCGGATGCTGAACGACCCGGCGGCGATGACGCGGCCAATCTTTTCGCACCGATTTCTGTTGAAAACCGAATAACGGGCAATACCCGTGTGCACAGGCAGCATGTGCAGGCGCAACTTTCGCCCGGAAGTGATTACAATTACGGTCGGGAGGCCTATTTGCCCCAAACCGTTGCGGCGCCTTCCCATATTGTGGAAGAAGAGACCGTCGGCTATAACCGGAGCGTGCCGCCGACTTTTTTACACCGTACGATGCGCAATACCGTCATGACATCGGCAGATTTGCAAAGAGGTGACTACCCGCAGGGGGACGTGCCGATCTCAGTCGCGTACGCCCATGCCGCTGCCATGCAGGCGAATGCCGCCAAAGAAGCTTCGGGCGGTTTTGGCGCTCCGATGCCTTACCAGTTTAACAACCGCATGGATGAAAGCAGGCTGTCTCAACCCGATGGAACAGCCTTCGGCCTTGGCGCGCAAAGCGCCATGCAACCTTATGGCTACACTTCCGCTGCGCAGACTACGCCGGAAGCCGCCCTGACAGGCAACAGCTATGCCCCAACCTCCTTGCCGGACGCAGCGTCGCAGGTTGCCGATGTCGACGGTTATGCTTTACCGCCGGTATACACACCTACACAGGCCTATGCTTCCCATGGATATGCGATACCGCCAACGCAACCGAGCCCCGTCTCGCCGGTTGCCCCCAAAGGTGAATATGCGCCCAAGCGTGCAGGCAGGCGCGTGGAGCGGCTGCTGCAAAGTAAAGCGCCGATTGAGCCCATGATGGAATTGCCGCCCATGCCGGTTCAAACGGTGGATACCTGGGCAGCCATGGGCTGGAAAACACCGGAGCCGACCCGTTTTGAAAACACGGCGGTATGGCGGGTCAGTGATCTGACCATGTTTGAGCGCAACGCTTTCGACGAACCGCTGGACCCCTTCCGCAACCCGCCTCAACCGGGGAATCCCTTTGAAGTGTCGGATCCGTTTGGCTATGAGGACGGCGTAAACACAGGCACACAGGGGATGGCGATCGGTGCACAGACACCGCTCTATCCTTCCACCGGAATAGAGCAGGACGCTTATCCCCCTTATGGCGCACAGGGAAAAAACGTCTATTCGGCTTACCCGGGCATGGATACGCAATCGATGGCACCCGTTTTGCCGGAGGATGCCTACAGCTATGAGGACGGATATTCCGACGCACAGGGGTTGCAGGCAGCTTATCAGCCAACGGGGCAATACCCACCTGTAAAGGGGAATCCAACGGACAATAGGCTCGACACGCCTAAACGGGAAAAGCGTGCGCCACAAAAATCAACCCCTCAAAAGTCGGCGCCTCAGAAGTCTGCGCCTCAAAAACAGGGTTTCAACCTTTCTGCCATGGGGCCAAAGCGGATGGTACTGTTCATCGGCTGCACACTGGCGATTATCTTCTGCCTGGTTGAAGTGGGCAAAATGGTGTTCAGCCTGATGGAAAATGAGCAGGATATGCAGAAAAACCGCGAGGATTTTTACCAGAACGTGGGCATTGATCCCAGCCAGCCTGTAAACGGTGTGGAGCTGTTGCCCGCCGGACAAACCTATGTGCCAACGGCTACGCCTGTTGCGGCACAAACGCCCACGGAGGCGCCGCGTGTTGATCAAAATGATCCGTTGATTGGCGTGATCGACGCTGGCGGCGCGAGTACGACCTTTCAGGCGGCGTTGCCCAGCCCCACGCCCGCAACCCGCACAAGGCTTACGCAGTACCCCGACAATCCGTTGTTGAGCATCAGTGCCGATTTTGTGCCGCGCAGGCAGGAAAACGCTGATGTGGTAGGGCAACTGATGATCGATGGCGTGCTGGACGAGACCTTTGTACAGCGCAACAATACCTTTTACCTGACACATAATACGCGCGGCGTGTTTGGGAACCTTGGCGCGGTGTTTGTGGATGAAGGTGTTGTGCTGACCAAGCCGCCTGAAAACCTGCTGCTGCGGGGACAGACGACCATGGAGGGCAGACTGTTTCAGCCACTGCTGCAATATGCCACGGCGGGCAAAGAATTCGTGGAAAGCCATGGCATGATTACCTGCAATACCATTTACGAAAATGCCAGATATGTAATTTTCGCCATTATCCATGCCGACAACGCCGCCAGTTCCCCCGACTATTTCAATTATGCGGGTTACCCCACCTTCCAGAGCGATGCGCAAATGGAGCGTTATGTTCAATCAGCCCGTTCGCGCAGCGTATACCCCATCAATGTGAATGTAAAGGCCTCGGATCGGCTGCTGACGTTGGCGACGATTTCGGAGGGCAGCGACACATCCAATCTGGTTTTCCTGTGCCGGATGCTTCGCACCGGTGAAACGGATGGAAACATTCAACATGATTGAGCTCATTCGCCGCGCAAGGGTTTTTCGCCCGCGTGGCGAATATTTTTGATCCGGGTTCGCTCTGAAACCATCCGTGGGGGAATCGCTCCGCGTTTTTCAGTTACGGAAGGCCCTATGCAAACCCAAGGCTCAGTCTCGAACCAACCATGAGGAGGACGCCGTATGCACGATGGATTCATCCACACCGGTGAACTTTTATTGCCCGCGTCAGGGGTAGACCCGACGCTGTGGGCGTGCGTTGCCTGCGACCAGTACACCTCGCAGCCGGAATACTGGCGGCAGGCCGACGCTCTGGTGCGCGAAGCGCCCAGCGCACTTCGGTTGATTTTGCCGGAGACAGAGCTGGACAGGGCTGCAACCCGTGTGCCGGACATCCACAGCGCCATGCGCCATTACCTTGCCAAGGGCGTTCTGACCCCCGGCGTAACGGATGGCTTCATTTTAACGGAGCGCACGACCGAAAGCGGCGTACGCGTGGGGCTGGTGGTACTGGTTGATCTGGAAGGATATGATTACCATGTAGGCAGCCATACACCTGTGCGCGCGACCGAGGGTACCATTTTGGAGCGCATCCCTCCGAGGCTTGCGGTGCGGCGCGGCGCAGCGTTGGAGCTGAGTCATGTACTGATGCTGGTGGATGACCCCGCCAGAACGGTGGTTGAACCGGTGTACGCCAAGCGAGAACAGCTCACGAAGCTCTATGATTTTTCGCTGATGCAGGGAGGCGGTCACCTGCGCGGTTATGCCGTGGCACAGCAGGCCGATCTGGACGCAGTTTTTGCCGCTCTGCAAGCATTGAAAGCAGCGCTGCACGGCGATTTGCTGTATGCCGTGGGTGATGGCAACCACAGCCTCGCAACGGCGAAAGCCTATTGGGAAGAGCGTAAGTCTGCAATCGCCGAAGCTGAACGGGCGACTCATCCTGCCCGCTTTGCGATGGTGGAGCTTGAAAATATTCATTGCGACGCGCTGGTTTTCGAACCCATCCACCGTGTGCTGTATGGCGGTGATGGAAAGGCGCTGATCCGGGATTTCGAGGCGTATGCGGCAAAGGCCGGATGGTCGCTTTCCCCCCAAGAAAACACGCAAACGTTCCATGTTGTTGATGGCGAGGCCGACACGCAGGTGAGTGTAACGGGTTCGCCGTATCCTCTCGCGGTGGGTACGTTGCAGGTGTTTCTGGATGATTGGTTGAAAGCGCATCCCAGCGCGAAACTAGACTATGTGCATGGAGACGACACGGCGCGTTCGCTTGCGAAAGCGGAGGGCACGGTCGCGTTTCTGCTGCCCGCGCTGGATAAAGGCGCGCTGTTTCCAGCGGTGGAAAAGCTGGGCGCGTTACCCCGCAAAACGTTCAGCATGGGCGAGGCGCACGAGAAACGCTATTACATGGAAGCCAGAAAGCTTGAAAAGTAAAACGTCGGCCAAGCGTAACTGAGTAGAGGCGGCGAAAAAACCAGCGGCAAGTGATACGCTCTGGGAGCTGTCGATGCGGGCACTGTAGAATCATTCACCTGATATTTCCATGATTCGCTGTGAAACATGATCCCTGAATAAGCCTCCATGATAGCAGATCACCTCCTTGATTTCATAGCGGCATAACTTTTTCAGAGAAGCGGTGAGGGCTTCCTTGTCAAGAACCGTAAAATCGGGGCATTTAACCAATGCACCGTTCACGATCTGAAGAATGTCTCCGGCAATCAGCAATTTACTCTGTTCAAAATAGTAGCACATATGCCCGGGGGTGTGGCCGGGGGTATGAATACAGAGGATTCCGCCGCAAAAAGGAAGAACATCACCCTCCGCGATGGTTTGATCTACCTTGGCTTTGAATAGGGTGTAACTTTTTTTGAGACCGGATATCATCGCCAGCAATTGCTCACGGGCCGCCCCGACCGCCTTTCCCGCGCTAACTTCCATCTGCTGTACCCGTATGGGCAGCAACTCGCACTCAATATAGGGCTTTTCTTGCGAATGAGCCAAGATTGTGACACGTCCGCCAAAGGGCTTGGTTATTTCTGCAAGGCTGCCGACGTGATCCATGTCCGAATGGGTGAGGATCACATGATTCAGTCGGTCGAACGGGACGCCGGCGCTCAGGGCGCTTTTGCGGAATTCATTCCCCATGCCCGGCAGACCGGCATCCAATAAAACGACATCCTTTTCATCCCAAACAAGCACGGGGTGAATTTTCCCCGGCCCGTTGGCCAGTACGGTTTCCAATTCCAGCATTTCAACGTTTTCCGATATTCTCATTTGAACCTCCATCCTGTCGAGTCACAAGGGGTTTTGAGCCTGATAGAATAGTTATCATTTCCTGTGGCAAATGACAAGACTTGAAAAAAACGGCGATTTGTGGTATAGTAAAGCTATAAAAGGATTAGAAATATTCATTTCCGTAGTTGACGGATTGAGAGAAGCATTCGGTTTGAAGTAAGCCAAGTGCTTTTTTCATGTCCGGAGGTGTCGTTTGCCTTTATGAAGGTGCAAACAGTTTCCACATGTTTTTTCGGTATTGGTCGCTTTGTAGCGGGTTGTTTTCAGGGCGCAGATTGTATAGATGCAGGTTGTGTGTCAGCAACAACCGTGGGGTATATGTTTTTGCCGTATGCACAGGCAAACAGCGCTGTAACATGTGCGGCGAAGCACTGCCGCATCCCTGCCAGCACCCGTGTTAACAGGGTTTCAAACGGATGCATTAGTAAACTGTCCGCAAACCGGACAAAAAGTACAGCAAAAACCTCTTGACAAAATTCTGCATATCATGCATAATACGTGCATAAATATTCAAGGAGGAAACCACGATGGCAATGAAGTCCAAGCAGGATATCAAGAAGGTCGTGCTCGCCTATTCCGGCGGTCTCGACACTTCCATTATTATACCGTGGCTGAAGGAGAACTATAATAACTGCGAGGTGATCGCCGTTTCCGGCGACGTGGGGCAGGGCACCGAGCTGGAAGGCCTTGAGGAAAAAGCGAAGAAGACCGGCGCCAGCAAGCTTTATGTGGAAGATCTCAAAGAAGAATTTATTACCGACTACATCTACCCCACCATGCAGGCGGGTGCGGTGTATGAGGGTGAATATCTGCTGGGCACGAGCTTTGCCCGCCCGATTATCGCCAAGCGCATTGTGGAAATCGCCCTGCAAGAAGGCGCGGACGCCATCGCGCATGGCTGCACCGGCAAAGGCAACGATCAGGTGCGGTTTGAGCTGACGATCAAAGCATTCGCTCCGGATATGGCGATCATCGCCCCATGGCGCGAATGGGAGATCAAGAGCCGCGACGAGGAAATTGACTACGCCGAGGCACACGACATCCCGCTGAAGATCAACCGCGAAACCAATTACAGCAAGGATAAGAACCTATGGCATCTTTCGCATGAAGGGCTTGACCTTGAAAACCCCGCGCTGGAGCCGCAGTACAACAAACCCGGCTTCCTCGAAATGAGCGTAAGCCCCGAACAGGCGCCCGACAAACCCACCTATGTGAAGATCGCCTTTGAAAAGGGCATTCCCGTGGCGGTGGATGGCGAAAAGCTCGCTCCCGTGGCGCTGGTGGATAAACTCAACCAACTGGGCGGCGAAAATGGCGTTGGCTTGGTTGATCTGGTGGAAAACCGCCTTGTGGGCATGAAGAGCCGCGGCGTGTACGAAACGCCCGGCGGCACCATTCTGTACCACGCACACCATGTGCTGGAAACGCTGTGCCTTGACCGCGACACCATGCATTACAAGGAGCTTGTGGGCAACCGCTACGCAGAACTGGTGTATTTTGGCCAATGGTTCACCCCCTTGCGGGAAGCGCTGGCAGCCTTTGTGACCAAAACGCAGGAGCATGTGACCGGCGAAGTGACCCTGAAACTCTACAAGGGCAACCTGATCAACGCGGGCGTCACCAGTCCGTACAGCCTATACAGCGAAGAAATCGCCACCTTCGGGCAGGATCAGGTGTACGATCAGAAGAACTCCGCAGGCTTTATCACCCTGTTTGGACTGCCGATTGCCGTACAGGCGAAAATGCAAGGTAAAAAGTAAGGCGCATTTACGGGCGAATCATGGGTGTAAGACACGCCTGATGGAATGGGAATTGCATTCCTTCATACGCTTGGGGTAAGGTCGTGCGATGTTCTGGCAAGCTCCAGACCCGTTAAGATATTCCTTCGCCTTTGGCGATGGGTACATTGCGCACCGGCATCCCTCTGGCACTCGTTGGAAACCGGATATGGGCTTTGCCCCTGATTCTACTTTACCTTTTCTCAACTGCCATTGCCGCCTCATGTGCCAGTGCATGGGGCGGTACGCGTATTCATTGCCGATCAGGGAAGGAAGATCAAACATGACGAAGGTGTTCATCAATGGCGGCAACGGCACCACGGGCCTCAGGATTGTGGAACGCCTGTCGCAGCGAAACGATATTGAACTGGTCAGCCTGCCGGAAGCGCAGCGCAAGGATGTGCACGCGCAGGCGGAACTGGCGGCTAAGGCGGATATCACCTTCCTGTGCCTGCCGGATGAAGCCAGTCAGGAGCTGATTGGCCTTCTGGGGGACTCGGCGGGCAGAGTGCTGGACACCAGCACTGCTTTCCGCACCGATGATCGCTTCGCTTACGGCTTTCCCGAACTCTCTGCGGCACACGCGGCGGCCATCCGAACCGCCAACCGCGTGGCAGTACCCGGTTGCCATGCCAGCGGGGCAATTGCACTGCTCTATCCGCTGATCACAGCAGGGGTAATCGCGCCCGATGCGGCCATCAGCCTGATATCGCTCACCGGCTATAGCGGCGGCGGCAAAAAGATGATCGCGGAGTACGAAACGGAAGGGCGGGATGCTGGCCTCAGCAGCCCAAGGCCATATGCGCTGACGCAAAAGCATAAGCATTTGCCGGAGATTGTGCATGTGTGCGGGCTTTCGGAAGCGCCGATTTTCCTGCCGATCGTAGATGATTATTATGCGGGCATGGTGGTATCGCTGCCGCTTCACCCGAAGGCAATGCTGAAAGAGCTCGGACTGGCGGGCATAAGCGAGGTATACGCATCGCACTATGCGGGGTGCAAGCTGATCAAGGTGCCGGATGCGAACCCAGCAGCGGCGATTGCTGCCAACGCCTTGGCCGGAAGCGACGGGATGCAGGTTTTTGTGACCGGTAGCGACGATCGAATGATTGCCTGTGCGCAGTTTGACAACTTAGGCAAAGGGGCCAGCGGCGCGGCGATACAATGTATGAATTTGATGCTCGGCATGGAAGAATCCACAGGCCTTGTACTGTAAGCTTTTTGATGAACCTGAAAGCGTTCGCAGGATACGCTTCCATCCCTTCGGGGATGGTTGGCACCGAGAAGAAGCGGGTTCCCAGTTGGCATCGAAGGGGAGCATGTGGCTGCATCAGCATAGCCAAAATGAACCGGAGATGGCTAAACGGACGGGCACAGCGCGTGGCTATGCGGTGCGCGTTGCTCAGACTGGCGGGGTCACAGGCTTCGTCGCAATCGGGAGCGCCTAGCGGTGAAAGGGTCAGCGAGCGTGGGACGCGGGGGAGCGCCACAAGGCGATCAATCCGATCCTACAAGGCTGCCTCAGTCCAATCCCCAAAGGCGTGGGCAGCGCCACATTACAGAGGAGCAAACATATGATGGAGCAATTTCCGTATATCGAGGGCGGCGTTGTGGCTGCGCAGGGTTTCAAGGCATCAGGCGAACATCTGGGCATCCGCAAGAACCGCACCAAGCGGGATACCGCGCTTATTGTGAGTGACGCGCTTTGCTCGGCGGCCTGCTGCTATACCCGCAATCTGGTGCAAGGCGCGCCGATTGCCGTTACCAAAACCAACGTAGCCAATGGGGTTGCGCGCGCCATCATCTGCAACAGCGGCAACGCCAACACCTGCAATGCCAACGGTGTGGAGATTGCCGAAGGCATGTGCGCGCTGGTGGAGCAATATACCGGCGTATCTGCCACCGATGTGATTGTTGCCTCCACGGGCGTAATCGGGCAGGAGATGACGCTGGCGCCTTTTATCAGTGGCATGGGCAAGCTGTCCGCTGCGCTTCGCGTGGATGGCGGGCATGACGCGGCGGAGTCCATCATGACCACCGATACCGTTGCCAAGGAAGTCGCCGTGCAGTTTACATTGGGCGGCAAGCTCTGCAAGCTAGGCGGCATCAGCAAGGGCAGCGGGATGATTCACCCCAACATGGCAACCATGCTTTGCTTTGTGACCACTGACGCGGCGATCGCGCCGGATTGCCTGCAAACGGTTTTGAGCGATGTGGTGAAGGACACGTTCAACATGCTCTCGATCGATGGGGATACCTCCACCAATGATATGATCAGCGTGCTGGCTAACGGCGCGGCGGGCAATGCCGAAATTACCGCTTCCGGCGCTGACTTTGATACGTTTAAGGCGGCGCTGTATCAGGTGTGTGCCAAGCTATGCCGCATCATGGCCAAAGATGGCGAAGGCGCGACGAAGCTGCTCACCTGCACCGTGACCGGCGCCAAGGACAAGCCTACCGCCAAACTTGTCGCCAAGAGCGTCATTTGCTCCTCGCTCCTCAAAGCCGCGATTTTCGGCGCGGATGCCAATTGGGGTCGCGTGCTGTGCGCCATTGGCTACAGCGGCGCGGATGTGGAAGTGGCGAAGATCGATGTGCAGTTCGTCAGCCGCGTGGGCATCATCCCCGTATGTACGGCCGGCAGCGGCATCCCTTTTGACGAGGATGCGGCGAAAAAAGTCCTGAGTGAAGACGAGATCGACGTGTCCGTGCAGCTCAACAGTGGCAAGCAGAGCGCGGTTGCGTGGGGCTGCGATTTGACGTATGATTATGTCAAGATTAACGGAGACTACCGCACGTGACGGGCGCATAACGCGCCCTTTGGGAAAGGGACTGAGGTCCCCTTACCCGCTCGGGTTAATGGTCGTGCGGTGCACTACCGTGCTCCACACTCGTTAACCCTCCCACCTGCGGGTCGCTCACGGCTTCGCCGTGGTGCCCACAGGGCACCTGCTTTCCTACGGTGCCAACCTTCCCCTGGGAATGAGAACGGCGGGGGAGCGGCGAGTGCTGACTTGGTTGCTCATCCGCTCGCATCATAGCCGCTTCGCGGCTGTTCGCTCGCTCGGCAGGTGGATGTTGCGGCGTGAGGCTTGGGGCTTTGTCCCTAACCCCACCAAAGGGTTTCACCCTTTGGAAACCTGACAAGGGCTTTGCCCTTGACCCGTCTCTGGTTTACTCACTGGGCTTCGCTTGAACCCTTCTGTTAAGGAGTATAATATGACGATCAATGAACGTGCTGAGGTGCTCATTCAGGCTCTGCCCTATATCCAGAAATACAATGGAAAAATCATCGTCATTAAATATGGTGGGAATGCCATGGTGAACGAAGACCTCAAACGCGCTGTTATGGGCGATTTATTGTTGCTCCAGCTTGTGGGCGTGCGCGTGGTGCTTGTGCATGGCGGCGGCCCAGAAATCAGCGATTTGCTCAAGCGGCTGGGTAAAAAGAGCGAGTTTATTGATGGTTTGCGCGTTACCGATGAGGAAACCGCCGATGTGGTGCAGATGGTGCTGGCCGGCAAAGTTGGCAAAAGCCTTGTGAGCCTCATCCAGACCGTCGGCGGCAAAGCCATGGGACTGTGCGGCATGGATGGGCACATGATTGAAGTCACCAAGATGGATGATGTGCACGGCTACGTGGGTGAAATTGCGAAACTCAACGTCACCCCGATACTGGACGTGCTGGAGAAGGGCTATATCCCCGTGATCTCCACCATCGGCTGCGATAAGGAAGGCCATGCCTACAACATCAATGCCGATACCGCTGCTGCCCGCATCGCAGCGGAGCTCAAAGCGGAGAGCTTGATCAGCATGACGGACATTCGCGGCATACTCCGCGACCCCAAGGACGAGAATACGCTCATCAGCGTGGTCAAGGCCAGCGAGGCGCCGGAACTGACGCGCGAGGGCGTTATCTCAGGCGGCATGATCCCCAAGGTGGATTGCTGCATCGAAGCCATCCGACGCGGGGTGGGAAAGGTGTTTATCATCGACGGCAGGGTGCCGCATGCGATACTGATTGAGTGCCTGACCGATGAAGGCGTGGGCACCATGTTTGTGCAGGGCTGACCGGAGCGATTGCCCTGCGGCAACATGCAGCCAACAAATATTGAGGAGGACTTGGGCATGAACGGGACGACTGAACTGTACTCGGAGTACATCGCCAATTCTTACGCGCGTTTCGACGTGACGTTTGTGCGTGGCGAAGGCGCTCTGCTGTTTGACGATACCGGCAAAAAGTACATTGACATGGGCAGCGGCATCGCGGTCAATGTGCTGGGCTACGGCAATGAACTGTGGGAAAAGGCCGTTTGTGAGCAAACGCACCTGCTGGCGCATGTCAGCAACCTGTACTACACGCAGCCGCAGGCCGATCTTGCCAAACAGCTGTGTGAGCGCAGCGGCATGAAGCGGGTTTTCTTCGGCAATTCCGGCGCGGAAGCCAACGAGTGCGCCATTAAAACCGCGCGCAAGTACAGTGCCGACAAGCATGGCGAAAACGTTCGCCCCGTAATTATTACCCTCAACAACAGCTTTCATGGCCGCACGCTGGCAACGCTCGCCGCCACGGGGCAGGATTCGTTCCACCACTCGTTTGGTCCCTTTCCGGAAGGGTTTGCCTATGTGAATGCGAATGATATCGACGGTTTGAAAGCCGTGCTGGACACCCAGCCCGTATGCGCCGTGATGCTGGAAACCGTGCAGGGCGAGGGCGGCGTGGAGCCGCTCAAGCGTGAGTATTTGCAGGCGGTGCGCGACCTGACTGCCGAACGGGATATCCTGATGATTGTGGATGAGGTGCAAACCGGCAATGGCCGTACGGGCACGCTGTTCAGCTACCAGCGTTATGATTGGATGCCGGACATTGTCAGCACCGCCAAGGGATTGGCGGGAGGGCTGCCGATCGGTGCGTGCCTGCTGGGGGAAAAAGTGAAGGACACCCTTACGCCGGGCAGCCATGGCTCGACGTTTGGCGGGAATCCCATCTGCGCGGCGGCGGCGCTAGCGGTGCTCAGCCAGCTGACCGATGAACTGCTTTCGGATGTCAAGCGCAAGGGCAAGTACATCGCTGCGGAACTGAGCGAACTGCCTAACGTGGAAAGCGTTTCCGGACGGGGGTTGATGCTCGGGGTGGAAAGCGACAAAAATCCCAAGGAACTGGTAAACGCGCTGCTGAAACGCGGCGTGGTATGCCTGACTGCCAAGAACAAACTGCGTCTGCTACCGCCGCTCACCATTGCGTGGGACGAGCTGGAAGAGGCTGTTGAAATCATTAAGGAGGAGCTTGCCAAATGAGCGAACCGATGAAGCACCTGTTGAAGCTGGGCGACCTTACCACCGAGCAGATCATGGGTATATTGAACCTTGCGGATCAGCTCAAGTACGAGCAGAAGCATGGCATCAGCCACCCGATTCTCGCGGGGAAAACGCTGGGCATGATCTTCCAGAAATCCAGCACGCGCACCCGCGTGAGCTTTGAAGTGGGTATGTACCAGCTCGGCGGCAACGCGCTGTTTTTAAGCAGCCGCGATTTGCAGATCGGGCGCGGCGAACCGATTCAGGATACCGCCCGTGTGCTGAGCCGGTATCTGGACGGCATCATGATCCGTACGTTCGCTCAGCAGGAAGTAGAAGACCTCGCCAAATACGGCAGCATCCCGATCATTAACGGATTGACGGATTATGCGCATCCATGCCAGGTGCTCGCGGATTTGATGACCATCCGCGAACGCAAAGGAAGCTTCAAGGGACTCAAGCTGTGCTTCATCGGTGATGGTAACAACATGGCCAACAGCCTGATTGTGGGCTGCATTAAAGTAGGCATGAGTGTGGCGATTGCCTGCCCGAACGCCTACCGGCCTGACGCGGATATTATGGCGTGGGCGAAGGAGAATGGGCAGTTCGAATGCGGGGAAGATATCCTTGCGCTGGCGAAGGATGCGGACGTGGTGTACACGGACGTGTGGGCGAGCATGGGGGACGAAGGTGAGCTTGAGCAGCGCAGAAAAGCGTTTGCGAGCTATCAGGTGAACGATGCGGTGATGGCGGTCACCAAGAAAGATGCGATGGTACTGCATTGTTTGCCGGCACACCGTGAGGAAGAAATCACGGAGAAGGTGTTGGAGGCGCATGGCGAAGAGATCTTTGAAGAAGCGGAGAACCGCCTCCATGCCCAGAAAGCGGTATTAGTCAAATTAATGAAGTAACCAAGGATTGCCAAAGGGAGTCAAGGGCGAAACCCTTGTCAGGGTTAAGGGGTGAAACCCCTTAAAGGGTCTGGGTCAAAGCCTCAGCGTCCTCCATGGCGAAGCTATGAACCCACAAAGCGAGCGAACAGCCGCGAAACGGTTATGAGGCGAGTGGGTTAGTGTCCAAATTGGGAAGATATACCCCACCGTACCAATCCCACGGGAAGGTTGGCACCGTAGGGAAGCAGGTGCCCTGTGGGCACCACGGCGAAGCCGTGAGCGACCCGTAGGTGGGAGGGTTAACGAGTGTGGGGCACGGTAGTGCACCGCACGACAATTAACCCGAGCGGGTAAGGGTATCGCAATCCCTTTCCCAAAGGCGCGGACAGCGCCGTGAGTAAGCGGGTTCATGACCAAGCTAACGATCAACCGACATCCCCCGTCCCGAAGATTATTCGGAACGGGGTTTTTCGTTTCTCAACATGCCCCGCTCGACCACCATGGTGCTTTCTCCCAATTCCGCGCTATGCTATAATATCTTGATAGAACCTCTCGCCCCCCTTCCGACCGGCTATTAATGAAACGGAGGGTATCACTCCCATGACCGAAATCCTGAACCTCGGTAACCGGGTGGTGAATAACTGGCTGCTTCGCCTCAACGGTAAAACCGTGCTGGTTGATACCGGCTACCCCGACGGCTTTGCTGGGTTCCAGAAACGCCTGGAGCAGCAGGGTCTCAAGCTGGATGATATCGACTACCTCTTTCTGACCCACGCGCATGACGATCATGCGGGTTTTGTTAGCGATGTGCTTGCCGCTTCCCATGCCCGCCTCATCCTGCATGCGAAGGCTCTGCCGACACTTCGGCGCGGGCAGAATGATTTTGGGGGCGGCTGCACGGGTAGGCTTGCCTACCTCACCTGCCTGTTGATGAAAGCTGCCGGAAAAGCCGAGCATCGCTTCCCGCCTTTGGAGGATAAGTATGATGACCGCCTGCTGACTTTGACCCCCGAAAACCGCGCGAAGCTCGAGTCGGAGCTTGGTGTGCTAATCTTGGATACACCGGGACATACGGCATGTTCTGTTTCGCTGCTCACAGGCGAAGGACTGCTCTTCTGTGGCGACGCGGCCATGAACGGCTTCCCCAGTATCGGCCGCGTAACCATCTGGGCGGAAGACCTGTCAACGTTTCGCACTTCGTGGGAGGCAATCATTGTCCTGAACCCCAGATTTCTGTATCCCGGCCATGGCAAACCATTTCCGGTTGCCGATCTACAAAAACACCTCGATGCTGTGGAAAAACACAAAATCTATAAGCTGAGCTGAACGGCGCTTTCCGTGCCTTTAGGACGGCACTGTCCGCGCCTTTGGTAAGGGGATTGCGATCCCCTTACCCGCTCGGGTTCATTGTCGTGCGGTGCACTACCGTGCCCCACACTCGTTAACCTTCCACCTGCAGGTCGCTCACGGCTTCGTCGTGGTGCCCACAGGACACCTGCTTCCCTACGGTGCCAACATTCTCCCAAGGGTGGAGGGGCAATGCGCAAACGGTGAGTTTGGCGGCTGAGCCGTTTGCTTCCTAGCCGCTTCGCGGCTGCTCGCTCCCTATGCGCTGAGCTGGGTTCGTTATGGGAGGACAGGCTAACATTGCCACAGACCGCGCCAACGGTGAAACCTTTGACCCTTTATGATGGCTTCCCGATAGCATCACACTTGCCCAAACACGAACAAAATGCTACAATAGGCCTATGAACGAGCAGATTTTGATTACGGTGGAAGCCGCGCTACGGCGTGCGGGCGTGTTGCGCCCGGAAGCGACGCTACTAATCGCCTTGAGCGGTGGCGCCGACTCGGTCGCCCTGTTGCGAACGGTTTCCGCATTGGGCAAGCGGTATGGCTTCTCTACACGCGCCGCGCACGTGGAGCATGGTCTGCGCGGGGAAGCTTCTGCGGAGGATGCGCGCTTTTGTGAGCGCCTGTGCGCCGAGATGGGTGTGCCGTTTACTTTGGATAGGGCCAACCTTTCGGGCGGCATGGCAGCCCCCGGTGCGGAAGCCCGTGCCCGCGAGGTTCGCTACCGCCTGTTGCTTGGCCGTGCGCGGGAGTGTGGGGCGGATGCGTTGCTGTTGGCACACCATTTGGATGATCAGGCCGAGACGGTGCTTTCGCATCTGGTGCGGGGTAGCGGCACGCGCGGCCTTGGCGGTATGCGGGAGGCATCGCGCGTGAATGGCGTGCTGCTGGTACGCCCGCTTTTGAAACTTTCCAAGGCGGATCTGCTTGCCTCGCTGAACGGCGCGCCCTATCGGGTGGATGATAGCAACGCCGAGCCCTGCTGCCAGCGCAATCGCCTCCGAACAGGGGTGATGCCATTGCTGAGGGCTGAAAATCCCCGTGTTGTTGAACATATCTCCCAGAGCGCCGCACTGCTTTCAATGGATGATGATTGCCTGCAAACGCAGGCTGATGTGTTGCTGGCTCATGCTTTGATCGATGAGCCGCCCTTCCTGTGCGTGCGAAAAGCCAGGCTGCTTGCCGCGCCGGATGCAGTGGCTGTGCGCGCGTTGCGAAAGTTCGTTCAGCGGGGCATGGCCTACCTTGTGGCGGAAACAAGCCCGGCTGTTACGGAACGGGTGCCTGCTGCAGAACCTGCGGCAGATTGTTCGTGTTTTTCACTTTTAGAGGAACGCTCTCTTTCAACGGGCGATTCCCTCGCGCTGCTTACGCTGCTGCATGCGCCGGACGGCGGGTCGTTGAACCTGCCGCATGGGCTGTGCATGCAGGCGACCGCGCGTTACCTGCACCTGACCCGCATGGAGGATGGATCTCCAGTAGCCAAAACCGCTGTTCCACCCCCTGTGAGCCTGGAGGGTGGCATAGAGCTTGTGCGCTTGGGCGGTTTTTCATTCCGGCTGTCGGCGTTCGACCCTGTGAAGGAATCTGCACCGGATGGCATAAACGCTGTGGTACTCCCAAACGCAGTGCTTTCGCAAACCGTGCTACGCACGAAGGACACGGACGACCACATCCATCCCTTCGGTGCGGGGGGCGGCAAGCCGCTTCGGCGCTACCTGATCGACCATAAGCTGGATTTAGCCTTCCGTGCCCACATGCCGCTGCTTTGTAGGGGAAACGAAGTGCTTTGGGCTGTGGGCGTGGGCGCGTCGGAGGGCACACGCATCACGGATGCGCCATCCACAAGGATCACAGTCGAAGGCGATCTCCCCTGGACAAGGGAAACCCCGCGCGAGGCCGCGCATCACGCCGATCAAAACAAGATGAAGGAGTGAGCCCATATGAATCAGGATTCACCACTGTTTAAGGATCTTTCCAGCGTGCTCTATACCGAGGAGGAACTGCATAGCGCCGTTGCGGAGCTGGGGCACCGCATCACGCAGGATTATCAGGGCAAGGCGCCGCTGATGATCTGCATCCTTAAGGGCGCGAGCGTATTCTTTACCGATTTGATCCGCCAGATCGACCTGCCGTTGGAAATTGAGTTCATGGCTATTTCCAGCTACGGGGCGAGCACCGTGTCCAGCGGTGAAGTGCGCGTGAATAAAGATTTGGATCGACCGATACAGGGGCGCGATGTGCTGATAGTGGAAGATATTGTGGACAGTGGCATGACGCTAAGCTACCTGACGCGGCTGTTGCACAACCGCGGGGCGCGCACGCTGAAGCTGGTGTCCCTGCTGGATAAACCCAGCCGCCGCACGGTGCAGCTGAGCGTGGATTATTCTTGCTTCCAGATTCCCGATGCGTTTGTGGTAGGCTATGGGCTGGACTATGATGAGAAATATCGCAACCTCCCTGTGGTTGGGGTTCTTGATCCGAAAGTATACACGAAGTAAGGGTGAAATAGCGCAAGGCGATACCGGAAGAGCGGGTTGCAAATAACGCGACCCAACGGAAACAGATTCACAGCAAAACCCCGTGAACGACCCCATACGCTGCCGAGGCGTTGGAAGAGTCTGTTGATCAAGAGGAAATGAAACGGTTCAGTCTGCGATACGGGGTTGATTACCGCGATCCTGTGATCGTCCAATCAACCCATATACTTTCTGTGGGAGACATACGGGGCTTTCGTATTCTGCCAATGGTTGCTGAAGGATTCTCGGGCTTGTGTTAGTTGCTTTATCGTTGCTTTCGCCTGATTTCAAAGTCAGGTTACCCCGACACAGTTGTAAACATAATCGCATAAAAAGCAGCCCCGCACTCTTCCCATGGGAGGCATGCGGGGCTTGCGTTATGGTTGTGGTTATCCTGTACTGCTATGCTTTATACTATTTCAAACCATTAACGCATCGGTCTTGCGGATATTTTGTGATAGGTGTTGTCGCGAAATCTCGACGTAACCCTGCTACGCCTTCGCTTACGTTCCGCGCCCTATCATAGAATCCCTCGCAAGCCCTTCTGCGTTAATAATTGGAATTAGTATTACGGCATTTCCACTACGATGCTTACATTGGCGCTCACACTCAGCGTGCCCGTTTCAATAGGGGTTGCGGCGGCGGCGTCATAGGCGATGGACTTATTGCTGGCGTAGGTGGTATAGGTGTTGCTCGACTCTTCCAACTCTAGCACATCGCCCGCCTCGCGGCCGATCGCCTGCGCCAGCAGTTTGGCTTTGCGAAGCGCATCCTGCGCGGCGGCAGCCATCGCCTGGTCATAGGCTTCAGCGCTCTTGCTGCTGGCAAACGTTACGCCATAGGTCTGGTTGGCGCCTGCGGCGACCGCCGCATCCAATAGGGCAGGCAGCTGGTCAAGGTTGCGCACGGTTACGGTCACGGTGTTGCTGACAATGTAGCCTTTGAGAATCTGCTGATTATCCAGCTTGCCGGTCTGATAATCGTACACGGGGCTGATGGAGTAGTTATCCGTTTGCAGATCATCGGCGGCAATGCCCAACGCTTTCAGACTGTCTATTACGCTTTGCATGGCGGTAGCGTTGGCGGTTTGCGCGGTCACAACCAGCACATCCTGCGTGCTCACACCCACGCTGAAGGTGGCCATGTCGGGCTTGAGGGTCACGGTCGCGGTGCCTGTGGCGGTTACGGTATCGGTATCGGAAGCATCGCCGGTATCCTCGGCAAGCGCGGATACGGCAAACATCACCAGCATCAGGGAAAGGGTAAGGGCAAGTATTCTTTTAAACATGGTGAGGGCTCCTTTCGGTCATTGGGGGTTTGGAGTAAAACTGAATCTGGACAACGGCGAGACTGCTCCCCTCCTATAGGAAGGAACGCGGCTCCAAGCCGGAATCGTGGGGGTGAAGGCTGCGCACGGTTTGGGAGGTTCATGCACAGCGGCTGAAACGCGGGTGGTTATTTCTTTTCGGTCGGTTCGGTCGGCTTTGTGTCGGTGGATTCGATGGGCTTATCCGATTGCGTATCCGTAGCGGCTTCGAACACCTCGGCATGATCCTGAGGTTTGCCGGTGAGCTTATGCTTGCGGCGGAGGCGAATCATCCATAGAATGAGCGCTAGGAGGATGGCGATAGGCACCAGCGCAGGCAGCAGTATCGCCAGGAACACGAGCAGGTTTTGCCCGAATACGCCAAGTCCGGCAATGGAGGCTTTGAAGCCGCTAACCAGTCGCTGCCAAAGGGTGAGTTCCACCGTCTGAGCGGTATCGCTGGCGCTTTGCTCCTGCAACGTTACAGTTACGGCGCTCTTGTCCACATCGCGGTCGATGGTGAGCAGGGAGCTTTGCAGCGAGTCGATCTCATACTGGGTATCGGCGATTTCACTCTCGATCTCCAATAGGTCGCTTACATCGGTTGCCTGCTTCATAAGCTCCTGCAGGCGGGTCATCTTATCCTGCTGGGTTTTCAGGCGCATGGTGGTATCGGAGTATTGGGTGGTGTAATCGGTGGAGTTTTCATACCGGTAGGTAATGCGGCCGACACCGCTAAGTCCGGTCAAAAATGCGTCCAGTTTATCGCTGGGGATGCGCAGGCTGTAGTAGGAAACGCGATCCATACGGGAGGATGCCTCGCCGCTGACGCTCACGCTGGCAATGTAGCCGCCCAACTGTTGCGTAAGCTGGGTCAGGGCATCGGAATCCGCGTCAAACGCTGTGGTGGCGACGGTCAGGTCTGCGGTGCGCACGATTTTTGAGCCGCTGGTCGCCGCTGTATCGGCAGTTGTGGAAGCGGCGGTATCATTGGAGGCGCCGCCTGCCACGCTGGAGCGGGATGCTTCCGACATGGGCGGCGCGGCGCTCAGGTCGGCGTTGCCGTAAGCCGCGGTAGTGGCGAAGCTTTCCATGGCGGTGTTATCGGCGGCGTACTGGTTGTTATCGGTTCCTTTTTTTGCATCGGGCAGGGGAGCCGGCTGGCTGTAGAAGGTATCATTAACGACCGTGGGGATCAGGTTGCCCGCGGTGATGGCGCCAAACACCAGCACCAGTGCGGCGGCGATGGGCAGTACCACACGCCATAGCATTTTCTTATGCAGGGGTAGTTTCTTCATTTGGGTTTGCTCCTCTCGCTTCACGGCGGCGCGCCATCCGACGCGGTAGTCCTCTGGGACATCGGCACGGTAGAGGTCAGTCAGCGCGTGATCGAGCGCATCGGGCTTAGTATGCTTTTCCATGAGCTGACCTCCTTTCACGAGGTTAGACGAGGGGGAAGAAGAAAGGTTCCACGGGAGGAAGAAAAAGGAGAAAGTTAAGGGTAACGCCCCCTGCAGGGCACTTGTATGGTGCGGAGTACATTCGATACGTAAGTGAAAGATTCCAGAGATATTTAACACGAGTGAATATTATGGACTTGTACCGTAGATATATTTATAGACGTTGAGATCAAGCAAATTCTCACTTTTCCACATATTTAGGAAAGTAAGCGTTTCATGTTCTGAAAGCGGACGAGCATAAGCAAGCTCGAATTTTGTATATACAGCCAATGATGCCCCTCGCACCCAAACGAGAGGTGAATTGTGGTCATATACATTTTCGAATTCACTGAATAAATTACTTCCGCATTCAAGATGAATCGGCTCAAAAAAAACTGCGCTGTTATTTATTCTTTCTTCTTTACTCTTTGGAATACCATCCACGAATGTCGATTCTTGATCAAATCTCACTAATATCGGTTGAAGATTATGCTGAAAAATATATATTCGTGGTACTTCGGGTTGCTTTTGTGGTCTCATGCACGAGGTCTGCTGTGCATACGATGAAATACGATGTGACAAGGAGGCGTCATCAGTAATAGGATATGGTCTACTTTCATCAAGCCATTTACACCAAAGGGCTAAATCGTAGTGATATGAAGGGAGATCAATGCCAGTTCGTAGTATGATCTTCTCATTTCGAATGTCTAAATGATTCTCCATATTCATTTTCACCTCTCTCGAATTTGAATGAAACGGATGCAATTATCAATCCCCATATTCTGATCATTTCGATATCTAGTACTTTAATAGATGAGAACGGTTTTAGCAACTGTGTATCAACATTTTTAGCTTTTCCTTTGCGCGGTTGAGCTTGCTCTTGATGGTGCCAAGGCTGATGCCCAGCGTCTGGGACAGTTCTTCGTAGCTTAAACCGTCACCGTAGCGAAGGGACAGCAAGGCCTGTTGCTCGGCGGGCAGCTTCGCGATCACCTCCCGCAGCCGTTCCTGTTCGCTGGCTGCCAGATAGCGGCTTTCGGGGGTTGGCTGTTCGTCGGTGGGCTCGAAGCCCTCTTCGCGCAGCGCATCCAGCGATACGCCTTCGCGACGGTTGCGTGGGCGCTTGAGAACATCCAGACACACGTTGTGCGCAATTCGAAATAGCCATGTCGCCACGTTGCTGTCCGCCCGAAAAGTGCGCACGGCGCGGTAAGCGCGCAGCATCGCTTCCTGTGCGGCATCTTCGGCGTCGGCTGGGTTACGGAGCATTTGCAGACAGTGGCGGTACACCAGACCTTCGTAAGGCGCGCAAATCGCGGTAAACGCATCCGCATCGCCCTTTTGGGCTTTCCGTAACAACAGTTCGCTCACATGCGCGCCTCCTTTTCAAGAAAATTCGGTCTATGAAGTAGACGACCGTGCGTTGCGTTTTGTTCCCGAAAATTGATACCAAAGGAAAACGGCAGTTTGCTTGACAATGAGTCCAAAGGAATGGTATATATGGGTAGCCGTTGATTTACAATGGTTTGTGACCCATCGTGCGAGCTTTTTGGCAGGCGCGGGGGTCGGCGGCATTACACCGCAGTAAGGAGCGTTTGGCTTGATCTTTATCGATTCCCATGCGCATATCTATCCGGATTCCATTGCGCTGAAGGCTGCGCAATCCATCGCCGACTTTTACGAAATCGACATGGCGCGCGATGGTCGCCTCTCCACGCTATTGGAGCGGGGCGCGCTGGCGGGCATTTCCAAGCATCTGGTACACAGCGTGGGCATTACGCCGGAGCGCGTGCGCGGCATCAACGATTATTTGATGAAGACGGTCGCGGAGCATCCCGACCGATTGGTGGGTTTTGGTACCATGCATCCCGATTTGCCGGATGTGCGTGCGGAGCTCAGGCGCATCAAGGCGGGCGGATTGCGTGGGGTCAAGGTGCACCCCGATTTTCAGCATTTCTGCCTGGATGACGAAAAAGCGGTGGATATGTTCCGGGCACTTTCCGAGATGAACATGCCTGCGCTGGTGCACACGGGGGATTCGCGGTTTCCTTACAGCGAGCCTGCGCGTATGGCGCGCACGCTGGCGGCTGTGCCGGAGGTGAAGGTGATCTGCGCCCATCTGGGCGGCTGGTCTGTGTGGGATGAGGCGTGGAAACGGCTGGCGGATTACCCCAATGTGTGGGTGGATACCTCCTCCAGCCTGTACGCGCTCAAACCCGAGGATGCGGTTTCGATCATCCACCACTACGACGGTGGGCATGTGTTCTTCGGCACCGATTATCCCATGTGGGACCCTGTGGAGGAGCGGGAGCGTTTCGATACGCTGCCGCTGACGGAAGAGGAGCGCGAAGCCATTTCACACCAGAACTTTGAAGCATTCCTGAAAGGATTGGATGGTTAAATGGCGGAAAGGGATACCATTGCCCTCGTTGCGACCCCTGTGACGGAGCAAAGCCTGCTATGCGACCTGCGGGCTTTGGGCATAAAGCGGGGAGATACGCTGATTGTTCACTCGGCTATGCATAAAATCGGCTGGGTGTGCGGGCGCGAGGTGGCGGTAGTGAAGGCGTTACTGTGTGCGGTGGGGCGAACGGGACTGCTGGTGATGCCCGCTCACAGCGGCGATAACAGCGAGCCTTCGGACTGGCAAAACCCGCCGGTGCCGGAGGGCTGGTTTGCAGCGATCCGTGAGGCGATGCCGGCTTATGACCGGCATGTGATGCCCACCAGATGTATGGGGCGCATTGCCGAGTGCTTTCGGACATGGCCTGGTACGCGGCGTTCTGCGCATCCGCAGGTGAGCTGGTGCGCGCGGGGGATTGGTGCGTGCTGGCTTTTGCGTGGGCATACGGTTCAAAAACCCTGTTTTGGGATGAAATCCCCACTGGGGCGGCTGTATCGGCGAAACGCAAAGGTGCTGTTGCTAGGAGTGGGGTATGACAACTGCACGGCGCTGCATCTGGCGGAAACGTTATCTCCGGGCACGCCGAAAATGGCGGTGGGCGCGGCGGTGCGGGTATGCGGGAAGCGGGTTTGGCGGAGCTGGCAGGAGATCGATATGAACAGCGACCGGTTTCCGATGATAGGCGAGGCATATAAGGCGTCTGGCGGGAAAGTGGTCAGCGGCAACATCGCAGCGGCGGCGTGTAAGGTGGTCAGGGTGAGGCCGCTGGTGGATTTTGGGGTGAAATGGCTGGGATAAAGCGATGGGTCAGGAGTACCGGAGAGGAACGTGGTGTCCACAGGACACATGCGCATCTCCGGTGCCCCTGACCCATCTGATGATTGATCTTCTCTCTAGAAGAATAAGCTCCGGATGTCCTCCTCAGTTAAACTCTCCAAAGCCGTCTCTCCGGCTAACACTACCCGGTCAAAGATCGCCCGCTTGCGTTTGCTTAAATCCGTTACCTTTTCTTCAATCGTGCCCTGAGCAATCAGCCGCAAGACATCGACATCCTTCGTTTGCCCGATGCGGTGCGCACGGTCTGTTGCCTGATCCTCGACCGCCGGATTCCACCATGGGTCGTAATGGATCACCAGATCCGCGCCTGTTAAATTCAACCCAGTGCCGCCGGCTTTCAGACTGATCAAAAACACCTGGCCTTCGCCGCCGTTAAAGCGGTCGCACAGCTCCTGCCGCGATTCCGGCTTGGTGGAGCCATCCAGATACAGCGTTTTGACGCCTTCGCGTGCCAACCGTTTACGGATGATTTGCAGCATACCCACAAATTGAGAAAATACGAGCATGCGACGTTTGCCCTGAATGGCCTGCTGCACTGTTTGCACCAATAATTCCAGCTTGCCGCTGGTGCCCTCGTAATCAGGTAAAAACAACTTCGGATGGCAACACACCTGCCGGAGCTTGAGCAGGATGCTCAGCACCTGCATGCGCGCGCGGGGCAGGGAACCGTTGGCCAGCGCTTCGCCCACATGTTCACGCAGGGTTTCCAGCAGTTGGTGATACACACGCTCCTGCTCCGGCGTCATGGCTGCGTACAGGCTTTGCTCATGCTTGCCCGGCAAATCCTTGAGCACTTCCTGCTTCAAGCGGCGCATCAGGAACGGGCGAATGCGATCCTGCAATTCCTCCGCGCGCTCACTGCCGCCATAGCGGCGCAAAAAAGAGGCTTGCGTACCCAAATACCCCGGCAGCACAAAATCGAAGATGCTCCACAGTTCGCCCGTGTGATTTTCCATGGGGGTTCCGGTGAGAGCGATACGTACCTGCGCGTTCAGTTCCTTGGCGGCTGTCGCGCCGATGGACTGCGCGTTTTTCACAAACTGGGCCTCGTCCAGAATCGCAAACCGCATCGGCATATCGCGGATGATTTCGATATCGCGTCTGAGCAACGGGTAGCTGGTCAAGATAACGTCTACGGTGGGGTCGTCCTTCAGCTCTTCAATCTGCTGACGACGCTCTTCGCGGATGCCGGTAATCAGCCGTACGGTCAGTGTGTCGTCAAAGCGTTTGAACTCGGCCAGCCAATGGTACACCAGCGATGTGGGCGTAACGATCAGGCTTTTCATTACGCCGTTCTTCTTTTTAGCGGCGGAAAGCGCCGCAATCACCTGCACGGTTTTGCCAAGGCCCATTTCATCGGCGAGGATGCCGCCCATGCGCGCCTCAAACAACGATAATATCCAGCCTGTGCCGCGCTTCTGGTAGGGTGCGAGCTTGCGGAGCAGCTTGATGGGGATAAAGCCCTCCGCCTGCTCCGCGCGTTCGGTCAGCGCGCGGGTGGCGCGCTCGACTTCCTCGCTGGCTTCCACAGGGCTTCCCGCTAGCCGCAGCATGCTCACCATATATGCGGCGCGGTAAGCGCCAAAGCTCAGCTCCCGCGCATCCGGCTCGGCGTTGGGATCATCCAGCGCGGCAGCCTCCAAAAGCTCCTGTGCCACAGGGGCGAGGGCGGACATATCGCGCACGTCCAAAAACTCGCCGCTCTTTAAGCGCACATACTGCTGACGGGCCTGCACGGCCTGCAAAATAGGCAGCAGATCGCCCACGGGCTCGTTGTCCTCCAAAAGCGTGAATACGAGCCGCCCGCCGCGCATACGGAAGGAGGCCTTGCCGTTGAAACGGCGCGGCTTGATCTTTTTAAAGGCATCGCTGACATAGACTTCAGAAATTTTGCCCAGTTCCGTAACGCCCTGCGTACAGAAGGTGAGAATGTCCCGCGCACGGCGCAATACAATTCGCCCTTCGCGCACTACGAACCCCGCGTCAGAAAAAAAATCCAACAGCTCGGTTTCCGCGCGGCCGTCGCGCAGGAGCAGCTTCGGGGCTGGGTCTGGGGGGTCGGGCTCGGGTTTTGGCGGCTCAGGTTGTCCGCCCTCGGTCTCGGCTTCAAAGGGGTGCAGCACCTGAATGCCGTAGTGCAGCTCCACCCGCGCTTCCACATTGCCATCCGCCAGATCGATGTATACCTTGGCCTTAAGCGGTTCACTGAGCAGTCGACGGCTAAGGCTTACGGAGGGGACCACGGTGCCCACGGTCGAAAGCGCAGGAAGCAAGGTGGAAAGTGTGTCTTCTGTTTCTTCGGCCACAAAGCGGAAGGTATGCCCCATGGTGGCCAACAGGCGGCATACGCGCGCTTGGGCGCCGTGGAGGCGCACAATGCGCCCTTCGGTTAAAACATAGCGGGCTTCCGGCGTAACCAGACGCATGCTGTCTGCGCCGTCCACCTTCACGGATACATTGCCGCTCTCTATGCCGACAGAAAAACACAGCGGAAGCTCTACTGTGCGGATGCTTGCCTGCGGCTGACGTACCCCGTCGGTCATCAAAAGGAACGGACGGGTTTCAAAAAAGCGCAGTACGCTTTGCAAAAATGCGCCGGAAAGCATGGTAAACCGACCCTCGCTGGAAGGTTTGACGGTCATATCCTCCTCGGGTACAGGCTCACGGGGTTCGGGTTCCTCTTCCTCGGGCTTTAAGGGAATGTGGCTCATGAGCATGGCGAGCAGCGCTTCATCATCCTTGGAAAAGCGCATTACGGTGGGGCGGTAGGTAAACTTTGATGACAGCTCCATGGGTTGCCCACGCATATAGCTGGCGAGCAGATCGGGAATGCTGCGCACGGCATAAAGACGCTCCTGCCCCAGCTGCAGGCCGATGCCCGTTCGCCCGTCTTCAAAGAGGCGCAGGATGGTGGTAATGCGCACACTCTCGCCCCCGGGCAGGGCGCGACTTAGCGCGAGCAGCATTTCACGGCCAAGGTTGAGTTCCCGCTCCTCCCGAAGCATGCGCAGCGACCCATCCTCGACGGCTTTGAGCGTTGCGGCTACAATGTGTGAGCAGCCTGCGTCACCGCTGGCGCCGCAGGTACAGTCCGTCGTGCCGTCGGCACGCAAGGTAACCTGCTGCTCGGGAGTCGTCCCCACAAGCAAGGTTAACGCCTTTTCGTCCTGTGAAAAAAGTCGCACACTGCCGCGACGGAATATCTCCTCGCCTTCCAATTCGGATGCTGTCTGGTTGTCATAGGCTTCCTGCGGCATGGGAACCTCCTTAGTTCTAATCTAAATAGTATTCTACTTTTAGGCACGATCTTCCTTCCCAGCGGATAGATGGGTGTGGAAAAAAGGAGGAAGATGAAAAATCGGTAAGGAGAAATTCCGCAAACGCATAGCCTTTGCGGGGTTGAGGGCGCCGGGAGGCAACGGAATACCGCACGCACTTAGCCAAAGGCAGGATTGATCCATAGGTAACCGCTGAATAAAAGCCGAAACCATGAGAAATAACGCAATCAGCGATTCACAGGGCAAGGATTCCTAAGCCCTATGGGCTAATCGCCCAAGAATCATGTTTTTACCTAACACAACTGCCCATGCGCCACCCGGACTGTGCCAGCATAAATAAGTTGGCACAAGCACCCAGAATGAACGCATGGGTTCGGTTTTTGGCCAAACCTCGGTATCGAACCTTCCGGTAATGGAACAGCCGCTTGATGATGAGGAAAACATACTCGACTTTGCTGCGAACCCGTGACTTCTGGTATTCGATATACCGATCCCAGTCAAACCCGGGCGCCTGTGTTTTCCAGTGAAGCCGGTTACGCGTATTGGTTCGATAATCGATGCCGGACAGATGCTGGTCTTCTTTGATTTCCGGGCGTTTGGCTAGCCCCGAGTATCCGGCGTCGCCATACATCACGGTGTCATCTGGCCGAATCAGTCGCGGGAGCATGTCTCGCTCGCCTGTATTGGCTGGTGTTACCTCCATGGCATGTATAAAGCCCGTTCCCGCATCGACGCCAACATGCAGACGTTCCCCGAAATGCCACTCGTTGCCCTTCTTCACCTGATGCATCTCTGGATCGCGCTGCCTGTCAGCGTTCTTGGTGGACGTAGGAGCCTCGATAATCGTAGCGTCGACGATCGTTCCACCGTGCATGATGCGTCCGTGTTTCTCCATAAAGCGAGCAATCGTATCAAATAACAGCTTGGTAATGCCGTTTTCGTTGAGCAGCCTGCGGAACTTACAAAGTGTGGTGGCATCCGGCGCCTGTTCATCCCCGATAAAATCTACCTGTGCAAACTTGCGAAAGGCATAACTGTCGTATATCGCATCCTCAACACCCTCATCCGACAGGTTAAACCAATTCGCAAGCAGGTACATACGCAGCATGGTTTCAATGCCTCGCGTCGGCCTCCCGCGTTTCCCGTTGGGATAGTAGGGGGCAACGACCGCACACCATTCATCCTTGGGTATCAGGTCATCCATGGTTTCCAGAAACACGTCCCGCTTCGTTTTGCGTTTCCGGTTGGTATATTCCATGTCCGTCAGACTTTGCTGCTTGCTCATCGCTATCACCGCTTCGCTGTTTTCTCAATTATACCAGCTTTTAGGTCGTTTTACGTTTTAAATCAGCGATTACCTAGGAAAGAGGGTTAACGCTGGGAAAGATAGCGGAGTTTTCAACCTTTTCTGCCGACCGTAGAAATTCCTTTGGGCGGCTTGGAGCAAATCCGCAACCTCCATGCTGCGGTGCAAGACGAGGGTCAAACGGACTGGTTTCCTCACGTTTGGAGGCGAAAGGTTCTGCGCCGGGGGTGCTTTCGAATGGGGATCGGCATTCGTTACGGATGCTCAGCGGCAAGGTGGGCATTGCCTATATTTCCGATCATGCCGCGCTTGCGGTGTTCCGGATGCCACATCGCGTACTGTTGGATGCCAACATCCGTTCTCTGCTGATTTTACATGGCATTCGCGTTGACATTCTCTTCCTGCCATGCTATTATGCAGCCAACATCAACCAATGGAGGACAACAAACCATGAAACGATTGAAAAAAGAAATTGCACGCGCGATGGACGGGGCGGTGGAACGGAGCGAAACCCCCAGCGCGCTGACCCTGGTGTGGCGCAATGAGGAAGAGAAGCTCTTTCATGCCAGCGGATATGCCGACCTTGGGTCGAGCACGCCCATCCGGCGGGACAGCCTGTTTCGCATCCACTCGCTAACCAAGCCCATGACGGCTGTGGCGGCTATGACGCTGGTGGAGCGCGGGGAGCTGGATATATATGCGCCTGTGAGCGATTTTATAGAGGGCTTTTGCGATCAGCGTGTGGCGATCAGCGATATACGTACGGTGCCGGTGAAGCGTCCGGTACGGGTGGGCGATTTGTTCTCCATGACCTCCGGCCTGCCCTACTCCGGTACGGCAACGGCGGCCGAGCGGGCGATGGGAAAGCTGTACGCGGAGTTTGAGCAGGAGAGCGTGGAGGGCTGTCAGCCCGATACGCTCGCGGCGGCTAACCGTATGGGGCGCGTGCCGCTGTCGTTTCAGCCCGGCGAACGGTGGATGTACGGCACCTCGGCGGATGTGCTGGGCGCGGTGGTGCAGGCTGTCTCCGGTCAGCCGCTGGATGCATACATGGCGGAAAATGTGTTTGCACCTCTGTGCATGAACGATACGGCATTTTATGTGCCGGAGGAAAAGCGCGACCGCTATGCCACGCTCTATGAACATAAGGATGGCATCTTAGCCCCGGTAATCACCCCGGCGGGAAGCCTGGATGATCGGTTTGCGAGGCCAAATTTCCTTTCCGGCGGCGGCGGACTGATCTCAACGATGGATGATCTTTTGCAGTTTGCGCGCATGCTGCTGGCAGGCGGCGAACTGGAGGGGGAGCGTGTGCTCTCCCTCCGCGGGGTAGACTGGCTGACCCATAACCGGCTTAACGCGGCGCAGATGGCCACCATCCCATGGGACACGATGAATGGATATGGTTACGGCGGGTTGATGCGGACGCTGATAGAGCCTTCAAAGGGTTTTACGCTGGGCGTACAGGGCGAATTTGGCTGGGAAGGGTATGCGGGCGCGTACATGACGGTATGCCCGAAGGAAGATTTGATCTTGCTGATGTTGCAGCACTGTGCGGATTCGCCGCTTTCGCCGCTGATGCGCAAGGTGAGGAATATGGTGTTTTCGAGCCTTGGCTGAAGGAAGCGTATAGGGAACAATCCGAAAGTTTTCCAGAGAACCGCCAAAGAGTTTGAAATCGCGGTAACGCTCTCAGGTTATTTTAAGCATCATCAAAAATGAGTTTTCGGCAGTTGGATATCCTTCCAACTGCCTATTTTGCATTGACCGGATTCGTTATCACCGACTGCGACCACCGTACCGTCCGATTTCAGGCCTACCGTATGGGTACAGCCCGCCGCGATGGCAACGATATCGAACCAGTTGCCTACATTGCATTGACCCGCATCGTTCCGGCCTATCGCGACCACCGTGCCATCCGATTGAAGGCCGACGGTATGACTGCTCCCTGCGGCGATTGCCACAATATGGTTCCAGCCACCGGTATTGCATTGCCCTTCGCTCTGTTGACCCACAGCCACGACCGTGCCGTCCGACACGAGGCCAACCGTATGAAGATAACCCGCCACAACCGCTGCGATACCGCTCCAGCTGCTGACATTGCATTGGTGATATCGGTTATTGCCCGTGGCTTTCACCGTGCCGTCCGAGGCAAGGCCGACGGTGTGCCAGTCTCCCGCTGTGACCGCTACGATATCATGCCAGCTGCTGACATTACATTCTCCTTCATTGTTTCGGCCAACAGCCACTGCTGTGCCGACGGAGGTAATCCCGAGGGTACGGCACCATCCGGCGGCTATGGCTACAATATCTTGCCAGTCCATAGTATTGCACTGGCCAAATCTGTTCCAGCCTGCGGCAACTACAGTACCGTTGGAGGCAAGACCCACGGTGTGGGCATTTCCGGTGTTGGTTGCCCAATGAACATTGCCGGCCGCGACCGCCACAATATCGCGCCAATGGCTTACCTTACACTGACCACACCGATCATTGCCTACTGCAACCACCGTGCCATCCGATTGGATACCTACCGTATGACGGCGACCTGCCGCGATTGTATCTGGCCTGTTGAGAGGGGTCAAGAATCGGGTCATACCTTCTCCTCACGCTTCAAGCTGTTCATTCCCGATATCCTTGCAGGACGGGTATGCGTATGCGCCATTCCTGTTCGCGTCAAGATGACGTGAGACACGTGGGGTAAACGACCCTTCCAATGGATCGCATACTGTTGCTGGATATCGTTTGGCACTGAGACGAGGAACGAAGTTCACGGCATGGTTGGATTTCATGACAAGGGTACAGAAAACAAGCGCCGTAAGCACAACGCATGGAGGGCATAAGCACAATGCCGGATTGGCGAAGGGTGGTATCCAATTGCAACGTCGCTGCATTGGGATTTGCATCAAAGCCAGAGTGCAGAATACTCCCAAAGACAATATAACGATTCCAATCACAATTTCACTAGCGTGTTACGGCCGCTTAAAAGCCCTTACACCCGAATCTCTACACTGCTGCCGCCTGTGCGTGCCTTGGTGACCACAATCTGTCGGTCTATCCGGTCTTTCAGCCCCTGTACATGCGAAATGACACCCACCAATCGGCTGCCTTCGCTGAGGCTTGCCAACACATCAATGGCGGAGGCAAGCGATTCCTCGTCCAGTGTGCCAAAGCCCTCGTCGATGAACAGGGCATCGAGGCGTACGCCTCCGGCAGACATCTGCACCTCGTCGCTCATGCCCAGCGCCAGCGCCAGTGACGCCTTGAACTGTTCGCCACCGGAGAGAGATTTGACATCCCGCTCCGAGCCATTGTAGTGGTCGATCACGTTTAAATCCAGTCCGCTGTTTTTGCGCAGATCATCGGCGGCGGTGCGGCGCGTCAGTTCGTACTGACCGCCGCTCATGCGCATGAGGCGCGTATTCGCCCGTGTGAGAATGCGGTCAAGGTAGGTCATTTGCACATAGGTTTCCAGTAAAATGTGTTCCTTGCCCTTTAAATCGCCGTTTATTGTTTGAGATAGGGTGCTGAGCCAGGCACGCCGTTTTTCCAGCGCGCCTGATTTTTCTGCGTGTGCCGCCAGTGCCGCCAGCGCCGCGTCATTGCTGTTGCGTCGCTCGGTCAACACCTGCGATTGTGCAAGAAGGACGCTTCGCGCGGCTTGCACGGCCGCTTTCTGCGAACGCAGCGCCTCCACATCCGGCACGGACGAGTCGCCTGCTTGCTTTTGCAGGGTTTCCAGTTTGGTTTTGGTGGCCTGTACGTCTTCGCGGGCGTTGTTGTAGGCAGTTTGCGCATCCGCAAGCGCTTTATCCAGAGCGTATTTCTGCTTTTCCAGCGCTCGGATGGCGCTTTCAGCCGTGCTTCGATCGGGCTGGGCGAGCTTTGCCGCCGACTGCCGGTACTGCTCCGCGAGGGAGGAAGCCTCGGCGCGGGTACGAATGGCTTCGGCTTCGGCTTCGCGCTGCCGCTGCTCCTGTTCCTTGAGCTTTGCTTCCGCTTTGGGGATACCTGCGCGTACCAGTTCGGCACGCTCCATGTTCTTTTTTGCTGTTGCCAGTTGCTGTTGGTATGCTGTGCCTTGCTCGCGTGCCTCAGCGAGTGCAGCCGTCAGCAGCGGAAGCAGCGCATCCGGTGCGTGCTCGCCAAACAGCTGAATGGCGGTATCCTCGACATCCCGCGCCATCTTTGCTACCGCGCCGGAAAGTTTGGCGGCTGTACCGCTCTTTTCTGAGGCATCGGCATCCAGACGCGACGCTTTGGAGCGCAGGGTGGCAAGCGCCTCTTTCGTGGGGGCTTGCGCCGAAGGCGTGGCGGGCGCGGGGTGTTCCCGACTGCCGCATACAGGGCAAGGGGCGCCTTCGACCAGTGTTTGCGCCAGCACGCCCGCCTGTTCATCTAAAAAAAGGCGGTGCTGCTCGTCATACATTTGTCTGGCTTGCGTAGCCTCATTAGCGGCGGTTTGGTAAGCGGCTCGGGCGGCACGCAGCTTGCTTTCTTCGGCTTCCAAGGCCTTTCGGCTTTCGGCCAGCGACTCCAGCGCTCGCGTGTGGTCGAGGCATTCCTTTGCTGCGTTGGTAAGTCGCTCGGCTTCCACTCCGGCGGTGGAAAGCGTTTCCAGTTCAGCCTTCGCGCCTGTCAAGCGTTGGATCAAGTCGTCGTGAGTGGTGCGAAGGGCTTCGTTTTCGGTTTTCGCGGCTTCCGCGATCTGGGCGGTATCGGCGACGCGTTTAGCCAGCGCATCCAGCGCTGCATACTGTGCCAGCTCCGCGCGCGCGTTTGCCAATGCATCCGACAGGTGTTCACGCTCCGCGCTTCTGCCGTTTTCAACTGTCAATGCCGCAAACCATCCCTGCAAAGCTGGCTCGTTCACGGAAAGCCATGCCCGTGACTGTTCGGCTTCCACATGCAGGTTCGCCATCTGTACCGCCTGCCCCAGCGCCCCGTCGGCAGCACTGATGAGCTCATCCTGCTTTTCCACCTCGGCTTGCAGCGTGGCAAGACGCGTGTTGTCCTGATCGATCAGCTTCTGAAGCAGCGCCTGTGCGTCGCTGAGCGACGAAACCGCCTGTTTCATCGGTGCAAGCTCGAGGGCAAGCGGATCGTCCTCGTCGGTGCGCACGGTCGCCATCCGTTGCAACAAATCGTGATCCAGCAGCCGACAATCGCTCTCCAGCCGCTGTGCATCGGATTTAACGACGTTTTGGAAATCCACAAACGGCTGGGTGCCAAAGATATCACGGAAAATTTTGCCGCGGCTCTCCGTGCCTGCCAATAGCAGTTCCTGAAAAGCGCCTTGTGCGATCATAGCGATCTGGCAAAACTGTTCCCGCGTTACGCCGAGCAACTCGATCACGGCGCGGGTGACCTCGGTAGGCTTGGTGACCGGGGCGCGCCCGTCGGGGTAGAAAAACGCCGCGCTGCCCAGCTCACGGGTTACGCCTTTGCCGCGCATCTTTTCCCGATCGTAGGGTGGGGTGCGCTCCACCGTATATTCCTTGCCACGGTGTAAAAATGTGAGCTGAACGGAGGTGGCTACATCCGGCGCGGCGTACTTACTGCGCAACATCTCCGGCTGGCGGCTGTTGCCGCTGGGCTCGCCGAACAGCGCGAAGGCAATCGCGTCGAACAGTGTGGTTTTGCCCGCGCCGGTCACGCCTGTTACAAGGTAGAGTCCGCGTTCCCCCAAGGGAGAAAAATCCAGTACCGTATGCCCCGCAAAGGGGCCGAAGGCATTCATCGTAAGGCGAAGCGGCCTCATGCGCGTCCCTCCCAAATGCGTTCCAGCAAGCCCTGCGCATACGACTGTTGATCGGCGTTCAGGGGCTGATTGTTTTGCAGGGTGTAGAAATCCGATAGCAAAGCCAGCGGGCTGCGGCGTTCCGGGGCTTCCGCCGCGTCCACAAGCTGGTGTTTGCGGGTGCGGGCATTGTCGTAATCAAGCTTGAGCAAGTTGGGGTAGATGGTTTGCAGCTTCGCCAGCGCGTCCGGAACATCGTCTTCATCGGTGAGGGTGATGTGCAGATAATCATCCGTTGCGGTGCCAAGGTAGTTGGCGCGAAGCGTGAGTTCCGCATAGGTACCGCGAAGTTCACGCAGGTTGCGTTTGGGAATCAGCGGCACAGTGCGGATGCGCACATCCCCTTTTTCGCCAAGCTCCACCAAGGTAAGGCTTTTGAGATCCTTTGCTTCGGAAAACGAATATTTAAGCGGGGAACCGCAATAGCGCACTGCCTCGCGGGAGAGGCTCTGCGCGCGGTGCAGGTGACCCATTGCCACATAATCAAACGCGCTGAACACGGCCGCGTCCACGTTATCCAACCCGCCTACGGACACATCTTCCGATTCGGTACGTTCGCCTCCGGTTAAAAATTGATGGCAAACCAATACGTTGCGCTCGGCAGGGTCCAGCGGCGTGGCGGAAATGACGGAACGTAGCGCGGAGGTGTACGTATCCGCCGCCGCATCCGGCAGGGCGGCGCGAACATGCGCGGGCTTGAGAAAAGGCAAAGGCCATAGGTTGACCGATCCGTAGCTGTCCGTAAGGCGTATAGGCTGGATCACGGCGTGCGCCGCATCATAGGCAGGGGATAAGTACACATTTTGCGACGTGAGCATCCGCCTGCCGAAGGCCAACCGCTCGGCGCTGTCATGGTTGCCGCTGATCAGCACCACCGGTAACCCTCGCCGTGCAAGGCTTGTCAAAAAATCGTCCAGCAAGCCCACCGCTTCGGCGGAAGGCACAGGCTTGTCGTACACATCCCCCGCAATCAGCACGGCGTCAGGCTTTTCCGCATCGATCGCCTCCAATATACGCGCAAGGATATGCCGCTGATCGTCGAGCAGCGAAGCCTCGTTCAGCTTTTTGCCCAGATGCAGGTCGGAGAGATGAATCAGCCGCATAGGCGCGCCCTCCTACAAAAAGATGCATTGGTTTCGGTCGGTTCTCCTTGGTTGCCTGTGTACCGCAAGCAAATCGTACTACTGGCATTGTACGATTTGTGGGGGAGAACGTCAACCCATGGATGGCTGGGGCGAGTGTGTAAAACACCCTTTGGGATTGACCGTTCGATTAAGCGTCTTCGGCACATCGGTCGCTTGGCTGGATTGACGAAACGGCGAAGTCTCGGAACGATGCCCCAACGACACTGAGACCTTGAGCCTATCCTTGCATGGGTACACAAAACATGACGGGGCGCTACGTTCGTCAGAGCAACCTGCGGAGGAAGGTTGTGGCGAAACAGGCGACGACTGCACGCTTCGTTCCGAAACCTTAAGCCCGAAAAGTTGCGCTGTGCAGTGCACAGGCGTTTACTCGCGTTGGTGAAACCTCACCTGACAACGGTTCTGTGGCTGTGCCTACCGAGCTGCACGGCTCCGGCTCGTTCATGGTTTTGCCACGGCGTTCACAGGGCGCAGGCTCATCTCCGGCTCCCCTGATCGCTTTCCGTTTCCACCTTGCAGGCAAAACGCAGTTCCCAAGTCCGGCAAGCTGTGGTATACTGAGCATGATTCAAGTTCCATTCGCCCGCGGATTGGCGGCGAAACCATCGCGGGCGCGACAGGGTGCGTGCCTGGGGAACGGAGGCTTGCGACCATGTTGATCGGAGAATTTTGCGAAACTTACCCGCCTACGCTGGATGGGGTGGGGCGCGTGATGCTCAGTTACTGCCAAAGCCTGACGGCGCTTGGCCATACGGCGCTTTACATCGCGCCAAACAATCCGTTGTACCCCGAGCAGGTGAACTGCACAACGCTTTTGTATGATGGCATTCGTGTACCGGGCGAGCCTTACCGTATCGGCATTCCAATGCTTTCTAAAAGCTACCGCAACGCCACCAGCCACATGAAATTTGATATCGTGCACGCTCACAGCCCGTTTTTGGGCGGGCGCGAGGCACTCAGGCTTTCCAAACGCGACGGCGCGCCGCTGATCGCCACGTTTCACAGCAAGTTTTACGACGATTTTTATAAAGCAACCGGCTCCAAGATACTGGCACAGATGGGTGTCAATTATGTGGTGGACTTTTTTAACGTCTGCGATGAAGTTTGGGCTGTGAACGGTAAAACCGCCGATGTTTTAAAGGAATACGGCTACAAGGGCGAGATTGTGACCATGCCCAACGGTACCAATCTACAGGACCTGTCCGAAGCAGACCGCCTGAACACCGCCAAACGTTATCCTTTGCGTGACGGTGTGCCTACTTTGATTTTTGCAGGGCAGCAAAACAAGAAAAAGAACATCGAAAGCATATTGCTTGCCTGTGCCAGCCTCAAAAACCGGGGATTCGATTTTCAGTTTGTCATGATTGGCGCTGGGCCGGATGCGGCTTACCTGCGCACGATGGCACACGATTTGGGCATTGACGGATACGTGCTTTTTACCGGTTTTTTGAGCCACCGCCCCACGGTGATGGCGCTCTATGAACGATCGGATTTAATGGTATTTCCCTCGATTTATGATAATGCGCCTATGGTGGTGCGCGAGGCGGCGGCCATGGGTACCCCCGCGCTGCTGATTGAAGGTAGCTGTTCCTCCGAGGGCATCATCCATGGCGAAAATGGCTATCTGTGTGAAAACAAGGTCGAGGCCATTACCGAGGCGATTCTTGCAGCCTTGCCCACAGCGCATGAGGTAGGCGAGCGTGCGAGGGAGACAATCCCCATACCTTGGGACAAGCTGATGACGCAGGTGGTGGCCCGCTATGAGGCGTTAATGGCCCGAAAAAACAAAGGGAGGCTATGAATGAAGAAGAACCTTCTCAGCTTATTGTTCATCGCGGCCACGCTGGGGCTGATCCTGATCATTGCCTTCAGCAACAGTGAGTTGACCAACGCATGGGAGGTGCTGTTCACACTCGACCTCCGGTGGGTGTTGATGGCGCTGCTGGGGTGGTTTGCCTATATGTTTTTTGACATGCTCAGCATGTATTACTTTTTGTACAAGCAGCAATACCCCGTTTCGGTTGGTTCGGCCTTTTATGTTACCCTGATCGGGTTTTATTACTCCAACATCACGCCCGGAGCCAGCGGCGGTCAGCCTATGCAGGTATATTATTTAAGCAAGCATAGCGTGCCTGTGCCCATCGGCACCTCGGCAATCTCCATCAAGTTTTTTGCGCAGCAATTGATGATTGCGCTGTTGGCGGCGGGTTTTTGGCTTGCGAACATGGATTTCGTCAACGGGCAGCTCGGTAATGCCGAGTGGGCAGTTTACATTGGCTACGCGATTAACTTCGCGGCGGTGCCTCTTGTGCTGTTGGTGGCTTTTAACAGGCCGCTGGTGCAGGGGGTTATCGGCTTTTTTGTGAAGGTGGGCGCAAAGCTCAAGCTCATCAAACGCCCCGAGGAACGGATGCTCCGCATCAATGCAGGGCTGGACACGTACCATGCCAGCATCCTTCGACTGGCCAAGCAGCCAGGGCAGATTGTGTGGATGCTTGTGCTGGCAGGCTTAAGCGTGATGGCGCTCATGTCGGTACCTTATTGCGTGTACCATGCTTTCCGTATGAGCGGCGTAGCGTGGGACAAGCTTTTCACAGTTGCGTTTTTGCTGTTTGTGAGCGCCAGCTATACGCCCCTGCCAGGCGCGAGCGGCGCGCAGGAGGGCGGCTTTCTGGTCTATTTTCATGGGTTGTTCACACAGGGCACCATCGGGCTGGCACTATTGATCTGGCGGTTTTTCACGTACTACCTGTTCCTGATTGTGGGCGCGGTGCTCAGCATTATCAACAACATCCGCAACAATCGCCGACGGGCTGGAGAAGAGGCTGCCGCGAAAGCCGCTGTGCGGGAAGCAACCCTCGCTGTGCAAGAGGAACCCCCCGCAACGCAGCCTGCTGAAATGGCTGACACGCCTACACCGCAGCAGGGCGGTTCGGATCCATCGGAGCAGTCGACTGATTCCATTTCCAGATGATTCCCTCGTTAGGGTTATCAGGCGCAGGGGGAGAAAAATCCCTTATCCCTGTATTGACCGAGCGGTTATCGGAACCGTGTCTCCGCATTTTCACCCTCGCGGCATGCCGCCGCCGTTTCCACATTCAACAGCAGATAAGAAGTGTGTTATGCAAGTATTGAAACAACCTAAGGCAGTCGCTCCCTGCGCCGCGGGATTTTGGGGGCAAATCGGTCAAGGATGCCTGATCAATCTAGCGGTAATGGCAACAGCCCGACACGGTGAACTCCGCGCCTTCAGGGGCACAGGAGGCCGTTCATGAAACGAAACCTGTTCAGCCTGCTTGTGATTTTGCTTACGCTGGGTATTATTGTTGCTGTGGCGTTCAGCAACACAACGATGGATCATCCGTGGGAGAAGCTGCTCACCCTGCAATGGGGATGGGTGGCGCTGGCGCTTGGCGGCTGGTTTGTGTACATGTTTTTTGATATGCTGGGTACCCGGTATTACCTGAGCCGCAACGGACACTCCATATCGATCAGCTATGCTTTGTACATTACGCTGGTAGGCTTCTATTACACCAATATCACCCCTGCGGCGCTGGGCGGCCAGCCCATGCAGGTGTATTATTTAAGTAAGCGTGATGTGCCTGTACCCATAGGCACATCGATGATCTCCATCAAGTTTTTCGCTCAGCAGGTCATGATGGTGTTGATGGCGACCACCGTTTGGGTGGTGAACTCCGGTTTTGTGGACGCTCACCTTGGCGGCATGAAATGGGCGATCTGGATTGGCTATGTGCTCAACTTTGCCTCCATACCGCTGATTTTGCTGGCAGCGCTGCACAGGCCGCTGATTCAGACGATTGTCAACTTTTTAATTCGGCTTGGGGCGAGGCTGAAAATCGTGAAACACCCCGAGCAAAGCATTCTGCATATCAGCGCCGGACTGGATGTGTACCATGCGAGCATTCTGAGACTGGGCAAACACCCGTGGCAGATTGTTGGACAGCTCCTGCTGGCCGGCACAAGCCTTGCGGGGCTGATGTCCGTTTCCCTCAGCGTTTACCACGCCTTTGGCATGGTGGGTACGCCATGGTTCGATGTGCTGACGGTAGCTGTCCTTTTATGCCTGAGCGCCAGCCACACGCCGCTGCCGGGGGCAAGCGGCGCGCAGGAAGGCGGCTTTCTGGTGTTCTACAACGGCATATACACATCGGGTGTGATCGGGTTGGCATTACTGCTGTGGCGTTTTTGCACGTACTACATCTTTCTGATAATCGGCATGAGCATCATGATTGTGAGCAACATCCGTGTCGGCCGCGCTGCGCGAAGAGCGAAATCTGCTACCACGCAGGCGGGAGCAACGGAACCCATACAGCCCATTGCCACCGATACGACGCCGGACTAAGCCCGGCCAGATCGGATGCTGGTAAAACACGTAAATGTTGACATACATCCACCAAAAGTTCACACAATGTTCACACAGATGGTTGATAAGCGGATTACAATGTGAACATGCATTGTATGGAAGGAGCGATATCCCATGAAGAAACTGGCCGCCCTGAGCCTCGCGCTGTTGATGACCCTCAGCCTGACCGTTGCTTCCGCCGCTACCTACACGGCGGGGAATGCGTACACGATCGACTACCCCGATACCCTCACACTGGATAATACCTCCTACACGGACGAGAGCACAAGTGACTACACATGGCTGTTTATGCTCTCCAATGACGATTACCTCATCGATGCCTCCATCAGCCCCGCCACCGGCTACGAAGGCTTCAGCCTGTATAATGCCAGTGATGCGGACAAACAATCTTATGTGGACGACACACTGGATGCGTACTATGATGCGAATGCCGTGCTGGTGGACAGCCTGACGGTGGACGGGAATATCCCGTTCTATGTTTTCAGCATGGAGGACAGCGACGGCGTATATTACTATGCTGAAACGCTGGCAAACGGCAACAGCATCAACTTCAGCTGCTACTATAACGATGGGAATGCCGCGCTGGACGATACGCTTCTTGCCAACTTCGAGGCGGTGCTGAAAACCTTCCGCCGCCCGGACACCACAAACACAACGGATTCAACCGCCGCGAACACGACGGCTACCGCAGGTACCAAGGTGGATGCCACATCGGCCGCGACCACGAAGAAGTAAACGGATTTGCACGCTATATTGGAATGAAACCATATAAAAGACTGCACCTGAGCAATGCTTGGGTGCGGCTTTTTGTGGGGCAGGAGACAATCCTAAAAGATTACACTTTTGAACATAGAGCTCTTTACAAAGTAATATATAAAATGCTGCTGTCAATGAAGAAACCTATCATTTTATTCAGAAACCATATCTCTGTGATGTAGTATGTATACAATAAGAATAAATTATGGAATAATTGGATGAATAAAGATTTCTTCCGCGTTATACGAGCAGTGCTCACAGCCATGAGGCAAGCATTGGGTTCATGCGTGTGCCTATGGTTTCTTCGTTGATAACAGTGTCTATGGTCTTTCATTCGACATTAGAGGGGGCGGTTTTTGACAACGAGAGATTCATTTCATTCGCAAAAGGTTTAGTCTATTTGGAGATTTGTTCACAACGCAAGTGAACTAGGCGAAAGGTTATCGATCTTATCATAAATCATAACAGAAGGGAAACAGTATGGTATCTATTGAAAAAAGAATCACATCCGTCCTGTGTATCATTCTTCTGCTTATACCTATGGGCGTTACCTATGCGCTTTCAGAAGCGGCAGAACCGATTACCTTGGAGACTCCTGTGTATTACAATCCAGAAGGCGGGAGCTTTTACCACCTGAATCCGAATTGCAATAGAATTAACGCGGCTTATCGCGACAAACTCGTATCCCTTCCGTATCGAGAGCTGTTTAGCACGCTCGGCGCTTATTTGCCTTGTGAAATATGCGTTTCTCTTGATTCTCAAACACTTTGGGTCGGTGAAAAAGAGCTTCGGGAAGCGTGGCCTGTACTGGAGGCATACACCCAAGAAAATGGAGTAAACTTCGCGTCGCCATATGCGTGGAAGATCACACCGGATATGGATACCATTACCGTATCCGTACATGATGACAGGGATTACACCTTTGAATATACTCTGGTACGCAATGATGCCAAATGGGCGATAGAAGAGTGAATGCTGTCACCGTGCGAGCTATTCTCACTAAATAGATAGGTAGTATAACTCCAAGACTAAAAATGTGAAGATTGGAAAGATGAATTTATGAAAAAGCTACTTTCAATCGTTTAAATTGCTTTGATGATTACAATGGCAGTCGACTGCTCGTATGCATCCAGATGTTCCCATCCCTATAAAGTTGGAGTAAATGAATCCGTAAGAACAAAATACGGTTCTATACAACCGATCTCAACATCCGTTGAAAATCACGACTCGAATATATTGCCGTGATTGTGATCTCTACATTCGTAGTTCAATTAGATACTCCAACGAGAGTCATGCCTGGAATTCTAATGCTGTATGTACCCTGTGTGGCGAAGCTAGTATGGGCAAATAGCGCAAGACAGAAGCCACTTTAGCTTAGGATCAGTTCCTAAAACAAAGCAATGCCTTGGATGGAGCAAACGCCAAAAAGAATACCGCCGCATGGTGCATTCCATGCGGCGGTATTCTTTGGATGCCTAGCAATTGGCAGTATCTGCGGGCTTTTGCTTCGCTCTTGCCCCTACGGTTTTCCGGCGGGTGCCGATCATCCGCCCCTTTACTTAATCACATCTACATGCATAAACGGTCTGAGCGCTTCCGGCACGGTCACGCTACCGTCGCCGTTTTGGTAGTTTTCCAGAATGGCGGCCACAGTGCGACCCACGGCCACGCCGCTGCCGTTTAAGGTATGGCAGAACTGGGGCTTATCCTTGAGGTTGTCGCGGTAGCGGATGTTCGCGCGCCGCGCCTGAAAATCCTCACAGTTGGAGCAGCTGGAAATTTCCACATAGCGGTTATAGCTGGGCATCCATACTTCGATATCGTAGGTCTTGGCGGAGGAGAAGCCCATATCTCCCGTGGAGAGGCACACCACGCGGTAGGGCAGGCCAAGGAGCTGTAGCACCTTTTCCGCCTCGGCGGTCATGGTCTCCAACTCTTCATAGCTCTGCTCAGGTTTGGCGATTTTCACCATTTCCACCTTGTTGAACTGATGCTGGCGGATGAGGCCGCGCGTATCGCGCCCCGCGCTTCCCGCCTCAGAGCGGAAACACGCCGAGAAGGCGCAATGGCGGATAGGCAACTGATCGCCATCCAAGATCATTTCGCGGTAGAGGTTGGTCACCGGCACCTCCGAAGTGGGAATCAGGAAGGTGTTGGCATCCACCTTGTAGGCGTCTTCCTCAAACTTGGGGAGTTGGCCGGTACCCGTCATGGCGGCGCGGGTTACCATGTAGGGGGGCAAAATTTCCTCGTAACCCGCCGCAGTGTGCGTATCGAGGAAAAAGCTGATGATGGCGCGCTCCAGACGTGCGCCCAGCCCACGGTATACCGTGAAGCGAGCGCCGCTGATCTTGGCTGCGCCGTCGAAATCGAGGATTTTGAGATCGGTGCCAATGTCCCAGTGAGGTTTGGGCTCCCAGTCAAACTGGCGCGGTGTGCCCCAGCGACGCTGTTCCACGTTGGCACGGTCATCTTCGCCCACGGGTACGGATTCATGCGGATAGTTGGGTGTGCTCATGAGAAAATCGTTGATGCCTACATCCAGCTCCGCGATGTCGCTGTCGATGGCGGTGATCTCGTCGCCCAGTTTGCGCATTTCGTCCATGATGGCGGTGGTTTCCGCCTCGGAGGCGCCGTTCTTCTTAGCGGTGCCGATCTGCTTGCTAGTGTTGTTACGAAGGGCTTTCTTTTCCTCGACCTCAGCCATCAGTTTGCGGCGTTGCTCGTCTTTTCCCAGAAAATCGTCCACGATGCCCGCATCTTTGTTGCGATGGGTGAGCATGTCCTTTAGCTCCTGTGGGTTCTGGCGGATTCTTCTCACGTCCAGCATGACAATTCCCCTCCCTCATGTGTTGGTATGCAGTTTCCGGCAAATGAAAACGCCCCTGCCAACGGCTTTCGCCATCACAGGGACGGAGGATGCGTTTCTCCGCGGTGCCACCCGGCTTAAGCGCACTTAACGCGCTTCTCTTTTGCTGCGCTGTATCGGGCGCTCCCGACCGGCTCGTCGCCGGAGGCTCATGCGGTGGAAAGGCGTGTGTGTTCCTGCGGGCTTGCACCAAGCACCCGCTCTCTGAAAGGAACATCGTCAGCCCTGCCGCGGTCATTGCTGTGCCCGTATTATACGCGCACGGGGCGATTTTGGCAAGAGGGGATGGGAAAAACGGGAGGAAAGAACGAATGGAATGAGTCGGCATTTGTTGATGACGATCGTTTACCCATGGATCACGGGGTGGGGGTTGAGGACAAGTAGCGTAACCTTGCTCCCGATCAGCCTTTACAGGTTGCTCCGCTTTGGGCTAAACGTCAGCGGGGAAACCGTTCGCTTCATGGGCAGGCTTTGCTGTTTACACAAGGCCTGATCCGTTTTCCAGCACCAGAGCATACAGTCGTTCCTTCTCCGCGTCCATGCCTGTATCAACAAAACCCAATCGCTCCAAAAGCTTGATGGAAGCCGCATTCTCCGGTTCCACGCCTGCAAGCGCTTTGTGAATGCCACTCTTCGCCAGCCAACCCAGCATGGCGCGCACCGCTTCAGCTGCATAGCCCTGTCCGGCGTATTCCGGCGCGACGGTGTAGCCTATCCAGCAACCGCCTCGCTCCCGTTTCAGGTACAAGTCGCCAATCAGGTGATCTGATTCCCGCAGGGCAAGCGCATACTGCGCGCCTGCCACCTCGTCAGGCGCGGTGAGCAGAGCGGCTTCGTAGGCTTCACGGGGAAGCCCTTTGAAACCCTGAAAACGCATCCATGCCATATTGTTGCGATAGGCCATGAAGGAGGCGATATCTTCCGCTGTAAACGGTCGAATCACACAGCGTGCTGTTTCAATCCACATCCGGTTCATCCTCCAAAGAAAGTATGGTTTTTTCGTCGCGGAGGCCGGCTGCGGCTTGCTGAAAGGCATTGAGGATCGGTGTGGATCGCTTCTGCCGATGCCGGTAGGAGTATGGTGCCATACCTTGCAAAAAAACGCGGAGCTTTGGCGAATGAATCATCCCGCCAAAACTCCGCGCGCATTGTATCAGATTGGTTTACTTACTTCTGCTTGCCCAGAATGCTTTCCAACTGCTCCAGCATGTTGTCCTGTACAATGGCCATGATGTCGTCATCGGCCATCAGCACGGTATCGCCGCGCGGCAGAATCAGTTCTGTATCGCGAATTACGGCGACGAGCACGCACTCGCGGGGCAGGGTGAGCGCGCTCAGCGGAATGCCAGCGGCAGAAGAACCTGCGTCCACCGTGCGCTCCACCAGCGAATACTGGCCACGGTGGAGCTTGAGCAGCGTCATCATGTCGCCCATGGACATTTCTTCGGCGACAACGCGCGCCATCAGGTCAGCCTGATTCACGGCTAAATCCACGCCCATGGTGGGGGTAAACAGCCAGTTGTTGCGGGGGTTGTTTACGCGGGCGACCACGCGGCGCACGCCGAATTCAAAGCGTGCCAGTGTGGCAATCACCAGATTCGTCTCGTCCGCGCCGGTTACCGCGGCCAGCACGTCCATGCCCTGAATGCCTGCGGCAGTCAAAAGCTTGGGGTCGGTGCCGCTGCCGTGCACAATGGCGCTCTCCGGCAAGTCGCGCTTCATGGCTGCCAAACGGGATTCACGTTCTTCAATAATGGTTACCTTGTGGTTTTTTGCAATCAGCATGGAAGCCAGGTACGTGCCCACCTGACCGCCGCCAACAATCATCACGTTCATGATGCGTTCCTCCTTCAATTATCCATGCCCAGCAACCTTTTCAGGTGGCCGGTGGAGGTAATTACGACGGACAGGTACAGCACATCGTCCTTTTCAAGGGTCGAACCCATGGTGGGGATGATGACCTTATTGCCCCGCTGTACGGCGCTTAAGACGATTTCACCGGGGATCATGAGTTCCTTGGCCTGATGCCCCACCAGCAGCGCGGGTACTTCGATCTCCACAATGTTCACCTCGCCGCTGCCCAGGGTTGCCACGGCATTGAGCGGGGAATAATTGATGAGCTCCACCGCGCGGCGGATACCCCACGATGTGGAGGAGAGGGTCAGCACGCCAAGCCTGCGGTAAATATCGGCCTTGCGACGGTCATACATGCGAGCGATCACCTTGGGCACGCGATAGGCTTCGCGCGCCAACTGTGCGATCACGGCGTTGGATTCGTCGCTGGAGGTCACGGCTGCCAGCGCGTCCGCGCGGTCGATGCCCGCTTTGGTCAGAACATCCCGGTCGAAGCCGATGCCTTCGATGCGTTTACCCTTGAAATCAGCGTTGAGCATGGAAAATGCCGAAGGGTCGGAATCGACCACGGACACATCATGCCCTGCCTTTTCCAGCGCGTGCGCAAGCCCTGCGCCGATGCGCCCGCAACCCACGATCACGATTTTCATACGTGTACCTCCTGTTTTAAATTGTTCTTTTTCGCGCGCCGCCGGTCGATCAGGCGTAAAATCGCCTTACGCGATTCGTCCAAAATCAGCACCACAAACGGCATGCATACCAGGAAGCCCCATTCCACAAGACCCAGCGGCGCGGTGCCGAACGCTTCGCGCAGCGGGGGGAAGTACATCAGCAGGGCAATCAGCGCAATTTCCGTAGCCACGCCCACCAGAATGAGCTTGTTGGACTTGATGCCCATGGTGAAGGCGGAAAGCTTGTCCGAACGTACGGAGAATACGATGCCGATCTGCGCAAACACGATGGAGGCCAGCGTCATGGTGGTTGCCATGGCGTAATTCAGGCCGGAGGAAGCCAGCGGCACAACCGGCCAGCCAAGGCGGCTGTTGAAGAAGAAGTAACCGCCCATGGCGATGGCGGAACCGATCATGCCATACCACAGGAAGGCTTTGAGCATGACCTTGCGGTTGAGCAGCGGTTCCTTCTGGGAGCGCGGCGGCAGGTTCATGACGCCCTTTTCGGGCGGATCCGCGCCCAGTGCGATGGCCGGAACCATGTCGGTGCCAAGGTCGATGGTCAGGATCTGCATAATGGTCAGCGGCAGGGGAATGGCGCCGCGGGAGAACAGGTACAGCGCGAAGGGCACAGCCTCCGGCATATTGGAGTTGAAGATGTAGGTCACAAACTTGCGAATGTTGCGGTATACGGCGCGGCCTTCCTCAATGGCGTTGACAATGGAGGCGAAGTTATCGTCCGTGAGGATCATATCGGAAGCTTCCTTGGCGACATCGGTGCCGGAAATGCCCATGGCCACGCCGATATCTGCCTTTTTAAGCGCGGGAGAATCATTTACGCCGTCGCCAGTCACGGCCACGACCTGACCCATCGCCTGCAGAGCGCAAACCACTTGCAGCTTTTGTTCAGGAGCCACGCGCGCAAAGATGACTTCGTCCTTGAGCGCTTCCTCCAGGTCTTCCGTGCTGGTTTTCGCCAGCTCCAGCCCTGTAATGATGCGCGGGTGCTCGCCTTCCACAATGCCGATGCGGCGGGCGATGCTCTCGGCTGTGAGGCCGTAATCGCCCGTGATCATGATGATGCGGATGCCGGCACGGTGGCAGCGCTTCACGGCATCGGCTACCTCGGGACGCGGCGGATCGGCCATGGCGACCAGACCCAGAAAGGTGAGCTCGGTTTCGATGAGCTCGGGCGTATAAGCGGTGAGGTTCACGGGCAGGTTTTCAATACCGCTCAGGCGGCGCTCAGCCACAGCCAGAACGCGCAAACCGTTTCGGGCGTAGGCATCGTTGGCGGCCATGATCTCGTTCACGGTTTCAGGGGTCATGGGCACAAGGCCGTTTTCAGTGAGCATGCTGGCGCAAAGCTCCAGCACTTCGCGGGGGGCGCCTTTGATGAAGGCGACCTGCTTGCCCTTTTCCTGATGGATGGTGGACATGCGCTTGCGGCCGGAATCAAAGGGCAGCTCGCGCAGGCGGGGCAGGTTCTGCTTTTCGGCCTCCAGATCTATGCCGCCCTTTTGCGCGGCCACAATCAGGGCTGCCTCCGTGGGGTCGCCAAGCACCGTAAAGCGCGCGGATTCCTCGCCCGGGGGCAGCAGGCGCGCATCGGTGCACAGCGCCGCGGCCAGCAGCATCCGGCGCAGGGAGGAATCGCCCGTTATGGGCTGATTATTCAGGGTTACGTTGCCATCCGGCGCATAACCGACGCCCGTTACGGCGAACTTGCGGCCCGGCAACCATAGATCGCTCACCGTCATTTCATTTTGGGTGAGCGTGCCGGTTTTATCGGTACAGATGACCGTGGTGCAACCCAGCGTTTCCACGGAGGACAGCTTTTTAATCAGCGCGCCGCGTTTGGCCATGCGCTGCACGCCCATCGCCAGTGAAAGTGTCACAGTGGGTAAAAGCCCTTCCGGAACAAACGCGACGATCATACCCAACGCGAAGATGAAGCTCTCCGCAAGGTTGGCAACTTCCAGCAGCAGCGCCAGTACAAACAGCACCACACCGATGGAAACCGCCATGATGGATACGATGCGCGTAATGCGATCCATTTCCTTTTGCAAAGGACTGGCTTCCTCCACAAGGGACTGTGTGAGGTCCGCGATTTTACCAAACTCGGTTTTCATGCCCGTTGCGTACACGACGGCCGAGCCGGTGCCTGCCGCGACGGTTGTGCCCGCAAAAATGAGGTTGGGCATTTCCACACGGGTCAGGTCATCCCGCAGGATGGGATCGTGATGCTTGTACACAGGGTGAGATTCGCCTGTGAGGGTGGATTGGTTCACCTTCAGGTCGTTGTCTTCCATCAGGCGGCAATCGGCGGAGATGCGGTCGCCCTCAGCCAGCAGAAGCAGGTCGCCGGGCACCAGCTCCTCGGTGAGCACACGGGCTTCCTCGCCGTTGCGCACAACGCGCGCATAGGAGGGAAGCAGCTTTTTGAGCGCTTCAGTCGCCTTTTCGGCGCGGTACTCCTGAAAAAAGCTGAACAGGCCGTTGATGACATTCACAAGCCAGATAGCGATGGCAAGCTGCGGCATTTGTGCCACAAGCGCCACAATACCGCCCACCCACAGCAGGATGGCCATCATGTGTGTAAAATTAGATAGGAATCGAAGGATGAGGGGTTTGCCCTTTTTTTCGTTGAGAACGTTGGAGCCAAACTCCTTCAGCCGCTTTTCGGCTTCTTCTCGGGTCAGTCCTGTTTGGCTGCTGCCCAGTGCGGCATACAATTCCGTGTTGCCAAGCTTTTGCAGCGAAAACTCCGCGATCTGTTCAACTGGCTCATGTTTGATTTCCATATAAGCGCACATTCATCTCTCTTGCTTTAAATTCAGCGGGGAAGGGAACATTCCTTCAAGCGATAAGGGGAATTTCAGCACCATGGCCTCAATATCGACTTTGCGCAAGGGGACGCGTCCCAATTAGTAATATCTGCCAAATGCTATTATAACCCTTGCCAAAGGGTTCAGCAAGGGACGGCAAGCCTGAAACATATAAAGAAGTTATAAAGGTTTCAAACAATGGAAAATATATGGACAAAAACGACATGATTTTTGCCTCGCAAAGGCCGGAGGTGGAGCACAAAAACGCAGAGAAAAGCTTGTTTTTTTAAGGAATATGTGCCAGACGGTGGCACAGGAATGGAGATGATCCTTCACATGTAGATACAGGGAACGGAACCGTTTTGGCGGAGCGAGACAACCATTTTCCATTTTATTGATGCGATTGCATTTTGCGTGAAAAAAGTGCCCCTGAAACCACAGGGACACTTTTTATATGAATGGTTAAGCAGGGATAAGCTTACGTGTCGGCACGGCTCATTATAAAATGAGATTATAGCACGCGTGGGGCGACAGGGCAAGAGGAGGGACTGATTGTTTTAAACAGACCCAAATGCATTGATTTGTGAGACAGACATTGTTTCTTATGTAGTGAACGCCTCCCGCCACGGCACTAGCACCGCAACGGGAGGCGTTCCCTATGATTACCAAACCCTGTGCTGTTCTCCGTTTACTTCAGCGTGTCCGCAAAGAACGTGCCGGTGGCGTCAATCGCGTCATACAGCGAATGCAGATCGGTTTCACTGAACACATTGAAGGTGTGATCCATGCCGTCGATGATGTGGGTTTTGGAGGCGGCATTCGTGTTCGCGGCCACGATCTTGGCGCTCCAGGTCGGATCGACCGTGGTGTCGGCGGAGCCGGCGATGGCGAGCACGGGGCCGGTATAGGCGCTGAACTCCTTGAGCACGTCGGTGTTCATCACGTCTTCGCACCACTGCAGGGACACGTGCAGCGGATCGCGCCAGTCAAAATTCATCACGAAGAAACCGTTTGTCTTGGCTTCCTGATACTGTGCGTCACCGAAGAAACCGTCCAGCTTCAGCGAAGGCGCTCCGGCCCAGGTTACGATGGATTTAAACACGTCGGGATGCCAGGCGCAGCTGAGTAGGGCATCGGTGCCGCCCTGGCTCCAGCCCATTACACCGATTTTGTCGCCGCTAATGTTGGGGAGGGTCTTCATGTAGTTTGCGGTAGCCAAAGCATCGGCTACGGCGCTGCTAAAGGTATAGCCCATATAATCCGCAGTGGAGTCGCCATTGCCCATGAAGTCGATACGAATGGTCGCGATGCCATACTTTTCCGCAAGCACAGGGGCTGCATAGGCATAACCGTTGCCCGCCTCGTTGCGGCTGGAGCCGGTGCCGTGAAGCATCACAACTGCAGGATAGCTTCCTTCAGCGGTGGGTACGCATACGGTAGCGGGAATCTGGTGATCGCCCGCGTCAATACTGATCACGGTTTCGGTATAGGCGGGTGAAGTTTCCGCGATGCATAGCGACGTAGAAACCAAACACAGCACCAGAGTTACGACGATGGCCAGCAGTTTTTTCATGGGTTATCCTTCTTTCTTTTTACTGGATGGATAAGGTCGATATGATTATATCATATCTGCTTTGCTTGAAAGGATAAAAAATGCTGACAGGTACGAAAAATTTCGTGTAAAAGTCTGACGAAAGGATGCAATAAACGCGAAACCCCGTTCTATAGACAGGAGCAACGGAGCGTTGGCTATGGACAGCGGTATACCGTGCATCCTCAGTTGCACGTCTAGACCGATTGCATTATACTCAGATGTATCGGGAAGACATGTTACCCCGCTGGGGGCGGCGTTTCGCATGGCGGCCGCGGTGGTGTCCCCCTTCATAGGTTCTGTATCGATTGCCATATGCGATCATGCCGCGTCCACTCGCCTGAACCGCCTGTCGTTCTCCAGAATTCAGGCTAAACGCGCATTGTTCATCGGTTCCACCGTTCCGGTATCGGCAGATAGATCGACGAACCGGGAAATCTTTCTGATCCTTCTAAACCCATCCAACAAAGGAGAATTCATATGCCGAACCTGCTACATTACGTGAGCGAACAGGCGACCGAGTCATTCAGCAGCCGCCCGTTCAACGCACCGGACAGCCTTGCCCTCACACAGATTGTGTACATGCCCTTGGAAAATCTGCTCGACGAAGGCGGTACAGCGACCCTTGCGGAGGTTTGGACTTTTTTGCAGCACGAATACCCCAATGGCTTGAGTGACCCCTTTCAGCGCAAACGGTTTGATTTGACAGGGGCGTGCGCCCAATCGTTGCGGTTTAGCGGTTTGACCGTCTCCGATTATGTTAACCATATCGACCCTGTAGAGGAGACACAGTTTTGCGCCTGTACGTTTATTCTGCCGGATGGAGCGCGTTACATTGCGTTTCGGGGTACCGATCTGACCATTGCGGGCTGGAAAGAGGATTTGAACATGTCCTACAAGTCAGTGCCTGCACAAGCGGAAGCGACCGCCTATGTGGAACGCGCGGCGATGGAGGACGGCGAGCTGCTGCTGGGAGGTCACAGCAAGGGAGGACACCTGGCCCTGTATGCGGCTGCGCATGCAACTGAAACTGCACAGGCGCGCATCACCGCCATTTATAGTTTCGACGGCCCCGGTATGGATGAGGCAACGCTGGCAAGCGAGGGATATAAATGCATCAGCCCGCGAGTGGAAAGCTATATCCCTCAAAGCTCGGTAGTGGGGATGCTTCTGTGTTACCACCCGTCGTACTGTGTGGTCAAAAGTACAGCGTTGGGGCTGTTTCAGCATGATGCGCTCACATGGCAGATCAAGGGCGGTGAGAAAAAAAAGCTGGACGGATT